>Ga0116158_10002192_pt1 | contig 17306 bp, 10 predicted proteins | sample AD_UKC052_MetaG_FD_89883 | JGI IMG/M metagenome (GOLD analysis project Ga0116158, IMG submission 89883) | Active sludge microbial communities of municipal wastewater-treating anaerobic digesters from USA - AD_UKC052_MetaG | ecosystem: Engineered > Bioreactor > Anaerobic > Digestate | place: USA... | reverse complement strand
GGCAGGTGCGTCGCTTTCAATTTTGGAATCTGGCCGTTGTCCTAAGCGTCGTCGCCGCATTGCCCCAGGGACACGCTCAGGAGACGAACGCGCCACTTCCTCAATATACAAGTCCATCCGTTTATTCGCAGGCTTTGGAGACCAATCTGCCTCCTGTGCCAATGCCGGTATATGTTCCGGAAGCCGCGCCCGCTCCGCCACTGGGGGGAACGCGCCAGATGTACACGCCCGCTGCTGTTCCTCTCTCGACTCTCCCACCGTTGTTCCGTTATGGGCCGCTGACGCTTCAAACGCATGCGCTTTATCGTGTTTCTTATGGGAATGGGCTTCGGTCCATGCCTGGCCAAAAAGCCAAAAGCGTGATTAACGAATTGGCGCCGGGGTTTCTGGCTCAATGGGGTTCTCACTGGGCTCTTGATTATACCCCCACCCTGAGATTTTATTCCAGCAGTGCCTTCCGGAATACCGTTGATCATTCTGTGACTCTGAGCGGCGGTACTACCTATGAGGACTGGACGTTGGGATTTTCTCAATCCTATATGTCTTCTTCCGAACCACTTATTGAGACCAGCCGCCAAACCGATCAGCAAACACTTTCCACGCGCCTCAGTGCCGATTACCAAATCAATTCCAAAACTTCCCTGGAATTGGGGCTTGGGCAAAACCTCCGCTTGATTGAACGCTCTTCCAAAGGCGCGGCTCTCAATAATTTTAACAGTTGGTCGGCCTCGAGTTGGCTGAATTACAAGGTTTCCCCCGGCATTAAGGCAGCGGTGGGCGCTGGATTCGAGTATATTGACTGCACTTCCAGTTCGGACATCACTTCAGAGCAAATCCAGGGGCGAATTACCTGGGCCGTAAGCAAGAAGCTCGAGTTTGTGGCGAGTGGCGGTGTTAACAACATGCAGTTCCTCAGCTCGGGTGCGTCCGATTTAGCCAGCCCGATCTTCTCGCTTTCGGTTCAATATGCCCCGTATGAGACGACCACCTTTTTCATCACGGCTTACCAAGCCGTTCAACCCTCTTACTATCAAGACCAGGTAACCGAAAACACCTTTGTTAGCGCGGGGCTGCATCAGCGGCTCCTGGGCAAGCTTTACCTCGATTTAAGCGGTGGCTACGGCAACAGTGCCTACCACGCTTCCGCGGCCACCCCGGTCGCCTCGCATCGTGACTACGACACCACCTCGTTCAGTGCCAGTCTCTCCACTCCATTTCTGAAACGAGGGTTTGCGGCCGTCTTTTACTCGGTAAATCGCAACGCTTCCGGCGCCGCGGATTACGACTACACCACGACGTCGGTCGGCCTGCAACTCAGCTGCCGGTATTAGAAGTTAAGCATTTCGGGCCGAAAACAGAGGTCGCCAGGGCGCCCGAAACCATGGCCTGCCGATGGCTGTCATTATTTCCGTTTTGTTGCCTCATCTCCACCCGTTCCATTCCCCCATCTTTTGAAACCTCATCCTGAAGCCCATAAACCTCCGGTTGCCGCCCAGGCCGCAATGCTCTCGCCGTTGCTCCGGAGGCAGTTCCGTCAGTTGGCCATTTGCACAGCCGTGCTGGCGGTCTGTTTCGCCAGGCCGTTGTTTGAGCTCGCCCGCTTTACTCTCCACAGCGAACTCTACTCCCATATCCTGCTGATCCCGGTTGTCAGCCTCTATTTGGCCTGGCTTAACCGGCACAAACTGCCGCTCGCTTCGGAGCCGGATCGCCGGCTTGCCGTCCTCCCCCTGGGCATAGGCCTGTTGCTTTTGGCGGGCTATTATTTTGCGCCTCATTGGGGGCTGAAACTCGCCCGGGTGGATTCGCTTGCCTGGACGACATTATCTTTTGTTTTTCTATTTCTGGCGGCCGTTCTTTTTTGCCTTGGGAAATCCACCCTTCGGGTGCTGGCCTTTCCGCTGGCGTTCCTCATCTTCTGCGTCCCTTTCCCGGTGCTGGTCAAAGACGCCATTGAAACTTTTCTGCAATATCGCTCGGCGGACGCCGCGGAGTTGCTGTTTGGCCTGGTGGGCACCCCGCTGCTGAGAAATGACGTTGACTTCCAACTGCCGGGGTTCCGATTACAGGTGGCTCCTGAATGCAGCGGCATCCGATCCACCCTGGTGCTGTTCATCAGCAGCCTGGTGGCGGGCTATCTTTTCCTGCGCACGCCCTGGAAACGCGCCCTCTTTGCCTTTCTGGTGATCCCGCTGGGCATTTTCCGCAATGCCCTGCGCATTGTGACTATCGGAGAACTCTGCATCCATATTGACCCCGGTTTCATTGACTCGGCCATACACCGCCGCGGCGGCCCGGTTTTTTTTGTTATTTCACTGGCCCCTTTCCTGCTATTACTCTACTATTTGCACAAGACGGATGTGCGAAAACCTCAAGCTAACGATGTCTAAAAATTATACTCACACCCGAATGTCAGAGCCTTCACTTCCGGCCTTGGGCGGCCCGGCTCCGGGGCGCGAAAAGCTGGACGCCGCCACGCCTCGCTTTTCAGTTTCACCCATGAAGCCATTCAGGATATTCCGCGGTTTCGCCTTCACGAGCCCCGGAATTTCCATCTCCCTCCTGCTCCTGCTCCTTTTCGCCACCGGCTGCTCCAAGGAAGCCAGAAAAAACCGGTATCTCTCCCGGGCGAATGCGGACTTTGCCGCCAGCCGGTACGAGCAGGCCGAAATCCATTACCGCAAGGCTCTCCAGATAGCACCAGAGAATTCAACCGCCATAGGTTATTTGGGCATTATTTGCCAGGAACAGGGGCGGCTGCCGCAGGCGCTTGCCTACTTGCGCAAGGCGACGGAATTGGCCCCCGATGATTCCGAGTTTCAACTGAAACTGTGCCTGACCAAACTCGCCCTGGGGGCGCGTCAGGAAGCCCGCGCGGACGCGGAGCGCGTGCTGCAAAAGCAACCCGGCCAAGCCGATGCGCTTGTCGCCCTCGCCGAGACCACCACGAGCTTGAAGGAGGCGCAAGAGACGGCCCGGCAAATCAAAGCCCTGCGGCAGCAAGACAAAGATCGCCCCGGCTATCACCTGGCCCTCGCCACCCTTTATCTCCGCCAGGGGCAAATCGCCGAGGTCGCGCCCGAATTAAACCAGGCGCTGGCACTCGATCCCAAGTTTCCCGCGACGCACACCGCTTTGGGGACCTTGTATTGGCTGAGCAACGATCTGGCTCGCGCCGACGCGGCCTTTAAAACCGGGGCCGAACTTTCCCCGCCTCGCTCCCCCCGGCGGCTGAAATACGCCGAATTCAAGCTGAAAACCGGCGCCACCAATGAGGCGGTGAAGATTCTCGAAGAGCTCACGCACAAGGCGCCGGATTATTTGCCGCCCTGGATCTACCTCGCCCAGTTTGCCTTCACCCAGAACCGGCTTGAGGAATGCTCGGCCTTCCTGCAGAAAGTCATCGTCCGGGACCCCTATAACATTCAGGCGATACTGCTGGGAGCCAATGTCAAGCTCCAGAAAGGGGAAGTCTCACAGGCAACCGAGGAACTCCTGCGTCTTTCCAAGATGTTTTCCCACTCTCCCGGAATTCAGCAATTACTTGCGCGCTGTTATCTGCTCAACGGCGAAGACGCCAAGGCCGAAGCCTCGCTCAAAGATGCGCTGGCATTGGATCCGAATTTCCCGGAAGCCGTCCTGGCGCTCGCGGAGCTGTCCATGAAGAAGGGGGATTTTGCCGCCGCCGCCCGGTCGTTGGAGCAACTGCTGAAACACGACCCGGAGCTGCCCCAGGCCCACATGCTGCTTGCGGCTGCTTATGCCGGCCAAAAGAAATTCGATCCGGCTCTGGCGGTTTATCGCCAGATGCAAGCGCGCTTTCCCCGGAATCCGCAGGTGCCGTTTCTGATGGCCGGCATCCTGGTCCAGCAGAAACAGATGAGCGACGCGCGGAAAGCCTGCAATCAGGCGCTCGAGCTCGCGCCAGGCTTCCTGCCGCCGCTGGAGCTCCTGGTGGACCTTGACCTGGACGACAAGCAGCCGCAAGCCGCGCTCAAGCGCGTCCAGGAACAGATCGAGCGGCGCCCCAAGGTGCCCGAGTTGCAACTGCTGCTGGCCAAGATCTATCTCCAGCAGGAGGATCTCGCGCAGGCCGAAACGACCCTGCTTAAGATTATCGAGCTGGCCCCCCAGCTCCAGACCCCGTACATGCTCCTGGCCCGGATCTACCTTTCCTCCGGCAAGACGCAGCAAGCCCTGGATAAACTCAACAGCTATGTCGCCCGGACGAACGACGCGCCAACGCAGTTGCAGATCGGCATCATTCAGGACAGCCTCAAAAACTATCCGGCGGCGCGCGAGGCTTACGAAAAAGCGCTGGCGGCCAACCCCAAATTTGGCCCGGCCCTCAACAACCTCGCCTACCTCTACTGTGAAAACCTGGACCAGGTCGACAAGGCCCGGGGGCTGGCCGAACGCGCTCGGCAGTTGTATCCGGCGGACCCCTCCATAGCCGATACCCTGGGCTGGGTTTTCTACCGCAAAGGCGACTTTCCCAAGGCGCTGACTTTGCTCGCCGAAGCCGCCACGGCCGCTCCGAATGAGCCTGAGATTCAATATCACCTGGGAATGGTTCGCTATGCGCTTGGCCAGGAAGGAGCCGCGCGCAGCGCCCTGGAAATGGCCGTCAAAAGCGACAAAAACTTTTCGGGCAAAGAGAAAGCGCGGCAGAATCTGGCCATCCTGGCGATTGATCCGAAAGCTTCTGATCCCGCGGCACAGACCCAGCTTGAAAAACGCCTGGCCGAAGATCCCAATGATTCCATCGCACTGGTTCGCCTGGCGGGCATCCATATCCGAAACGGCGCGCCGGAGAAGGCCCTCAAGACCTACGAGCAAGCGCTTGCGGTAAATCCAAAGAACGCCTTCGTTCTGGCCAGCCTCGCGCGTCTGCTCGCCGCCCCCGGCAGCTTGAAAAATTCCGAAAAGGCCCTGGGATACGCCAAAGACGCGCACGCCGCCGCCCCCGAAGATGCCGGGATTTCGCAATTACTTGGCCACCTCGCCTGTGAAGCCGGAGATTACAAATGGGCGGCCAGCCTGCTGAAGGATGCGGCGTTGAAACTTCCCGACCAGCCGGCTCTCTTTTATGATTTGGCCCGTGCCAGCTATGGCCTGGGACAATTGTCCGCCGCCGAGACGGCCCTGCAGAATGCCTTGAAGGGCACCGCGACGTTTGGCCAGGCCGACGAGGCCAAACGCTTCCGGTCGCTGCTTCAGGCTTATCGCGACCCAGCCCAGCGGGCAACCGTCGCGGCCCAGCTTCCGGAGGTTCTTAAAGCCGATCCGAGTTACATTCCGGCTTTAATGGTCAACCAGTTGCTCCTGCAAGGAAAAGGGGACTTTCAGGCAGCCAGGAAGACCCTTGATCACGTTCTGGCCATAAACCCGTTGTTTGTTCCAGCCGCACGGGATCTTGCCATCCTCTGCTTCGATCATTTTCCGGACGAGCCCAAGGCATCCGAACTTGCCATGAAAGCTCGCGAAGCGTTTCCTGATGATCCAAATCTGGCCCGCGTGTTGGGCATCCTCGCCTATCGCCGTGAAGATTATTCAAACGCCGCCCGCTTTCTCAAACAGAGCCTCCAGGCCCGCAGCAATGACGCCGAACTCTTTTACTATCTCGGGATGGCTCAATATCGGTTGAAATCCTCCGCTGAAAGCAAACAGTCGCTCAATCGCGCCCTCAACTTGAATCTTGCTCCCCAGTTGGCCGCCGAAGCCAAACGTGTCCTGGGGGAACTAAAGTAGTCGGGCCGGAATCCCAAGCCCTCCGAGTGGGCCTTGCTTAAACTCGGCAGATACGTTTATGCCGCCGGGTATATTCCCTGGCGGGACCTGGGCTGGGAGGAGTTCCCCTTTCCAGGCCATTATCGGGGCAGGGGCGGCAGGCGGTTCGACTTCTGTGGATTTGCACCGGGCTGGAGCATGGCCGGCCAGGATAAAAAGGGCTTTAAACGCCTGAGTTGGCCGGGGAGCGGACTGGAGGCAAAAGGAGAAACTCCGCAGGGCACAGGGGGAAATCTTCAGCGGGGAGCAGCGCTGAAATCACCCCCGAGCCGTCGAAAAGGCACCGGACAACAGATGCGTGCCTCTTTGCCGGGTGGGGTAGGGGAGCATCGGCGCCTTGGCTGACGAATACTCGCCTCCCTAACCCAAAACGATTCAATGGGGTGGTTCGCCTGCCCGCCTGCATACCATCCAAGCCAGGACAGCCCTGACCGCCCCGACCATAGCCCCGCCGTTCCCCTGTTTAGCGAAATCAGCGGCATCTCTGCTGAACCCTAAACGCCTTTCGCTTGTAAAATCAACGGCTTACGCAAGCGGAGAGGGGTAAAATGGAGGAGGAATCCGAATCCTGCCGACTTCGGCACTCCATAGACGCCCCCTGCCTTCAAGCCGTGTACAAGGGGTGTACAAGGGATGCTCATCGGATGTACCAGCTAAAAACCCATGGACCTCCGATGAGCATCCCTTGTACACCCCTTGTACACGACCTGGGGGCAGGGTATGTCCAAGGCATCTGGGTAATGGCAGCGGATGCCGGGATGGGCCGAAACGACGAGATGGCGCGGTGGGATGGGTTGTAAACTATTGGAAAACAGTTGGTTGTGAATATGAAGTTGGCGGGAGGCAGTTTTTCAAGGGAGAACGAGTATCCAGATGCCATCTGGCTTCATGAATGCCTTGTCTGAAACGTTGCAGTTGGGTAGTCCAACCGTGCGCTATCTATCGCTCCCTTGGAGGTTGAAACGTCGTCGGATAAGTCAGGCGCGAGAAAAGCCCTGGCCAGGCATCGGATGCGAATAGCCTTCTTCAGGGCTAAAGGTGCGACGGCGAGGCCGGAAACGGTTCGAGGGACTCATGATACGGGCGGCGGGATTGATAGAGTTCCAGGAGGGCCTGGTTCTTTTTCGCTAGGTCGCCCTGTCCTTTGGCCAAGGCGATGTTGCAGGCCTCTTGCGCGGTCGCGACCGCGTCGTCAAAGCGCCCGGCTTCGGCATAGGCAGCGGCCAGGGTGCCAAGCATGACGGGATTTTGCCGCCCGCTTAGCTCACAGGCACGCGAGGCGAGGCGAACGGCTTCTTCGCCGTTGCGGAAGGCGGCATTGGCGCTGGCGGCACGGATCCAGGCAAGGTTGTTGAGAGCCTCGGGGGCGTCCGGTTGCCTGCGCAGGCCCTGGTAGTATTCCTCAATCGCGGCGGCGGTGTCACCCTGCTGGGTAAAGAGGGCGGCGAGGCCGAAGTATGCCTCGGGGAAATCCGGCTTCAACGCCAGGGCTTGGCGGTAGCTGTTCATGGCCTGGGACGCAGCCCCTTGCTCGCCAAAGATAGCGCCCAGGTTGAAATGGGCTTCGGGGGCCACGGAACTGTGCCGCAAGAGCTGCGAGAGGACCGCGATAGCTTCCTCGAACTTGTTTCTGCGAGCCAGCACCCGGGCATACAGAATCTCTGTCTCCGCGCAATTCGGCATGAGCCGCCGGGCTTCGCGGCAATGGGTTTCGGCTTTCTCCAGTTCTCCGGCTTCCGCCAGGACGGATGCAAGCAGGGAATGCGCAAGCGGATTGACGTCGGTGACCGCCAGGGCGTGACGGAAGAGCGCTTCGCTGTTTTGCCAATAGCGCAACTGGTGGTGGGTGGCCAGCAGCAACGCCGCCAGCGCCAGAACGGAGGCCCCAATCATCGGAAGCCTCAACCGGGGGCGTCCGGCGATTTCGCCCAGGCCCCAGGCGGCCACGATGGAAAGCCCTATGGAAGGAAGGTAGGTATAACGGTCCGCGATGGTTTGCGCGCCAACGCCAACAAGCCCGATCACCGGGATTAGCATGCCCAGGAACCAAAACCAGCCGACCGGCGCATAGAGGCGCCGCCGTCCGTGCCAAATGGCTATAAAAGACAGGCTGATGACCGCGGCCGCCCCGGCCAGCGCCAATCCCAGGGACACTTCGGCCAGGCGCGGGTAGGGAAGCGCAAGGTCAACGGGCCAGATCGTTTTGGCGAGATACTGTTCGTAGCCGACAAAGATGCGGGCCAGGCGGTGCCCCCATCCAACGCCCGGCAGCTCCTGCGTGGCGCCCGCCTGCCGCAGCAGGAGAAACGCCACTCCGGTGAAGAGGGCTGTCAGCGCAAAGAAAGGGAGCTTCTCCAGGAGCAAGCGACGGAGAGTCGAAAGCCAGCAAGGGGATGAGAACTGGAGCCGCCGCAAGGGCCAATAATCGAGCAAAAGCAGGATAAACGGGAGCGTGACCACCATTGCCTTGCTCATGAGCGCAAGCGCGAAGAAGACCAGCGCGAGAACGTAGAAGCGGGTTGCGTAGAGTGGGGCGCGGGTTGTGGACTCCGGGGTCTGGCCCTCCGCATTCCGCACGTAGGCCCAAAGCGTCAACAGGAAGAAGAAAGCGCTGAGCACGTCTTTTCGCTCGGCAACCCACGCGACCGATTCCACGCGCAATGGGTGCAGGGCAAAGAGCCCGGCCACCATTGCGCAGAGCCAGAAAGGGTCGAGGGCCGGTGGGGGGCGAGATTCGAGGCGGGAGGTTGGAAGTTGGGGGTTGGAGGGTTGCGTGGCTCGTCGGAGCACTAAAAACAGCAGCACCGCGTTGGCGGCGTGCAGCAGCAGGCTGGTCAGATGATGGCCTGCCGGGTTCAGCCCGAAAAGTTGCACGTCCAGCATGTGGGAGAGCACGGTTAGCGGATGCCAGTTCCCGGCGCAGCTCGTTCGGAAGGCCAAGCCCGCCTGCCGCCACGTCAACCCGGCCAGCACCTGGGGATTCTCGGTCACGTAGGCGGCATCGTCGTAGATGATGAAATCGTTATGGATTACCGGCCAGAACGCGGCCAGCGTGATACCGCCCAGCATCACGCCGATTAAGATCGTGCGGAGCCTGTTTTTCGCGAGGTGCATGGCCGGCAATTAAGGTCACGGAAGGGCGCGCTTAATTCAATCCAGAAACCAGCAATTTTTAGCCTCGGGCCAAGCCGATTTCTTTACAGCCGGGACCAACATTTACGGCTGGCTCCAGAAGTCCGGTGTCGACGGGAAGGGGCGGGGGCATTTCCGTTCGCCCGTTCCGCCCATAATCGCTGAGGTGGACAGACATGCCTGCGCGCGATCCCGGATTTCATGCGTGCCAAGCCGGAGCCGCGTTCACTGGCCGGAGCGGATTGGGCAGAATGGACGCGGTTGGCCCGGTTATGAGTTCTGAGCTTAACCAGCTTATGTGGGTGAGTAAGCCGACCCTGGCAGGCGATTAATGTTTGGCCGCACGCCGGGCGCTGATACTGCTGTTTCAGGGCCGCGCCCAAGTCGCGCTCAATCGCGATGACGGTTCCTTCCTGATCTCCAACTTCACCCAGTGATACGATCCCTCACAACGGAGAGGAAATGGCTTTTCAGCGTCCGCCTGTAATATGCGCGGGGCAGGTGAGGGAAAAGTGATTTTCAGGGCCATCAAGCATGCCCCGCCCTGCCAGGAGCCAGTTGGGGGCATTAACACCGTTGTTTGCGGCAACTTTTGCCGCCCCGATGGGCTGCATGATCTTCGATTCAGGATTGAACTGGCGACGGTTGGGGGGAGGCCGTTTATTTGTCGCGAACCCTGACTTTTCCGGTAAGAAAAGCATCTTAACGCGGGTTTCGAAAAGGGTATTCTGGCTGGAGCAGAACGAGGAGTCCTGAGAGTAAATGCCGGGGCGTTTTATCTTTAAATAATTGATTTACAATATCTTACGGAATGTCGGAATCTTTTACAGTAGATGGTTTTAGAGAAGAAATCTGCTCAACTGCTTATTTTACAGCACTTTGCATACAATCTGGTCTGTATCGGCCATTTTTGGGTATCAAAACCGTCGGTAAGCTTTACTATTTCCGCCGAGATTTCTTAGGCTGTTTCAACTACATTGCGTTTTTATTTTGATGTAACATGCTGATAATGGATAATTTATATCATTCAATACTTTGCCTGTGTTTAGTTGGCCCGTTAGTTGCTATTTGCTGGGCGTAGTAGAGCAGATTAAACAACGACAACAATAGAAAGAACTAAGAGAATGAAGAGTAATATCGTGAAATACTTCGCAGTGGCGGTGGCGGCGTTCGGCTTGGCGATAAGCGCGCATGCGGTCAAGATCACTGGTGAGATTAACATGGCCGGTTCGGTTACTTTGGACAGCTCCTGGTTAGGGACTGCCAATGGGGTGACTGGGTTTGGGCCGGTAGTGGTGGGCGTTGCTCCGACAGGTGATTTTGCCGGAACCGCTGGTGCCAGTGTGAGCTGGAGCACATTCTCCTGGAATCCGCCGAGCACGCCGGTTATTCCGCTTTGGACGTTCACCTCTGGGCCGCTGACCTACAGCTTTGACCTGCTGAGCCTCAGTGTGGCGCAACAGGATAATTCCTTCCTGAACCTGATTGGCTGGGGGACGCTGAAGATAACCGGTTTTGAGGATACGGTGGGGACTTGGTCCTTCACCATTCCCAATGCCGGCGGCGGGCAGCACGCAAACTTTGACTTCACGTTTGCCAACTCTCAGAATGCGGTGGTGCCGGATGGTGGGATGACCGCCATGCTCCTCGGCGCGGCCCTCTCGGGGCTGGCGCTGCTCCGCCGGAAGCTTGCCTAAGCAGGCGGCGCCTTGTTGAAAGTTCTTCTGTTCTACGCAGGCAGGAACGCAGGTTCCTGCCTGTTTTTTATTTCTATCAAAGGTTGTTCCAGCTATTTTAACGGCGAATGACCACCGGAGCCGCACTGAATTTTGCCAGCGTGTTCTCCGCCGGATTACTGGCGCTCACGATCTTTACGCGGCAGTTCCGTTCTTTCCCGCGTTGGGCCTTTTCGGCTGGAATGCTGGCCTTTGCGGCCGAAAGCCTCTTTGCTGGCCTCGCCGCCCGAGCCGTCCCGCTCGAAGCGGTGGAGCGCTGGCAAAACCTGGCTTTCGTGGCGATGGCTTTTCTGCCGGGACTTTGGCTGCTCTTTAGCCTTACCTATGCCCGCGGCAACTCGGGCGAGTTCCTCTCCCGCTGGTCAGTCGTGGTCGCCTGCGCCTTCATCGTTCCGCTGATCCTGGTATTGCTTTGCCCGGACGAAATCATTAGCGCCATTCGACAACCCCCCGATCGCAGCCAGCGGGTGCTTCGTCTGGGCTTCGCCGGGTCGGCGCTGAATTTGATATTTTTGCTCGGCACTATTCTGGTGTTGATGAATCTTGAGCGCACCTTTCGTGCTGCCGTGGGGACTATGCGCTGGCGCATCAAGTTTGTCATCCTGGGCCTGGGCGTGCTCTTTACGGTCCGCGCCTACACCAGCAGCCAGGCACTATTGTATCGCGGCGGCGATCTTTCCCTGCCGGCAGTCAATGCCGGGGCGCTTCTGCTCGCCAGCCTCCTGATACTGCGGGGACTCCTCCGCGCCGGCCACTCCGACGTGAGCATTTATCCGTCTCATTCATTACTGCACCATTCCTTCACGGTTCTGCTAGCGGGGGTTTACTTGCTGGTGGTGGGTGTGTTTGCCAAGGTGGTCACTCATTTCGGCGGCGACGCTGCCTTTCCGATCAAGGCCTTTCTGGTTTTGCTGTTTCTGGTTCTTTTGGCCGTTTTGCTGCTTTCGGACCGGGTGCGGCTTTTTACCCGCCGATTCGTCAGCCGTCATTTCTCGCGACCGGTCTATGATTATCGCAGCGTTTGGCGGACCTTTACCGAAAGCACCGCCCGGCGGGTTGAGCAGAATGAACTGTGCAGTTCCGTCGTCAAACTGGTTTCTGATATCTTTCAGGCGCTCTCGGTTTCTATTTGGCTGGTGGACGAACGCAAGGATCAGTTGAGCTTTGCCGCTTCGACCTCCCTTTCCCAGCAAAAGGCCGGGCAACTGGCGTTGGACGCCGCCGATGCGGCCGAAGTCATCTCAGCCTTGAGCGCCCATCCCGACCCGGTGGATTTGGATTCTTCAAAGGCGCACTGGGCCGCGGCGCTGCGGCGTTCGCACCCGGATGAGTTCCGCAAAGGAGGCAGCCGCGTTTGCGTTCCGTTGATTGCCGGCGGTGAGATGCTCGGAGTGCTGGTCCTTGGCGACCGTGTGGGCGCGGTGCCGTTCTCGGTCCAGGATTTTGATCTGCTCAAGTCCATTGGCGAACAAAGCGCGGCCAATCTCCTCAACATCCAATTATCCCAGCGGCTTTCACAAGCCAAACAATTGGAGGCCTTTCAGGCGATGTCCGCTTTCTTCATTCATGACTTGAAGAACACCGCCTCCACCCTGTCGCTGATGCTGCAAAATCTGCCGGTACATTACCAGGATCCCCAGTTTCGCGAGGACGCGCTGCGGGGAATTTCCAAGACCGTTACCCGCATCAATGAAACCATCAGCCGGCTAAACGAGTTGCGCCACGAGTTGGCGCTCCAGCCCGTGGAATGCGATCTGAATGATTTGATTACGGAAACCCTTAAGGGGCAGGAGCAAGCGGCGGACATCTCCCTGCTTAAAGAGCTTGCCCCGCTTCCCAAAGTCCGGTTGGACCCCGCGCAAATCCAGAAGGTGATCACCAACCTCGTGCTTAACGCCCGGGATGCCGTTTCTTCCAGCGGCCAAATCCGCGTGGCAACCAGCCAGGAAAACGGCTGGGTGATTCTGGTCGTGGCGGATAATGGTTGCGGCATGACTCCCGAATTCATCCAACGCTCGCTCTTCCGCCCCTTTCACACCACCAAACAAAAAGGCATCGGCATCGGCATGTTCCATTGCAAGATGATTGTGGAAGCCCACCGCGGGCGCATTGAAGTCCAGAGCGAGCCGGGCAAGGGAACGCGATTCCGGGTGCTGTTGCCAATCTGACGAATACGCCATTTATAATTATGCTGCCGCGATTGCTGATTGTGGACGACGACGAGGAGATTCGCACCCAGATGAAATGGGCGCTGGGCAAGGAATACCAGATTTTCCTGGCGGAAGATCGCGTGCGGGCCATTGATGCATTTATGGAGCACCGCCCGCAGGTGGTGCTGCTGGACCTGGGGCTTCCTCCTCACCGTGGTACCCCCGAAGAAGGGTTGGCGGTGCTCTCCGAATTGATCGCCCGCGACCGCTTCGCCAAAATCATCATCGTTTCCGGCCAGGCGGAAAAGACCAATGCCTTGCAAGCAATTGGAGCGGGGGCCTACGATTTCCTGACCAAGCCCGTGGACGTCGAGGAGTTAAAGATTATTCTCCGTCGCACCTTTCACGTTGCCGGGTTGGAGCGCGACTATCGCAAGCTGCAAGCGCAGCTTCAGACGGAGACTTTTGAGGGGCTGCTCGGCACCAGCCCGCAAATCCAAAGGGTTTTCGCCTCCGTGCGCAAAGTCGCGGCTACTAATGCCCCGGTCCTGATTCTGGGCGAAAGCGGCACCGGTAAGGAAATGCTGGCGCAGGCTATCCACCGACTCAGTTCGAGGAAGGACGGCCCCTTCGTTGCCATTAACTGCAGTGCCATTCCCGAGACCCTGCTGGAGAGCGAGCTGTTTGGTCACGAAAAAGGCTCCTTCACCGGCGCGCATGTTCAGCGTAATGGGCGCATTGAGGTAGCCAGCGGCGGCACTCTGTTCCTGGACGAAATCGGCGAAATCCCCCAGCAAATTCAAGTCAAGCTGCTCCGGTTCCTCCAGGAGCAACGTATCGAGCGGGTCGGGGGGCGGCAGGAAATCCAGGTTGACACGCGCGTGGTCGCGGCCACCAACGTTGACCTGAAAAAAGCGATCAGCACCGAGCGGTTCCGGGAAGACCTGTATTACCGCCTGGCGGTTGTGGTTATTCACCTGCCCCCGTTGCGCGATCGGGAAGGCGATATCCGCCTGTTGGCGCAGGAATTCCTGCGACGCAGCACTGTGGCCAATGAGAAAGAGGGAATCAGCTTCAGCCAGGATGCGCTTCGGGCCATTCTGGCCCATTCCTGGCCGGGCAACGTGCGTGAACTCGAGAACCGTATCAAGCGCGCCGTCATTATGGCAGAAGGCAAACGAATATCCGCAGCGGACCTGGAATTGGAGAGCCCGGCCCGCACGGTTAACCTGAACCTCAAAGACGCGCGGGAAGCCGTCGAGCGTGAAGTCGTTCAACGGGCGCTGCGGAAGCATGGCGGCAGAATCGCGCCCGCCGCTGCCGAAATGGGAATCAGCCGGCCCACCCTCTACGAATTAATGGAGAAGCTGGGCATCGAGAAAGCGGAACGGGAGGAGGACAAAGAACCCGCTTAGGCAGGCTTTGGCCTCCGGCCAGCGCCGGTTAATTCAGATATGGCCCAAGTCAGGGCTGGCAGGCGGAAATGACCGTTCGAAAGCCAAAAGTATCAAATTTGCCGGATGGATCGAAGCCGTAGCGCTGCGCACATCGGGCATCCCGAGCGTCACTAAACCAACTGCCGCCGCGAAATGTGCGGCACGTTCCGGTCGCGGGACCCGTGGGATCGTTCTGAGAGCCAGCCGCGTAGTTTCCGTACCAATCCCAACACCATTCCCACACGTTTCCGGCCATGTCATGCAAGCCATACCCGTTTGCCGCAAAGCTGCCGACGGGACTGGTGTAGGGGGCAACCCCATCATTGAACGCAGGGGTATAGCCGGCTGTGGCGTTGATGTCGTAAACGTAGCCTCCCGCTGACAAGGGAAACGCGCGGTAGTTCGCCTGGCTCCACGAAATGGTATTGCCCCACAGAAATCGCTGCCCGCTTGCCCCTCCCCGCGCCGCCTTTTCCCACTCCGCCTCCGTCGGCAACCGGTAGCCGTTCGCATTCCATTTCACGAAGGGAGCATTTGTCCCGGACTTATATACGCTCGTCAATCCAGCGTCGTTGTAATAGCAAGGCGTCCGCCCTTCCCGCTGGCTCCGCGCATTACACCACTTCACGCAATCCCGCCAGTTGACCGAATGCACCGGGTGGTTCGCAGCTTTTCCCGCCCCGGCATTTTCATAGCTGTAGCCATTGCCCCCATTGTAGGCCTTCACCGTGTCCCACAGTGCTTTGGTCACCTCGTAGCGGTCCATGAAAAACTCACTCACATACACCGTATGGACAGGGAGGGATGGCGTATTTCCGTCCGAGCCATCCCCCATGGAAAAGCTGCCAGCGGGAATAAGCACCATCCCATCCGGTGAGAGTTTCGTCACCCGGTAAAACCTTCTGGATGCGGCCGGAGCGCTCATATCCACGAACCTGCAGGGGCTTTCCGACACCAACAGATTTGTCAGCACGATCCACTGGGGTTGGTTCAGGTTGGTACAGTATTGTATTTGATGGGTGGCACCGATGCTGCCCACAATAGTCAGGCGGGGCACCATACCAATATCCACAATTCCCTCCACTGCCCATCCCGTCCCTGCGCCAACCCCTACTAATGCAACAAACCAAACAAACAGGCGCCGCAAGGAATTTGAAAGTCTCGTCAACATAGCTTTAGTTTTCGTAACCGTATAGGTAGTAGTACGGATAGCATAGACCATGCCAGTATGCGGTCAATAGCGGGCCTCTGTGTTCGCGAGGAACAGTAAGATGCTGAATTGAGTTTATCTGCCAGATCGCAAGCCTGCCGTTGATCTTAATTTGCCAGGCAAACCGGTTAAATCCCGCTCGGAATGCTGTGTGAATTTCGCACGGGCTGAGCCGAAATCACTCACGGGTGAGGTCATGCCAACCGGAGAGCAAATCAGGGCCAGCCGGGCGCTGCGCAACAGGGCCAGATTCGCCAGCAGGCGGGGGTTGCGACTGCGTGAGGTGTCCTCGCCCATCAACGCATCCCGGCGCCAATGATTGCGGATTTCCACCCCCGCCCAGTGGTCCCGAGTCAGTTGGAGCCATTGAAGCGGGCGATAGTGCTCCGGCGGGACGCTGGAAAGATAGTCGTGTGATTCGATTGTCGTTTGGCCACTCTTTTTGATCGTGCGGTGATTGCGCTGCACGATCAAGGTGCGGGCAAAGGGGAAGTCGGCGTGCAGGGGTTCAATGGCGAAGGGATACAGGAATCGGGTTTCGACGCGTCCGTGCCCTCTTTCGAGTCATAAACCGTGACCAGCCTGGGGCGCTCCGTCCTCATGCTGAGCCAGGGTGAGCAGCCCGATCTGATCCCGAATCATTTTGCCGTCCAGCGCCAGGGCTTGCGGCAACTGGCCCGCTTGGCGGCAAGGCCAAGTGCTGAGCAACGTGGCAAAGGTCTCGGGGTTCATGCGCGTAAGCACCTGATAAAACACGTCATACCCCGGCACCTTATGGAAGTTGCGGGTCCCCTTTTTCAACGGCAAGCCCAACCGGTGACGCTGGCGTTGCGTCAGGGTGGTGGCAAAGCGGGCGATGGCGGCAATCTCGCGCCGGCCCGCCAACCGCGCCATCGCAATCAGGGTCAATACCGGGCCAATCCGATAGTGGGTATTGGTATCCCGGGGGGCTGGGGCATGGCTCAAGAGCTGGAGGAGCGAGATCATTTGCGGCGCTTTGATGGGCAACTGGCCCGAGGGGGCCGCCACTAACGCGGCCCGATACGGCGCGGGCAGTTCCCGGGCTCGCAACCGCGGACGGGCTTCCGGCTCCAGAGACCGCAGCCACAGGCGCTTGGGCCGTTCATTAGGGAGATAAAAATCCGCCCGGTGCCGGCGGTAGCCCTTGCTCCAGCCCACCGCCTCCCAGTTGCTGGCCTTGTAGCAGGTGCCGGCGTATCCCTCCGGGTCGGTAAAGCTCTCAGCCAGCAGCGGCCGGTACCCAAACTCTTTTCCCTCTCATCTACCGAAACTTAAGCGCCGATAACAAAAGACCCTGCCCGCCACCGCCAATCCCCAAAAATTGCCCTTGCGCGAAGGCTCCCCTCCCGCCAGCCTTCCCCCAAACCCTCGGGGTGGTGGTGGCTGGAACTTCCAGCCCAGGGAATGGCAGGAAGCCGAGTCGCCCTCCGGGGCAATAACGGAAAGGTATTTAACTATGAAAATGCTCACCTCTCCGCGCACGGGCAGTCTGGGCGCGGAAACTTATTATCAGTCCCCTTTTGGCGTGTGCGCCCGGCGGCGCACCGTTCCCCGGGACCGACCCTCGGAGCGCAAGGCGGCCGCGCGGTCGTATTTCGGGATCTCCTCGCGGGAGTGGGGTCTCAAGCTCACCGAAGCGCAGCGCGAACGCTGGAACGCCGCGGCGCTGCACGTTCCCAGCCGGCCCTGGATGGGACAATATGCCCATCTGAGTGGGCAACAGTTTTGCGTCCAGATCAACAGCACCCTGCGGGGGCTGGGTCTGGCGCCGGTGGAGGAACCGCCCGCCCCGGTGGTCTTCGGCCCCAATCCCGTCACCGGGCTGGAGATC
>Ga0116158_10002189_pt1 | contig 17318 bp, 15 predicted proteins | sample AD_UKC052_MetaG_FD_89883 | JGI IMG/M metagenome (GOLD analysis project Ga0116158, IMG submission 89883) | Active sludge microbial communities of municipal wastewater-treating anaerobic digesters from USA - AD_UKC052_MetaG | ecosystem: Engineered > Bioreactor > Anaerobic > Digestate | place: USA... | reverse complement strand
CCCCGGTCCACCAAAATGAGAAATCCCAACCCTTGTCCGGTTGGGATTTTTTTGCCTGTTCTGCTTCAAGCCCACCGGCAGCCTCAGGCTCGACGACCTCAAGAAGACGCTCAGGGCCGCTGCGTCGCCTTCCGGATACCGGTCTCAGCGGACGACCGTGAAGCCCTTCGAGCCGGTCTTGACGCGCACGGGAGGTGCCGCCCGAACGTAAGGCTCGCTGGTTTCACCGCGGATCGTGGCCGCGATCTGCCGTGCCTGACGTGCAATCGGCTCGATGAAGCGCAGGGCTTCGCCGCCGATGCTGATGCAGTCTCCCAGCGCGTGAATCGTGGCCACGTCGGTGTGCAGCGTGACCGGGTCCACCGCAATGCCGTTGTTCCAGCTCAGTCCCGCCGACTGAGCCAGGCGGCTTGGAGTTCGCAGCCCGACGGCGGCGATGACGTGCTCGGCTTCGAATTGCCGCCCGTCCTGGGCGCTGACCGTCCGAGAACTTCCGCTGGCACGGACGCCGGTGATGTCGACTCCCCCCACGAAGGTGAGCGGCAGGTCCCGCCACGCGGCCAGGAGCTCGTTCGATTGCGCCTCGGTGAGCAGACTGCTCAGTGGTCGCTCGCACAGGTCGAGCAGCGTCACCGGATAGCCCGCCAGCGCCAGATCGTTCGCCAGCTCGCAGCCGACCAGGCCCGCGCCGGCGATCAGCACACGTTGCGGAGGCAGCGCTCCGGGCTCGCCGAGCCGGTCGCGGAAATTCAGATACGCGTCGAGGTGGTTGATGCGCCAGCACAGCGCGGGCGGCAGGTTCGGCAGATCGATCGGATCGGCGCCATGCGCAAGCACCAGATGGCGGTAGCGCAGCGTTCCGCGCGTGGTGCGCAAGGCCCGCGCGCCGACGGACACGCTGATGGCCTGCGTGCGTGCCAGCAGCCTCACGCCCAGCCGGGCCGCCGCTTGCTCCGCCGACTCCCTGACCAGCGACGCCGGGGCGATGCCCTTGGCCAGCGCCACCGACAGCAGCGGCTTGTCGTAAACATTGCCGGGACAGGCGGTGACGATCGTGATCGGCAGATGCGCGTCGTGCTCGCGAAGCGACTGAGCCATTTGCCAGCCCGCGCGGCCGGCACCGACGATGACGACGCCGGCATCGCGACGACCTCCGCGAGCGTGTCCGGCAGAAGCGGCCGCACTCGCGGAGGTACGACGCAACACCGGCAGCGGCTCGCAGGGTTCGAAATCAGCCTTGCTGACGCCACACAGCGGACACGCCCAGTCGTCCGGTATGTCTTCGAAGCGCGTGCCGGGAGGCAGGCCACCGTCGGCATCGCCCAGGGCCTCGTCGTAGATCCAGCCGCAGGCACGGCAGATGAAGGTCCGCCAGGCTTGCGCGGTCATGGGTTGCCCGCTGTGCTCATGGGATCCCGCGGCCGGCCACTCAAGCCTGCGCCACGGTGGCGCTGAGCCGTGCGATTTCCTTGCGCAGGTGCTTGATCGCCGGCGTGACGATGGCCACGAAGTGCGATTCGCGCACACGCCGCTGCACGGCCGAACTCATCAGGTACCCGCGTGCGCCATGGTGCAACAGTGCCGACTGCGCCGCGCGCAAAGCCAGCTCGGCAGCGTGAGCGCGTGTATCGCAAACGTCGATCAGGTATTCGGTGTCAGTCGCGAACGGGGTGCGGGCCAGTCGCATCGTGCGCTCGGTCAGGGCGTCGAGCTCGGCTTGCAGCTCATCGGGGCGTTCATCGAGGAATTCGTTGACGTGGCCGAGCGCGCGCTCGACATCCCACATGGAGTCGATGGCACCTTGAGTCACGCCCAGTCCCATGCCGCACTGCAACAGGATGAACGCCGCACGCACTCGGCCGATGTAAGGCCGCGCCGGGTCTGCGACGAGCGTGTCGGCACCGATGAAGTGATCGGTCAGTCGCACCGCCCACGTGTTGGTGCCCTCCATGGCCGAGAACGACGGGCAGTTGCGCAGTTCCACGCCTTCGGCGTCGCAGCGCACGATGAACATGATCTCGTGGCCGCTGGCTTCACCGGTGGCGCTGTCGGTGTTCTCGACGGTCGCCACCGCACCGAAGTAGTGGTCGGGCCCGAGGTTGCTGACCCAGGGCAGGGTGCCGTTGACGCGGTAGCCGCCTTCGACCTTGCGGGCATGCAACAGAAAGGTTTCGATGCCTGCGAAGGTCTTCATCGGGTTGCTCAGGCCGGTGGCGCCCAGCGTGTGGCCGGACGCATGGTCGCGCAGCGCCTGACCCATCAGCGCCGGGTTGCCTGACTCTTCCATGTACAGGCCGCAGGCGTCGTGACACCACACCATGAAACCGGTGGCACCGCAGACCCGGGAAACCTCGGCCATGGCCTGGATGGCCGCAACGTAGTCATGCTGGCCATCGAGCCGCAAGTGGGCGCTCAGGGCGCCCGCCGCACCGAGTTGCTTCAACACCGCCTTCGGGTAGGTACCTTGCCGGTCGATGGCGTCGGCCATTGCCGCGAGGTCTCCAACGGCAATCGCCCGCACCTTCTCCAGCATCGACGCCTTGATCGCTGCCGTAGGAGTCACCTGGCCAGCCAGAGGCTCCAGCGTCGAATCGGTGAGCACGGCTGCCATGGGGGGGCTCCTGAAAGGTCAACGCGGGATCAGGCCAGATCGATCTGGAACGGGATCGGGTTGCGCATGCTGTTGGCCACAGGCGAATACATGTTGGCGTGCTTGACGATTTCGTCGAGCACCTCGCGAGTGGCGTCGCCTTCGACGACCACCTTCACGCGGATCGCCTGAAAGCCCATGTCGGCCGGGGCCTTCAGCGCGCCGCCGGCACCCCAGGCCGCGGGGTTTCCGATGTCCCCCTCGAGGAACAGCTCCAGCTTGCTCAGCCTGACCTGCTTCCAGGTGGCCACTGCGGTGATGCCCACTGCGAGGCAGCCGCCCAGCGCCGACAGCACGATCTCGCCGGGCGCCGGCGCGGTGTCCTGACCGAACAGGTGCGGCGGTTCATCGACCACCACCGGCGCGTGGTTGCCCACGTAGCTCAATGTGCGGTACTGGCCCTCGACCACGGTATGGACCTTGTTGGTGCCACGCGAGGCCGGGTTGTTGCGGCCCTTCTCGGCGAAGGCCAGCAGGCCATCGCGGTCGATCGGGCGCAGGTAGGTCTTGACGGTGGTGGTCGTGGTTTCGGTCGATGACATGAGCTGAGTCTCCGGAAAAAGTTTGAAGCGCTCTGCGGCGCGGGGATGGTCGGAGCCGCACGGGCTGTGGGTCTGTTCGCCAGCCAACCCGCCGACGGCACCAGGCCGTGCATGGGAGACCGTATTTCGCGAAAGCGAGATTTTATGCGGCTGACGCAAGGCCTTTGCCGCCTGCGTCGGGTCATCGGGTCCGATGTTCGGCCTCGGACAGATTTCGGCCATCGACAGTTGCAGACGTTCGTTGCGTATCGCGCTGCGGGGCGCCACAGTCTTGCGTTGACTCGCCTTGGCTTCAACACGTCCGCGCCAAGGATGAAACAATGGCGGGCTTTGTCTACCTCCAACCTCGATGATTCGCCCTCCCTGCACACCACTGACGGCCCGAACAGCCGGGCGCCCGCTGTGATGAACGCGGAGCCTGCGGACTCGTCAGCCGCGCCCTATGCGCTGAGTGGCCGCGGTCTTGCGTTTTCCTACGGCAAGGGCCAGCCGATCTTCGAGTCGGTGTCGCTCGACGTGCGACCACGCGAGATCGTCGCGCTGCTCGGCGGCAGCGGATGCGGCAAGTCGTCGCTGCTGCGCGTGCTCGCCAAGCTGGCGGAGCCGAGCCGCGGGGAGATCGAGTTTCTGGGCGCGCCGCTGCTGGCGCCGCACCCGCGGGCGGCGCTGGTCTTCCAGCAGCCGAGCTTGCTGCCCTGGTTGAGCGTGGCGGGCAATGTCGGTTTCGGCCTCGATTTCTCCCATCAGCCGCAGATCGATCGCGTGGCGCTCGACAAGCGTGTGCGCGATGCGCTGGAGGCGGTCTCGTTGTCCCGCCACGACAAGCTCTACCCGGCGCAGCTGTCGGGTGGCATGGCTCAGCGCGTGTCGCTGGCCCGCGCGCTGGCGCGCGAGCCGCAATTGCTGCTGGCCGACGAGCCGTTCTCTGCGCTTGACGCGATCACCCGCGCCGAGATGCAGACGCTGTTGGTCGAACTGGTACACCGCTGGCACACCGCCGCGCTGCTGGTCACGCACGACATCGACGAGGCCATCCTGGTGGCCGACCGCATCCTGCTGATGGGGCGCGCCGAGCCCGCGCAACCGGCGCGCGTGCTGCATGAATGGACCGTGTCGATCGAACGCCCCCGCGAAAGTCACGCGGCCGAAGTGACTGCGCTGCGGCTCGATATCCTGGCCGCGTTGCAGTCGCTGCGCCACGCCTGAACCTCCTCGACTCGAAGGAACACCCCATGACGTCCGAAGCCCCCTCCCTTGCCTCGCGCTACACCCACATCTGCGCCTCGTCCGATTGCGGTTGCGGCCTGACGCGGCGCGACATGCTGCGCCTCGGCGCGCTCGCCACTGCCTCGGTGGCAGCGCCGTTGCTCAGCGCCGGCGATGCGCGTGCCCAGGCTTTCAAGGGGGATGACCAGCCGGTCAAGATCGGCTACCTGCCGATCACCGACGCGACTCCGCTGCTGGTGGCGCATGGCCGCAAGATGTATGAAGCCGAAGGCCTGCGAGCCGAAGCGCCGCGGCTGTTTCGCAGCTGGGCGCAGATCGTCGAGGCCTTCGTTTCGGGGCAGGTCAACGTGATCCACCTCCTGACTCCGGCCGCCCTGTGGGTGCGCTACGGATCGAAGTTTCCGGCCAAGATCGTCGCCTGGAACCACGTCAACGGCTCGGCACTGACGGTCGCGCCGAGCATCAACAGTGCGGCCGATCTGGGCGGGCGCACGGTGGCCATTCCGTTCTGGTATTCGATCCACAACGTGCTGCTCCAGCAGATCCTGCGCGCCAGCAATCTGGTGGCGGTGACGCGATCGCGGGATGGTCAGCTCGCGCCCAACGAGGTCAACCTGATCGTGATGCCGCCGGCCGAGATGGTGTCGGCGCTGGCAGCCGGCTCGATCGCCGGCTTCATCGTGGCCGACCCCTTCAACGCTGCGGCCGAGATCGCCGGCGTGGGCAAGGTGCTCCGTTTTTCGGGTGACGTCTGGAAGAACCACGCCTGCTGCGCCACGGTTCTGGCCGAGCGCGATCTGGTCGAGCGTCCCGAATGGGCCCAGCGCGTCACCACCGCGCTCGTGAAGGCGCAGTTGTGGACGCGCGAAAACCAGGTCGACACCGCGCGGATGCTGTCGAGCACGGGCGAAGGCCGCTACACGCCGCACCCGCTGCGAACACTGACCAAGGTGCTTGCTGCGACCGACTACGCCAGCTACGAGGCGAGCGGCGTGGTGCGCCACAAGGGCTGGGCGCAGCGACGCATCGACTTCCAGCCATATCCGTTCGCGAGCTACACCGAAGAACTGGTTGCCGCCATCCGGCAGACCAAGGTCGAGGGCGACACGCGCTTCCTGGAAGCGCTCAATCCGAAGTTCGTCGCAGGCGATCTGGTCGACGACCGCTTTGTTCGCAAGGCACTTGCCGCCGTCGGCGGTCCGCAGGTGTTCGGCCTGCCGGCCGATCTGCTGCGCAAGGAAATGGTGCAGGTTTGAGGCGCATCCCGTGAGCGAGCTGGCAAAGGAGGTGCCGGCTGACATCGACGCATCGGCGGCGCCGGCCGTAACGCACTGGCGTCGCCTGCTGCCGTGGCTGGGACTCGCGCTGGCGATGGGCGTGTGGTGGATCGGTGCGCAACTGCTGATCCTGCGCACGCCGATCGCTGCGTCTTTTGCGCCCGGGCCCTCGTTGCAGGCACTGGCGCGTTTGCTGTCCAGCGGTGAGTTGCTGCCGCACGTGATCACCAGCCTGCAGCGGGTGGCGGTGGGGCTCGGCCTGGCGGTGGCCATCGGCGTTCCGCTCGGCGTGCTGACCGGGTTGTCGAAGCGCTTCGCCGAGGGCACCACACCCGTGTTCCAGTTCCTGCGGATGGTCTCGCCGCTGTCTTGGATGCCGATTGCGGTGATGGTGCTCGGGGTCGGTGATGCCCCGGTGTACTTCCTGCTGGCGTTCGCCGCGGTGTGGCCGATGTTGCTGAACACCGCCGCGGGTGTCGCCCAGCTCGACCCCAACTGGCTGCTGCTGTCGCGCAGTCTGTCCGCGACACGGCGCGAGACCGTGCTGCATGTGGTGCTGCCCGGCATCACCGCGCAGATCCTGACCGGCGTGCGTCTGGCCATCGGCATCATCTGGATCGTGCTGGTGCCCGCCGAGATGCTGGGCGTGTCGGCCGGACTCGGTTATTTCATTCTCGACACGCGCGATCGGCTGGCCTACGACGAACTGATGGCCGCCATCGTGCTGATTGGCGCACTCGGCTACGCCCTCGATGTGGCAGCCCGCTGGATGCACGCCCGCTGGCTTCATCGCTGACAACCGTCCTGGCTGTAACGCCGGCTGCCGTGGTCAGGCACACCCGCCAGGGCCGGCAACCCAGGCCGGCTGCCATCGGCGAGGGGCGTCTCAAAGACCACGCGGTTGCGCCCTTCTCTCTTGGCCTGTTACAGCGCCTTGTCGGCACACTGGATCGCAGCGTCCGGGCTGCCTCCTGCAAGGCCCTGCTGGCCGACAAGGGCGTCGGCCGCGAGCCGCTGGCCCAGATGCAGAAGATCATCGAAACCGAGAACACCGACCTGTTCGACGTGCTGGCCTAAGTGGCCTTCGCAGCCGAACCGGTGACGCGGGCCGAGCGCGCTGTGGCAGCCAAGTCAGCCACGGCCGCCGAGTTCACAGACAAGCAGCAGGCGTTCGTCGACTTCGTGCTGGCGAAGTACGTCAGGCTGGGTCTCGACGAACTGGACGCCGAGAAGCTGTCACCGCTGCTCAAGCTCAAGTACAACAACGCGATCGCGGGTGCCTTCGCCGAGCTGGGCAACCCGTAGCAGGTGCGCAAGGTGTGAAGGCGGCTTTTCATGAACCACCAAAAACAAAGCATTCTTTAATTCTTACGGCGGATGTGAAAGAAGACCTGCATTGAATCGCCCGCGAATTCGCGGAGACTGCCCGGAATTGCCATGACCCGGTTCGGGTCATCAGGGCTCGCGACTTGCTCGCGCGCCAGCAGCAGCTTACATCCGAGACCCTTCTGATAAAACGGCCCGCCACCTCACCGAACACCATGCGCTTCGACGGAAAGCTCAGATCCTGGAACGATGAACGAGGCTTCGGCTTCATCGAGCCCACGCAAGGCGGCGACGAGATCTTCGTGCACATCAAGGCATTTCCGCCCGGCACGGGTCGCCCGGTCGTCGGCCTGCCACTGTCGTTCGAGGTCGAGCTGGGCCCGCAGGGGAAGAAGCGGGCCCGGTCCGTCGAGTTCATTCGCACGCGCAGTCCGGGACGCCGTACACGCTCCGAGTCGCCGGCACCCTGGACTCCCGCGCGCGTCCTGGCGATCCCGGCGTTCGTGTTGCTGTACGCCTTCGTCGCTTCCCAATGGTCGGTCAAGCCCGTGGTCGCCGTGGCCTACCTGCTCGCCAGCCTGCTCGCATTCATGGCCTACGCGCTAGACAAGTCGGCAGCCCTGCAGGGCCGCTGGCGGACCCCCGAGTCCACGCTGCACCTCTTCAGTCTGGCCTGCGGCTGGCCCGGTGCATTGATGGCGCAGCAACTGCTGCGGCACAAGTCATCGAAGCCGGGCTTCCGATCGACTTACTGGGGCACGGTCGCGCTCAATGTCATGGGATTCATCGCCAGCCACTCCCCATGGCTGGCCGCAGCGATCACGTGACCTGATCGACCAGCGGTCCCGCGAGTAGCCGACATGGAAGCCGAAGCCACTGCCATATCTGCCGCAGCCGAGCTGATCGCCGACGCAGACGCGCTGCTGATCACCGCAGGTGCCGGCATGGGCGTCGACAGCGGATTGCCCGACTTCCGCGGGGCCGAGGGCTTCTGGCGAGCCTACCCGGCGCTGGGTCGGCGCGGCCTGCAGTTCCATCAGGTGGCGAGCCCGCACACCTTCGAAGCCGACCCCGCGCTGGCCTGGGGGTTCTATGGGCACCGCCTGGGCCTGTATCGACGTATTGCGCCCCATGCCGGCTTCGACATCCTTCGGCGCTGGGGAGAAGGCAGGCGCCACGGCTGCGGCGTGTTCACGTCCAACGTCGATGGTCACTTCAGGCACGCCGGCTTCGATGCGAACGCGCTCGCGGAGTGCCACGGGTCGATCCACCACCTGCAGTGCAGCCAACCGTGCAGCGACGACATCTGGCCGGCCGATGCGTTCGTGCCGATCGTCGACACCGACACCTGCACGCTGTTGAACGAGCCGCCGCGCTGTCCGCACTGCGGCTCGATCGCCCGGCCCAACATCCTGATGTTCGGCGACTCCGGCTGGATCGAACACCGCTCATCGGCTCAGGAGTCGTCGCTGAATCACTGGCTGGACGGCACCTCGCGGATCGTCGTGATCGAACTGGGCGCGGGCACGGCGATTCCGTCGGTGCGCGATTTCAGCGAGGCGGCATTGATCGATCGCGAGGCCGTCCTGGTGCGGATCAATCCGCGCGAGTCGGCAGTGCCGCGACGCATGGACATCGCCCTGCCCGCGCCAGCCCTCGCCGCGCTCGGCGCCATTGACGCGGCCCTGCTCGCCCTCTGAGCGACAGCGCTCCCCGCCCGCAGGTGCCGGCGGGGACCGCGATCAACCGATCAACGTCAGGCGCCCGTGCGCGCCAGCTTGGCCGTCAGCGCCTGCTGCAGCGTGTCGATGCTGTCCTGCAGGTGGGCCTGGGCCTCGGCGCTCAGGCCGGATCGCCTGGCGGCCGTGTTCAATCGGGTGAGCAGCACCTGTGCCTGCGCCCGCGCGAGGCTGCGTGCGTCGACGCGGCTCGATGCGGCGGGGCGCAGCAGCTGCGTCGCGACCCGGTTGATGTGATCGCGCTGCAGTTCGCGGCGCAGCGACGGGATGTCGCCCGACTGCCCCAGCTCGGCCCACACCGTTTCGTTCAACCGCCGATAGAGCTCGGACAGGCGCAGCGCGTCCTTCGGCAGCTTGTCCTCGCTGTCGAGCAGCCGGGCGGCCACGCCGTCGCTCAGCAACTGGCCGAGCACGCTGCGCTGCAGTTCGATGACCTGCGAGGCCAGCGAGAAATCGGTGACCAGCGCGGTGGCCGGCGTGCCGTCACCGCGCAGGGCGGCGTCGCCCCGTTCGAGGTAGTCGACAGCCAGCTTCCGCTGCAGGGCCGGCGAGATGCGCAGGCTGTCGGCCGACAGGAAGCCGCGCGCCAGCAGGTCGAGCGCGGCGCGCTGGTCGGCAGCCGGCAGCGGCGCCAGCGGATCACGGCCACTGCCCGCATGGTCACGCACCGTGCGCACGCCGCCGATCTGACGGGTCAGCACGCTCGCAGCCCGGCCCATGTCGCGCAGCGCATAGGTGACCGACCGGCGCAGGATCGAGTAATCCTGGTCCGGAGACAGCACGCGCGTTTCCTGCCGCTCAAGAAGGTCGCGCGCGATCGCGATGCGCTTGCGCGCGAACGCGAGCACGTCCGAGCCGAGGTCGAACTGAAGGGTCTCGGGATCGATGCCGAGGAAGTTGTCCTCGTCGGTGCCGAAGGCGAGTTCGGGCTCGGCGCTGCGCGCCGCGATCTTCGCGAGTTCGGCTTCTTCCTGGGCTGCCGGCAACGGACGGTAGGCGTACTCGATGGCCCAGTAGTCATACGGTCCGAGGGTGCTGTTGAACGGCGTGCCCTGGCGGCTGGTCGGCACGCCGGGCGCCGACAGGTTGATGGCCGCGTACTCCATCACCGAGCCGGCGATGCTGTGGTTGGCGGTGAACGCCGGGTCGGTCAACTGCTCTTCGGAGTAGACGCGGGACGACCGGAAGTTGTGACGCAGGCCGAGCGTGTGGCCGACCTCGTGCATCGTCACGTCCTTCATGTAGCCCAGCACGAACTGCTCGGCCTCGGGGCTGCTCGGGTCGATGTCGCCGCGCGCTTCGAGCACGTCGAGTGCGTAGCCGAGCTGCTCGGCCGCCTGGTCGGCGTAGTCGCAGGCCCTCTGCGATCGCATGCCGCGCGCGGCCAGCTCGGCAGGCAGGTCCGTTGAGGGGGACGACGCGAGCACCTGCGATCGCAGCGACCGCAGGCTGCGCGACGACAGGCTCTCGATGCCGATGTCCGCGTCGAGGATCTCGCCCGAACGCGGGTCGACATGGCTCGGCCCGATGGCACCGAACGACGGGCTCGAATTGGTCATCCAGCGCACCGATGCGCGACCGAAGTCCAGTGTGTCCCAGGTCGCGTCGTCGGGTTGCACCTCGACACGGATCGCGTCCTTGAAACCGATCTTCTCGAACGCCTTGTTCCATTCCAGGATGCCGGCGGTGACCGCGGCGCGGTACTTGTCGGGGATCGTGCTGTCGAGCCAGAAGGTGATCGGCTTGACCGGCTCGGACAGCGCGGCGGCGGGGTCCTTCTTGTCGAGCCGCCAGCGGTTGACGAAGCGCTGGCGGGGCGAGCGGGCGAGGTCGTCGCTGAAGTCGGACAGGTTGCTGGTGAAGTGGCCGACGCGGCCGTCGGCCTTGCGTGGCGCCATCACCTGCTCGGGCATCTTCGCCAGCGAATAGTGCAGCGTCATGAACAGGCTGCGCGGATCGGGCACCGAACGCGGCACCGAAGGCATCGGGGTTCCCGGTGGCACCGGTGCGCCCGGAGTCGCCACGGCGATCGATCCGGTGGCGTAGTGGTTCAGCACCTCCAGCACCACCAGGTCCGGGCCGCTGCGGATGTCGGTGATCGCCGAGTTGCGCGCATCGAGGCCATAGCCCTGGCGGTAAAGGCGCTGCAGGCCCATCGCGACACCCATCATGTCGTTGATGAACAGCGGGTTCGCTTCCACCAGCACCGACTTGCGTTCCGGGTGCGGCTGGCTCACCACCGTGGTGGATGCCAGCAGGCTGGGCGAGAACGCAGCCTCGACCGCACGGCCGTTGGGTGTCTTCGGCGTGGCGACGAATTCGGTGTTGCGCGCCAGCATCTGGACCTGGTTGTGGACGCGGCGGAACTCGATCACCACCTCTTCGCCCATCAGACCGCCGAAGTAGCGGCCTTCGCCGAGGCCGGTCTTGTACTTGGGAGACAGGAACAACGGCTGGTTGAAATCCCCGGGGGCCAGTTCGAGCCAGACCTTGTCGTCCTTCTGCCAGAGCGTGAACAGGCCGCTCATCTGCTTGGCGTCCTTGATCACCTCGGCGAAAGGACGAGGGGCACCCGGTGCTGGCGCACTGGCAGGCGCGGAGCCGGCCGCGGGCATCTGGGCTCCGGGTGCCGGCAGCTTGGCGACCACACCGGCCTGCGAGGTGCCGGGCATCGAGGCAGCCGCCGGAGCAGCGACCGCAGCCGTCGCAGTTGCCGCAGCGGTGGGGGTCGACTCAGGCGGGGTCAGCGAAGCACAGCCCGCCAGCAGCAGCACGCACGCGGGCGCCAGGAAATTCGGCACCACCGGCCGACGCAGGGCCAGGGAGATCGCGCCGGACGATGAGGCCTGTGCGCGGAAGGACGGGCTCGGGGCTGGGGAATGAGTGGTCATGCGTTGATGCGGCAGAAGTAGGACGGGCGGCCCGACGATGGAGTCGTGCCGCCCGGCGCAAGTTTCAACAGAGGCCGAAGTTCAGTTCACTTCAGGGCCTTGAAGCGCACCCGCTTCGGACGGGCGCCCTCCTCGCCGAGGCGCTTCTTCTTGTCGGCTTCGTACTCCTGGTAGTTGCCGTCGAAGAACACCCATTTCGAATCGCCCTCGGCCGCGAGGATGTGCGTGGCGATGCGGTCCAGGAACCAGCGGTCGTGGCTGATCACCATGATGCTGCCGGCGAACTCGAGCAGCGCGTCTTCGAGTGCACGCAGCGTTTCGACGTCGAGGTCGTTCGACGGTTCGTCGAGCATCAGCACGTTGCCGCCAGCGATCAGCGTCTTGGCCAGGTGCAGCCGGCCGCGCTCACCGCCCGACAGGTTGCCCACCAGCTTCTGCTGATCGTTGCCCTTGAAGTTGAAGCGGCCGAGATACGCGCGAGAAGGCACGACGAACTTGCCGATCATCAGGTTGTCGAGACCGCCCGACACATCCTGCCAGACCGTCTTGTCCGCCTCCAGGCTGTCGCGGCTCTGGTCGACGAAGGCCATCTTCACGGTGGCACCGATCTTCACGTTGCCGCTGTCGGGCTTCTCCTTGCCCGCGATCATCCGGAACAGCGTCGACTTGCCGGCGCCGTTCGGGCCGATGATGCCGACGATGGCACCCGCGGGCACCTTGAAGCTGAGGTCGTCGATCAGCACGCGATCGCCGAAGCTCTTGGTGACGTTCTCGAACTCGATGACCTCGTGGCCAAGGCGATCGGCCACCGGAATGAATATCTCGTTGGTCTCGTTGCGCTTCTGGTACTCGACGTCGGACAGCTCCTCGAAGCGCGCCATGCGGGCCTTGCTCTTGGCCTGGCGGCCCTTCGGGTTCTGGCGCACCCACTCCAGTTCCTTCTTCATCGCCTTGGTGCGCGCGTCCTCGGACTTCTGCTCCTGCTCCAGCCGGCCTTCCTTCTGCTCCAGCCAGGTGCTGTAGTTGCCCTTCCAAGGGATGCCCGATCCGCGGTCAAGCTCGAGGATCCACTCGGCGGCGTTGTCGAGGAAGTAACGATCGTGGGTGATCGCGACCACAGTGCCCGCGTAGCGGTGCAGGAACTGCTCGAGCCAGTCGACCGATTCGGCGTCGAGGTGGTTGGTGGGTTCGTCGAGCAGCAGCATGTCGGGCTTGGACAGCAGCAGCCGGCACAGCGCGACGCGGCGCTTCTCGCCACCCGACAGCTTGCCGATCACCGCATCCCACGGCGGCAGGCGCAGCGCGTCGGCGGCCAGTTCGAGCTGCAGGTCGGTGTTCTCGGAGCCAGCCGACGAGATGATCGCCTCCAGTTCGGCCTGCTCGGCGGCCAGCGCGTCGAAATCGGCATCCTCCGCGGCGTACTCGGCATAAACCTCGTCGAGCCGCTTCTTGGCAGCCAGCACGCCACCGATGCCCTCCTCGACCGACTCGCGCACGGTCTGGTCGGGGTTCATCACCGGTTCCTGCGGCAGGTATCCGATCTTCAGGCCGGGCATCGGGGTGGCTTCGCCCTCGATGTCCTTGTCGACGCCGGCCATGATCTTCAGCAGGGTCGACTTGCCCGAGCCGTTCAGCCCCAGCATGCCGATCTTGGCGCCCGGGAAGAAGCTGAGCGAAATGTTCTTCAGGATCTGACGCTTCGGCGGGACGATCTTGCCGACGCGGTTCATGGTGAAAACGTACTGCGCCATTACAGGGCCCTCCCGGAGCAAAGCGAGTGAAGACCGCCGAAGGCGGGCAGTTGCTTGTAAAGAACGTGTTGCGCCATGGTTTGCCTTGAACTGAGTGGATGCGACGAATGAGAGAGCGACATCAGGGGGCAGGCGCTTCTCGCGAAACGTGCCAGACCCTGCCTTGCCTTGAGCCAGGGGCATTCCGCCCGGAGCGGACTGCGAATGGCCGCTATTGTCGTCGCTCGCCTGCAACCCGGGCCGGCGGCTGCACGGGGCGTCAGGTCCGGGCCTTGATGAAGCGCAGCGTCATCCGGTCCGACTCTCCGGTGGCCAGCGCCTCCATCCGGGCCTTCGAACCTTCGGGGGCGCCGCTCAGGTTCGGCGGCAGCGACCACACGCCATGCGGATGGAGCCGGCTGTCGCGGGGGTTGGCGTTGATCTCGCTGCGCCCGTGCAGTTCGAAACCGGCAGACCTTGCGTGCCCGATCACCAGCGCTTCGGTCAGGTAGCCACTGCTGATCTGGCGGTCCGGCGGCGTGTCCGGTGCTGCGCGGTGTTCCTCGACGCCAAACACGCCGCCGGGCTTCAGCGCCGCGTGAAAGATCCGCAGCCGTTGCAGCAGGCGGCCGTCCCGGATCCAGTTGTGGAGGTTGCGGAAGGTCAGTACAGCATCGAGCGGTCGATCGAATTGGAGGTCGGTGAAGGCCGTCGTCGGCAGCGTGCCGACGACGACGCGGTCGTACAAGGCGGGCGTGGCGGCCAGCTTCGCCTCGAAGGCCCGCCGGGTACGCCGTTCGTAGTCGATCTCGGACTGCCGCTGATCGACCGCGTAGTGCGCGACATACAGCTTCCCACGCTCGCGCAGGTACGGCGCGAGTATCTCGGTGTACCAGCCGGCGCCGGGCGACAGTTCGAGCACCTGCTGGTCGGCACGCAGGCCGAAGAAGCGCAGGGTCTCGGCAGGATGTCGCCAGCGGTCCCGCGCAGAGTGGTCTGCACTGCGCTGCGTTCCGGCGATGACGGCATCGAGCGACGGATCGAGGTCGCCCGGGTTCGCCGACCGGGAAGCGGGCCGAGCATGCGCGAGGCCCTGCCAGGCGGCACACGAGCCCAGCAGCTGCATCACCATGGCACGGCGAGGCCAGAGCAGCGGGCAAAGGTTCTGCGGGGCCGTCATGTCCGGGATCATGGCCCCGGGCCGCCCTCAGCGACAACAGGGCCGGCTTCATCCCGTTGATCAACCCGCTTATTCGGGAAAACCCGTTAGACTACCTGTAACCAACGCAGCACCCAGTCACTGCGCTGATGTCATCCTGACCGGGCCGCCCCATCGTTGGCGCCCCTCACACCCCTCTGCCTGCGACTGGCGCTCGAAGTTCGAGCGACAGGCCGATCCGCTGTTTGGAATCTCCATGTCTTTTGAATCTCTCGGCCTCGCCGAGCCCTTGTTGCGTGCGGTCGCCGAGTACGGCTACACCACGCCCACCCCCATCCAGATGCAGGCGATCCCCGTCGTGCTCGCCGGCGGCGACCTGATGGGAGGCGCCCAGACCGGTACCGGCAAGACCGCCGGCTTCACGCTGCCGATGCTGCACCGCCTGATGGAAAAGCCCGCGGTGCGCGATGCCAAGGGCAAGCTGCCCATCCGCGCGCTGATCCTGACCCCCACCCGTGAACTCGCGGCCCAGGTCGAGGAAAGCGTGCGCACCTACGGCAAGTACAGCAAGCTCACCTCGATGGTGATGTTCGGCGGCGTCGGCATGCAGCCGCAGATCGACAAGCTGCGCCGCGGGGTCGACATCCTCGTGGCCACGCCCGGCCGCCTGCTCGACCACCACCAGCAACGCACGCTGGACCTGAGCCACGTCGAGATCTTCGTGCTCGACGAAGCCGACCGCATGCTGGACATGGGCTTCATCCACGACATCAAGAAGGTGCTGGCCATCGTGCCCGCGCAGAAACAGAGCCTGCTGTTCAGCGCCACCTTCAGCGACGAGATCAAGGCCCTGGCCGACCGCCTGCTGAACAAGCCGGCGCTGATCGAAGTGGCCCGCCGCAACCAGACCGCCGACACCATCGCGCAGAAGGTCCACCCGGTGGGCCGCGAGATGAAGAAGGATCTGCTGGCACACCTGATCAAGACCAACGACTGGGACCAGGTGCTGGTCTTCACCCGCATGAAGAGCGGCGCCAACAAGCTGGTCGAGTTCCTCGAGAAGCAGGGCATCAGCGCGATGGCGATCCACGGCAACAAGAGCCAGGGCGCGCGCACCAAGGCGCTGGCCGAATTCAAGACCGGCGACCTGACCGTGCTGGTGGCGACCGACATCGCCGCACGAGGCATCGACATCGACATGCTGCCGCACGTCGTCAACTACGAGCTGCCCAACGTGCCCGAGGACTACGTGCACCGCATCGGCCGTACCGGCCGCGCCGGCGCGCAGGGCGAGGCGATCTCGCTGGTGTGCCCCGACGAGAACGGCTTCCTGCGCGACATCGAGCGGCTGATCAAGCGCGAGATCCCGAAGGAGATCGTCGAAGGCTTCGCGCCTCCGGTGGGCGAGAAGGCCGAGCCGATCGTGCTGGGTCGCATGGTGATCGGTGAAGGCGCCGGCCGCGGCGGCTTCCGCTCCGGCGGTGGTCGCAGCGGCGGCGGCGGCGGCGGCGGTGGTGGTGGTGGCGGCGGCCGTGGTCGCAACGACGGCCGGTCCGCGCCGGCTCGCGCAGGCGGCGGTGGAGCTCCGGCACGATCGGGTGCGGGCGGTGGCGGTCAGGCACCGCGCGCTCCATCACGCGATGGAAATGCACCGCAGGGCAACCGCGCTGCGCCGGCTGCGCGGCCTGCCGGTCCGCGTCCCGAGCCGCGACGCGAAGGCGGCGCGATGTTCGCGCCACGTTCGACGACGCCCAAGCGCTGATCCCTGGCACGCCGCAAGGCGTTCCCCCGGACACAAGGACTTGCAACTGAGCTGCTCTGTCACGGCCCGAACGGCCGCGACGGGCCTACCCTCTTTTGTTCTCGCAAACGACAAGAGGGGTTCGCGCATGGCCATCAGATGGCACACGCTCTGGCAAGGCAAGGACATCGCCGTGTTCCGCGACGATGTCGAAGTCGATCGCTTCGCTGCCGATGAAGTCGAACGCATCGTGTTCGTGCACCGGGGGCGCGGCGACCTGCCGACCGACCTGGTGTTCACCGTGGTGGAACTGGCCGACGACGGGCTGCTGTTTCCGGTGGATACCGGCTTCGCCGGCCGCGTCAATTTCGAGCGTCAGGCGTACTGGACCGAGCGGGCATGCATCTACTGGGCGCCGCATTCAAGCGCGCCGCTGCCGTCCAGCGTGCGCCGCACCCACTGGTGGCAACAGCTGCGCGGGCTCACGCTGTCCTCGGGATTCATGCGCGTGCCACGCGCCGAACTGGCGCCGGCGATGCAGGGCTGGCCGTTGACCGGACCGCAGACCTGGGAGCAGCGCAAATGGCGCCGCATCGAACGCAGCCAGCCGTTCTCGAGCGTCGACGCCGCCTGAGACGCGCGGCGCGCACGTGATCACTCGAATCGCCCCTCCCGCAGCCACTTCGTCGCCACCCACTTCTCGCCTTCGAGCACCGGGGCGCCGCCGTGCAGCGATCGCGTCACCGGGTGCGGCCGGTCGTAGCTGAAGAACACCGCATTGCCCTTCACCGGCGCGACTTCAAACTCGATGTCGGGAAAGACAGTCGCCCCGCCACGCGCAGGCGTGTTGAGGTACATGACCAGACTTGCGACGCGCTGGCCACCGCGGGTCAGCAGCGCCGGTGTACCCGCCTGCTCCAGGTCGAAGTAATCGTAGTGGGGCTTGTATTCGGCACCGGGCCGGTAGCGCAGCACCTGCAGTCCCTCCCCGCGCTCGAGCGGCCAGCGCAGCAACTCGGCGATGCGTCTTTCGATG
>Ga0116158_10002187_pt1 | contig 17329 bp, 16 predicted proteins | sample AD_UKC052_MetaG_FD_89883 | JGI IMG/M metagenome (GOLD analysis project Ga0116158, IMG submission 89883) | Active sludge microbial communities of municipal wastewater-treating anaerobic digesters from USA - AD_UKC052_MetaG | ecosystem: Engineered > Bioreactor > Anaerobic > Digestate | place: USA... | reverse complement strand
TCCGTCAACGTGATTTAAAACGGCATCTTCAATAACCTCTATTCCATTTGCGTGCATCACAGCTATCATTCTCAACACCTCATCTTTAGTACCAAAACGAGTAGTATTTGATCCTTTCTGATACTTATCTCCCAAATCATAATGGTCAAATGGAGAATATCCTACAGAACCTGAATGTGGGTTTTTGAAAAATGGAGGTACCCAAACCGCATTGATGTCGAGTTCTTTTAAACGCGGAGCTAATTCGGTCAAATAATTTGCATACGAATTGGGATAATCATTATGCCAATAATCCCACCAGAATGCTTGTAGAACGACCTTTTTTTCAACGTCAGCAGAAAGAGGTGCTGAACAAAAGAGAGCTAATAAAAATAAAAAACATATTTTTTTAGCTCGAAAATACATTTTTTCCATGAATTTGAGTTTTAGGGTTAGGTTTGGCAAATATACAAATATTTATTAGAAAAGCAATGATTACATTTATCATCTTATTGTTTAAAAAATTATTCGTTTTTTAGCTCGTTTTTCTATACCTTTGCGAAGTAATTTTGCATCAAATATGAAACAATACTTACTATTAATATTCGCTTTTACATGGGCTTTACTGCCTCTATCGGCACAAATAGACCAAGGAGCAATGCTCGATGCCATAAATGAACTCCGTGCAGAAGGTTGTACTTGTGGTACCTCAGAACTAAAGCCTGTTACAAGTGTAAGCTGGAATAAAGACTTAGCTGAAATTGCAAAGTCTTACTCAGACCACTTAAAAGACAACAATAAAAGTTCAAAAAACAATTTCCTATTTTTAAGCCATGTAGGTATAGATGGCAGTACACTTGAAAGTAGATTGGCAGAAGCAAACTTCAATACAAAATTTGCATGCGAAAATATAGCATTTATCGAAGGCAACGAAGATACAGCTATTGACTATTGGTTGAATAATCCTGAATCGTGTCAAAACATTATGAGTAAACAATCTACTGCTTTAGGAGCCGCACGTAGTGGTGACTTCTGGGTACTGATTTTAGCTCAACCTATAATTAAATCGAAAAAAGACAAAACTCAAGAAGATATAACAGAATAATATCAAATTTTTAATACTAAATCATTATGCAAACTATTGACAATTACAAATTTGCTGGAAAGAAAGCAATTGTCCGCGTTGACTTTAACGTACCACTAGACGAAAATGGAAACATCACAGACGACACTCGTATACGTGGTGCTTTACCTACATTGAAAAAAGTTTTGAACGATGGAGGTAGCCTTATTATAATGAGTCATATGGGCAAACCAAAAGGCAAAGTTGCGGCTAAATATTCATTGAAACAAATCTTAGATTCAGTATCCAAAACATTGGGTACAGCAGTAAAATTTGCTCCTGATTGTGCAAAAGCATCACAAGCTGCTGCTGAATTGAAAGCAGGCGAAGTTTTACTATTGGAAAACTTACGTTTCTATGCTGAAGAAGAAGGCAAACCGACTGATATAGAAAAAGAAGATCCTCGCTACGAAGAAGCTAAAAAAGCAATGAAAGCATCACAAAAAGAATTTGCTAAGACTTTAGCATCTTATGCTGATTGCTATATCAACGATGCATTTGGAACAGCACACCGTAAACACGCATCAACAGCTGTTATCGCTGATTTCTTCGGAACTGACGACAAAATGTTAGGTTATTTGATGGAGAAAGAAGTAAATGCAGTTGATAATATTTTAAGTAATATCAAGCGCCCATTTACTGCTATTATGGGTGGTTCAAAAGTTTCTACCAAAATAGGTATTATTGAAAACTTAATGGACAAAGTTGACAATCTTATCTTATGCGGTGGTATGACATATACTTTTGCAAAAGCATTGGGTGGCGAAGTTGGTAAATCAATCTGCGAAAACGACAAATTAGATTTGGCTCTTGACATCATGAAGAAAGCAAAAGAAAAAGGAGTTAACTTGGTATTAGGAACTGATTGTGTTGCTGCAGACAGCTTCAGCAATGATGCAAAAACAAAAATTGTTCCATCAAACGCCATACCTGAAGAATGGGAAGGCTTGGATGCAGGTCCTGAAACACGTAAAGCATTTGCCGATGCTATTGAAGATGCAAAAACAATTCTTTGGAACGGTCCTGCAGGAGTGTTTGAATTTGATAATTTCACCGGAGGTTCTCGTGCTATAGCTGATGCTATCGCAAAAGCGACTGCAAAGGGTGCATTCTCTCTTATCGGTGGTGGTGATTCTGTTGCATGTATCAATAAATTTGGTATGGCAGACCAAGTATCATATATCTCAACCGGTGGTGGAGCTTTATTGGAAGCTATCGAAGGTAAGGTATTACCGGGTATCGCTGCAATCAAAGGATAAAATTTTATAGAGTTCTGATTTTTTAGAACTCTAAGCATAATTGGGGGATGCTATTACAAAAAGGCATCCCCCTTTATTGTTAGTTAGGCAATATTACAACTATGGATACAAAAGAAGACAAAAAAATATTCCATTCGTGTATATGATTTTTAATTGTGTATCAGTTTTTTTAGCTATTTCTATTGGAAAATTATCAGACAAAATAGGAAAAGATTTAAAAGGTACCGGATTCGGATTGTATCATGCTATATTGGGAATCACCTTACTCCCTGCCAGTTTAATTGCCGGACTTCTATACGATAATGTTAATTCTGATGCTCCATTTTATTTTGGTTCTTTAATGGCTATGCTTTCTGTAATTCTTATGATTATATTTGTAATTTCAAAACCTAAGAAACAGATTATTAATAAGGACTAATTAGTGATAAAATATGGATGCCAGTAATATTATTCGGTTTTTAAACGAGCTAAGAGCAAATAATAACAAAAATTGGTTCGATGCTAATCGTAAATGGTACGAAGATGTAAAATCGGATTTCTTTGAATTTTCTAAAAAATTAATTATCGAAGTATCAAAATTTGATTCTCGCATAAATAATTTGGATATAAAGGATTGCACTTACCGTATTAATCGAGATATAAGATTTAGCAACGACAAAAGTCCATATAAAACTCATTTCGGCACTTTTATATGCCCGAAAGGAAAAAAATCAGGATTCGGAGGATATTATTTTCATATTGAACCGCAAGGTGGTGATTATTTAGGAAATCACCTTATGGCTGTTGGTGCATATTGCCCCGAGAAAGATGAACTGGAAAGCATCCGCACTGAAATTTACGATAATCCAGAAAAATTCATACATGCACTTAAGCAGGCAAAAGGATTTACATTTGATGAATCTGCAAAACTTAAAAAGAATCCTAAATCATATCCTGCAGATTTCAAATACATAGAATATTTAAAATACAAAAACTACTGCATCGAAAAAGTTTTATCGGAAAAGGATTTACAAGACCCTAATTTATTGGAGATACTACTTGATAATTATAAATCGGCACACGCGTTCAATGAAATTATCAACAAATCTATAGAATATATTAAAGAAAATGCCTAAATGGCTTATTACAAATCACTCCACATAGGAATCTCTTTTATAAAATCATACGACATATTGTCGTAATCCATCTTACAGCAATAGGTTTGAGATTGATTTGTAACTACGATATAAGGAACGTGGAATTGACTATTATAACGCATCACTTGTTCGAATACAGACTTGTCTATTATTACGGAAGGAGCTTTATACTCGACTAACATTATCGGCGTCATTTGTTTGTAAACTAATGTATCACAACGCTGCTTTAAACCATTGATTTCTACAATACATTCGTTATTGATGCAGACAGCCGGATAGTTCAGACTGTCAATAAGATATGCACAAAAACCTTGCCTCACCTTTTCTTCAGGCGTAGCAGCTACCCATTTCATTCTGCATGCATCAAAAATATAGGGTTTTCCTTTAATATTTTTTACTCTGAGTTCCAAAAATTGATTATCTTCGCTGAAGTTTAAAACTACATACAAAGATAAGAACTTTGGCTAAACAAGAAGTTACATACCAAGATATTTTACAGCAATTACAACTGCGGCAATTTTCTCCTATATACGTACTTATGGGAGAGGAGCCCTATTACTTAGATAAATTAACTGATTACTTTGAGAGCAATGTTTTGAGTGAAGACGAAAGGTTAATGAATCAGGTTGTATATTACGGCAAGGATTCACAAGTTGAAACAATTATCAACGAAGCTATGCAGTTTCCGCTCATGTCGCCTTATCGCCTTGTCATTTTAAAAGAAGCTCAAACACTTGACAATAAGAATAAATTAGACCTGCTTGAACATTATTTGAAACAACCTGCCCCATCTACCATACTTATAATTACATACAAATACGGAACAATTGACAGACGAAAAAAATGGATTCAACAAGCCGAGAAATTCGGAGTCGTTTTGGACTCAAAAAAATTACGAGATTACCAAGTTACTACTTTTATTGAATCGCTGGCAAGAAGTGTAAAATTAAGTATTGATGAAGAAGCAGTTGCAATGTTAATCGAATTTATTGGTACTGATTTAACACAATTGGAAAGTGTAATAAACAAATTCAATATTTTACTTACAACTAATCGCCGTATTACTACCGAGATAATAGAGAAAACTATAGGAATAAGCAAAGACTATACAGCCTTTGAACTGATAAATGCACTGATCACCAAAGACGTAGTACGTTCAAATCGTATTATTATGCATACTACATCTGCAATACAGCAAATTATATCGGTTTTATTCAATTATTTTTCAGGCTTAATGATATATCATTATTTGCAAAACAAAAGCAAAGATAATGTAGTAGCGCAATTACGTATTAATCCTTATTTTGTCAAAGATTATGAACTCGGCGCGCGTAACTTTAGTAAGATGAAAACCTTTAATACTATAGGATATTTACGCGAATATGATGCCAAATCGAAAGGAGTTAATAATATATCAGCCAATGATTTGGACTTGCTTAAAGAATTGATATATAAAATATTGCATTAGAATTAGAATTTGTATTTCGAATTACGAGCATCCAAGAATTTATTTATAGTTTATTTTAATACAAGGATATTATTATGGACATCAACTCATATTCATCGTATTTTTTTGTCGGAATTGCAGGCACGGGAATGAGTGCTATTGCACAATATCTAAATGGTATCGGAAAACAAGTATCCGGCTCTGACAGACTATTCTCTACTACAGAAAAAATGTTATCTCAAACACAATTTGAAGCACAAGGTATCAGTTGTTATTTTCAAGATGGTAGTGGAATAAGCAATCAAACAGATGTCGTGATTGTATCAACAGCTATTGAAGAATCAAACATTGAATATCAGAAAGCCTTAAAACTTAACATTCCTATTGTAAAACGTTCAGAACTACTGGCTGCCATATCTGATAGTATCAAAACAATCGCAGTTGGCGGTACTTCTGGTAAGTCGACAACCACAGCTATGATATTTCATATTTTAGAAAAATGCGGAAAATCGCCTTCACTAATTACCGGTGCAGGTTTATCCGACTTACAAGACAAAGGTCTACCCGGAAATGCATGGAATGGTAAGGGCGAATGGTTGGTTATAGAATCTGACGAATCTGACGGGTCTATTGTAAATTATCATCCGGAAATCGCATTGCTCCTTAATATTGATCGCGACCATAAAGAGTTCGAAGAACTAATCGATCTGTTTTCGATATTTAAATCGCATACAAAATCTACTTTCATCGTAAACCAAGATTTTGAACTAACTCGAAAATTATCTCAAGACATCAAAAATGACTTCGGTACACAAAACAATGCAGGCATCACCGGTAGTAATTTTGAGCAAAAAGGATTTAGCATCAATTTTCAGATCGATGGAAAGAACTGCGTCGTACCATTAATAGGTCGTCATAATATGGAAAACGCCTTAGCGGCAATAGCAGCTGCAAAAGCAGTTGGGATTAGTTTGAATGATGCCATAAATGCCTTAGCAGACTTCAAAGGCATTTATAGACGTGCTCAATTAGTAGGTTCACGAAAAGATACAAATCAGTATGTAATAGACGATTTTGCGCATAATCCTGCTGAAGTTGCGTCTGCCATTAGGGCTTGCCAAACTATAGCACCAAAAGTAATTGCTTATTTTCAGCCACATGGTTTTGGACCACTTAGTTTTATGCACAAGGAGCTTGGTGAGATGGTTGCAAAAACCTTACGCAACGAAGATATATTTTTAATTGGTGATGTTTACTATGCAGGTGGTACTGTCGATAAAAACATATCTCCTGTTATTGTAAGTGATGCAATTAACAAAACCGGAAAAAACGCAAAATTTGTTGGAAACAAACAGCAAGCACTTAAAGCTATATTAGAAGAATTAAATAACAACACGGTTATTTTAACCATGGGCGCAAGAGACCCTAAATTAGATGTGTTTGCCAAAGAAATTTTTGAGGCATTATAACAAGAATCGAATTATACAAAAATAGCCGACCTTATGGGCCGGCTATTTGTTTTTATTTATTGTAGATTAAAATACAGCCTTACATATTTTCTTTAGGTTATCTGATTCTCCCAAAGAATAAAAATGTAAACTCGGTACACCAAATGCCAACAAATCCTTTGCTTGAGCTACTGACCATTCTACGCCTAACTCTCGAACCTGTTCTTTAGTTTTACACTTTTGTATTTCTTTTACTAAATCCTCAGGCAAATCGATGTTAAAGATTTGAGGTAACAAACTAATATCATTAAGGGCTGCTATTGGTTTAATTCCCGGAACTATAGGAATATTAATACCGGATGCCCTACATGATTTCACAAAGTCCTTATATTTTTGATTATCAAAAAACATCTGTGTTACTGCATAGCCGGCTCCCAAATTTACCTTTTCTTTAAGATATTGAATATCTGTTGCCAAGTTTGGAGCTTCAATATGTTTTTCGGGATAGCACGCAACTCCCATAGAAAATTGTGTGGCCTTTGGATTTTTCAAAGAATCATCCAAGTACTTAGCACTATTCATCATATTGACTTGCTGCATCAAAGATGTAGTATGATCATGTCCATCTTCTTTTGGGATAAATATCCTTGAACCTTTTTGAGGATCTCCTCTCAAAACAAATATATTATTGATATCCAAGAAATTAAGATCAATCAATAGATTCTCTATTTCTTCTCTATTTAGTCCGCTACAAATAATATGAGGTACAACTTCAATATTGTATTTATACTTAATAGCAGCTGCAGTAGCTACCGAACCCGGGCGTTTACGCACTACCATTTTGGAGATACTTCCATCAGGCATATTTTTATATACTATATCGGCAGCATGGCTTGTAATATTTATGTATGAGGGATTAAATTCCAACAAATTATCAATAGTATCATAAATAGCATCAATGCCACGACCTTTTAACGGAGGTAATAATTCGAAAGTAAATAACGGGTGATCTGAATTATTAAGTTTTTCTGCAATATTCATTATCGTCCTATATATAAGTTATTCAAAAACAATCACAAAGATATACAAATTTTAAAAATATTTGGCCTTATCGCAAGCAAAATAGAATCCGCATACAGACGAAACAGGTTGCATGGCATTTGTCTCTGTGAGTGTTACCCCTATCGAGTTAGTAACATCGAGCAATTCAAAAAACTCACGTTTCATACTATGATCAGGCAACGACGGATAGCCTATTGCAGGTCGTATACCATTTTTAAAGCCCCACCACTCATCTTTCATCTTCGTATGCAAGAGTTCTGAAAAAGCTTCTACTAATCTATCTGCAAGTAATTGCAACATCATTGCTTTATAATCATCTCCACTCTTCTTTAGAGTTTCTAATAAATCAGTTACATTTATAGTTGCTGCAAATAGTCCTACATAATCCAGATTCGGAGACAGAAAATCAGTCAAACAAACTTCATCCTTACGAACAAAATTAAACTTATATCCGTTAATTTCTATGCTTTCATTCTCTTTTTTCACCGGAGATATTGCAACAACAGCATTTGCTTTTATTTTGATTATATTTTCATTCAAAAAACATTTTGCCTCTTCTATCAAACTTTCTGCATGTTCGCCTTTTACCTTCCAAGCAGCACAAAAGGCTGTCCAATTAATATATGGGATTATTTCATCAATGGGATAATCTGTAAGCACATTTTTACCTACAAAAGTAGGAACGTATACTTTTTCAGTCGTCCAATCAATATTAACTGCTTTTGAAACCGATTTTGTTTGCTTATTTTTAATTTTATCCCGAAGTTCACTATATTTTGCTTTAATGCTTGCCTTGTAATTATCATCATTAAGTAGTTTAGATGCTATTGACACATTGGTTGATGCATCTTTAGAATGTACAACAGCTCCGTCATATAAAGGATCTACATAATATGCAGTATGCTCTTCTGATGTTGTTGCGCCCCCTATTATCAATGGAATATTTAATTTATTGATTTGCATCTCTTTTGCAACTTCCTCCATTTCGTGAAGTGACGGTGTTATAAGACCACTTAAACAAACCATTGACGCATTATTTTCTATTGCTGACTTAATAATAAGTTCTTTAGGGACCATAACTCCCAAATCTATAATATCATATCCGTTACAAGAAAGCACCACACTTACAATATTTTTACCTATATCATGAACATCGCCTCTAACGGTAGCTATGACAATCTTCTTTCTAATAGTTTTTGCATCATCTTTCTCTATATGGGGCATAATATATGATACGGCTTTTTTCATTACTTGAGCACTCTTCACAACCTGCGGCAAGAACATTTTTCCCTCTCCAAAATATGTTCCTACTTTAGTAATACCCTTCATCAATATGCTTTCAATGACTTCTAAAGGCGGATATGTATTCAATGCTTCATTAATATCAGACTCCACATACTCTGTTGTTCCGTTAATCAATGCATATTCCAAACGTTCTTCAACACTTAAAATACGCCATGCATCAGTCATTTCTTCCTTTTTTGTGTTATCGTTTTGGAACGATGATGCATAAGTTATTAGTTCGTCTGTTGCGTTAGGATGAGTGTTCATCACAACTGCTTCAACTTTATCTAGTAATTCTTTAGGAATATTATCATAAACTTCCAGCATCTCCGGATTGACTATGGCCATATCCATGCCTGCATTAATAGCGTGATACAAGAAAACAGAATGCATAGCTTCACGTACCTTATTATTGCCTCTAAATGAGAACGATAAGTTACTGATGCCACCGCTTACCTTAGCGTATGGTAAATTTTTCTTGATATATTCGACTGTGCGTATAAAGTCAACTGCATAGGAATCATGTTCAGGCAAACCTGTAGCAATTGAAAGCACATTAGGATCAAAAATAATATCTTCTGGCTTAAAACCTGCTTTTTGTACCAATAAATCATAAGCCCTTTTACATACTGATATTCTACGTTCGTAAGTTGATGCCTGACCTTCTTCATCAAATGCCATGACAACTACTGCTGCACCACTATTTTTAATATGAGTGGCATGCGACAAGAATACTTCCTCGCCTTCTTTCAGCGAAATAGAGTTAATGATAGACTTTCCTTGTACGTGTTTTAAACCCTCTTCAAGCACTTCCCATTTAGATGAATCTATCATTATAGGAACCTTAGCTATATAAGGATCTGCCCCTAATAGATGCAAAAATTTTGCCATACAAGTTTTAGCATCTAACATAGAATCATCCATACAAACGTCAATAATACTGGCTCCGCCATCAACTTGCTTACGTGCAACTAATAATGCTTCTTCGTATTTATTTTCGGCTATTAATCGTGCAAACTTTTTAGACCCTGCAACATTTGTACGTTCACCAATATTTGTAAAATGCTCAATCGTCAATGGTTCTAAACCACTCAATCTCGTTAATCTAGCTTGATTTTGCGGAATTCTTGGAGCATTATTATGTGCCATATCAGCTATCAAGCGAATATGTTCGGGAGTAGTACCACAACAACCTCCAATTATATTCAGAATGTTTGATTCAAAATATGGACGAATCTGCTCTATCATTATCTCGGCAGTTTGTTCGTATTGACCTAATTCATTTGGTAAACCGGCATTTGGATAGGCACTAATATAGGCATCTGTTAATTCGGATAAATTTTTAAGATATGGGAACATGTCATTTGCTCCAAATGAACAATTAAGACCTATTGATAATGGAGTAAACGGAGTAACTGCTACAACAAAAGCCTCTAAAGTTTGACCACTTAATAATCTGCCATTCTTATCTATTGTAGCAGATATCATAAGAGGCATTTCTTTGTCTACTCTATGCGCAGCACATAAAGCAGCCTTAAGATTCAGTGTATCAAAACAAGTTTCAAACAAGAAAGCATCAACACCTGCATCTTTTAAAGCTTGTATTTGTATTTCGTATGATGCAGACATCTCGTCGAAAGTTATATCATCAGACATTGTAAGTGTTTTGTTTGTAGGACCAATAGAACCTGCGACATAAATATTACGTTTGTCACATTTTCTAGCCTCATCAATCGCAAGACTTGCGTATCTAAGATTAACATTTCTAATATCAGATCCCTCGTTTGCCGTAAATGTATTGGTTGAAATAATATCGGCGCCTGCTTCTATGTACATACGATGTATCTTACTGACAGTTGCATCACTATTATCACCTAATTTTTGAAGCATCGTTCCCATTGCTCCATCTAACACCAATATGTTTGCTTTTAGTGAATCTTTTAACTTCATGTTGATTTATATTATAAAAAATAGGGCCGCAAGTAAGATGCGACCCTACATATTGAGATCAGTGAAACTTATTTCACATCACGCACGCAGCGTACGCTGAAACCATATTGAGCTTTTGCCGGTAGTGTTACCAAAGAATACTCCGTATTACTCAATTGACGTGCCCATGCAGCTGTTGAATCAGTACCGCACACTGTAGATGTCCAAATAAATGTTTGTTCGTTCAAGAATACGTATAGTCCGCTAATTCTACGATCTCCACCAGGTACTGCTGAAAATCCTGTTGCGTTATTTTTCTCAACAAAACTTGATTTTGTACCTATATCACCTAGTCCATCATCTGTATTTTGTTTCCACAAAATATTATCGGTAAGTGCTTTAGCTATTTTATTATCACTACGTGTATCGTCATAATTAAAGCCTTGTGCAACCAAATAGTTTTCTAATGCTACCCAATCATTATTTGTTGCAACTCTCCAACCTTCCGGAGCTAATTTATCTTTTTCTACAGCAAAGAAGTTATATATAACGCCGTAGGTTCCAAATGTGGTTGACGCTACAGCCTCCTGTGCCGAACCATATTCACCATATACACACCATGCAGCTTCATTTGTTTCACCTGCTTTTATCCATGCACTATCATCAGCACAATATTGAATAGGAGTGCCATCATTATACCTTGTTGTTTTTAAGTTTTCAACCATCCATTCGCGGTTGCCTATTACAATTGTTGTATATTCGTTACCATCAATATCAACAACTTTCTCATTTTTATTAGATGAACAAGACACCAACAATGCAACCATTGATGCCAACAAAATAAGGTTTTTCTTCATAGTACTTGAATTAATATTTATAAATACTTTGTTATTGACTGCAAAAATAATCATTTTTGCAAAAAAAACGTATCTTTGTACGAAAATATATCTACAATGAGGAAGAATAAAGTCTTTTGCCTAATATTTACCTTAATTTGCATTACAAACGCATTCTCTCAAGAATGGCATTTTGGAGTGACTGCCGGTTACGAAAATACAGGTGCAACGTGGTTTCAAGAAGGGGTAAAAAAAGAATTACGAAACATAAGCGGATTTAATGCAGGTCCGGTGGTAGCATACGACTTTATAGATTATTTTTCATTACAATCCGGATTATACTTTGCAATGAATGGTTTTGAAACTAGTAGTCATAATATATTATGGAACAAATACGATGTAGTAACAAGTGAAAAAACTATACTGTACTATTTACAACTTCCTATTTTTGCAATGGGTAAATTACCTATAGGTCAAGTAAATTTTTTATTGGAAGCCGGTCCAATTCTTTCATATGGGGTTGCGAGTCATACTTCAACTCAGATAAGAGTAGGAAATCAAACAGAAACATACAATAGTAATGATGCATTTAACGAATCATTATACCCTTTTAACTGCTTAATTCATTTAGGAGCCGGTGCAGAAATTTCAGGTGCAAGACTTATTGTAGGATATAACTTTGGTGTATTTGACATTGGTCGCGACACTAAGAACAACAACGACATGAAAACTAGCGGATTTGTTGTATCTGCTGCATATTTATTTTAACTGACTGTGAAATTTGATGAATTGAATTTGGAAGACGCACTATTGGATGGTTTGTGCGCCATGAATTTCAAAGAGACCACACCAATCCAAGAAAAAACGATTCCTATTATACTTGAAGGTAAAGACATGATTGCCTGCGCACAAACCGGTACAGGCAAAACTGCAGCATACTTATTACCTATTCTGAATATTCTATGTAAGGGCGAACACAGAGAAGACAAAATTAATGCCCTTGTAATGGTTCCTACACGCGAATTAGCTCAACAAATTGATCAACAACTTGAAGCATTTGCATATTTCTTGCCTGTAAGCTCTGTGGCTGTATATGGTGGCGGAGATGGAGGGCTATTTGACCAACAAGACAAAGCATTAAGATCCGGAGTTGACGTAGTAATTGCAACACCCGGACGCCTGATTGCATTACTCAATATGGGTAGAATTGATATGTCTTTCGTTAAATTCTTTGTCTTAGATGAAGCTGACCGCATGCTAGAAATGGGTTTCGTTGATGACATTATGCGCATAGCATCATATCTTCCCGAGAAGAAACAAACTTTGCTTTTCTCGGCAACCATGGCTCCTAAGATATTGACGTTGGCAAAGAAAACTCTTATCAATCCGGTAGAAGTAAAATTATCTGTATCAAAACCTGCAGAAAAGATTAGTCAATCTGCATACGTCTGCTACGAGACACAAAAAATGCCGATTATTGAATCAATTTTCAAAAACAAATCTCCTGAACGCGTAATAATATTTTCTTCATCAAAGCAAAAAGTAAAGGATATATATCTGATGCTACGCAGGATGAATTTTAAGGTTGCTGCGATGCATTCCGATTTAGAGCAAAAAGAGCGTGAAGATGTTTTGCGTCAATTTAAGAATGGAAGCATCAAATTATTAGTTGCAACAGATATTGTGGCTAGAGGTATAGACATTGAAGATATTGAAATGGTTATTAATTTCGATGTTCCGCATGATGTTGAAGACTATTTACACAGAATTGGACGTACGGCACGTGCAAATGCAGACGGCGAAGCTATAACATTTATATCGGATAAAGAACAATATAAATTTAAAGCTATAGAGAACTTCATCGAAAAAGATGTAAAAAAAATACCTGTTCCGGAAGAAATTGGAGCCACTCCTCTATATAATCCAATCAAGCAAGAAGGAGACGGAAGAAAAAATTTTTATAGGAAATACAAAAACAATCGTCCCAAAAGAAATACGAATTAAGTATTTAAGAACTCTTTAAATGCGTTTTATACATATTTATGAGTAATTTTACAAAAACCGTAAGCAAACATTATAAGAGAAATTTTACATATTTATGCCTAAAATAATAATTATAGGAGGCGGCATCGCCGGTTTATCAGCCGGGATATACGCACGAAAATGTGGTTTTGAATGCGAAATCTACGAGAAGCATGTTAGAGTTGGGGAGAGTGCACCGCTTGGGAACGCAAAGGTTACCATATTGACAATTGCGTACATTGGATGACCGGTACATCGCCAAGTAGTGAGATTTATGAAACATGGTGTGCGGTACATGCACTCGGAAAAGATGTTGAGATAATTCAGAATCCATCTTTTTTAAGAGTTGAATATAATAATCAGAAGCTGGAATTATGGCAAGATTTGAATCGACTAAAACAAGATATGCTAGCCATATCTTCGGAAGATTCTATAGAAATTGAGAGATTCATTGAAAATATAAGACTATACCAATCTGTTATACTACCTGCTCATAAACCTTTGGAACAGTATTCGATATGGGAAGTTTTTTCTTTAATAAAAAGTATGTTCGCAGTTGGGCGTATTCATAAGGAATATTCTCGCACATCATTGAAAACATATTCTCAGAGATTCAAACACCCTCTTTTGCAAAAGATGATACTATCTTACATGCCTGATAAGTACAATATAGCATCATTTTTTTATGTACTTGGAACATTTACATCCGGTAACGGAGCAATACCAAAAGGCGGTTCAACAGGCATACAAAACAGAATGCCTGCCCTATACACAGAACTTGGTGGTATAACTTTTTGTAGAAAAGAAGCAATAGGTATTGATATAGAAAAATCCCAGGCTAAAAGAGTACATTTTAAAGATGGCACGAGCGCAGAAGGCGATTTTATTATATTCGCTTGCGATGCATCGGTAGTTTTTGAAAAGATACTTGGTGAAAAACATATAGATAAATACTTCAAATCTCATTTTTCTCAAAAAATCAAATATCCTATTTACTCTAGTTTTAATGCTTATATTGGGGTAGATGAAAGTAAATTAGATATATCTGACACTACTTGGTTCGAAGGAAAAGAATTCGATATATGTGGCAAAAAATGTAATTCGTTCCTGCTTAAGTATTATGGTATCGAACCCGGATTTTCGCCCGAAGGCAAGTCATTGATAAAAGCTTTAGTAGTCCAATACGAAGATGATTTCGAATATTGGAAAAGTTTACACAGCAAAAGTATTAATGAATATAGAGAGGAAAAACTACGAGTAGCACAATCTATAATTTCGAATATTGAAGATCACTATCCCGAATTAAAAGGTAAACTTGAAGTTGTAGAGACTGTTACACCTATGAGTTTTATAGGATGTGTGGTGCATACAAAGGGGCATATATGAGTTTTATTCTAACCCCATTTGCAAAGAAAAAAATCCACAAAGGCCGCTTAAAACACATAAAAAACGTATACTTGGCAGGTCAGTGGATTCAACCACCCGGAGGATTACCAAACGCAGTTGTTACAGGTAAGTTCGCAATTCAGCGAATCTGCAAAAAAGAAGGCTTTAAATTTGTACAATAAATTTCTAATAAAGAAGGGGCCATATCAAGTGATATGACCCCTTCTTTATTGCATGTAATCAAACTATTTAAAATCTAAGTTCGCCATTGTAATATGATAAAATTCGAGTTCTGAATAAATAATTAAATTTTGCTTGAACCTGCGATAATTTTGCTGATGTGTAACGATTTTTAGATTCATTCAATTCGTACAATGTTGCTGCACCTGCTTCGTATTTTTCTGACTGATAATTAAATGCTTCTTCTGATGCTTGTAAGTTTGCTTCTGCCAACTGAATTTTTTGTTGAGCCATATATGCATTAACGTAAGCATTCTGAATCTCTTTACGTAAATTGTTTTTAGCTGTTTCAAGTTGATCAGATTGTTGATCTAATGTCAATTTGCTGCGTTTTATTGCATTTGGAGTACTCATTCTATCAAAGATAGGAATATAAAGACTGAAGTTCAATCCGAAATTATTATTCTTGGCAAATTGATCAGCAAAACTTAAATTTGCTCCACCTTGTGTATAGTAATATCCGTTTCCATAACTAGCACCAAAACTCAATTGAGGAGAATAAGCTCCTTTAGCCATCTTCACAGAATATTCTTGACTTTTAATTCTCAATTCTTCACCTTTAATTGATGGTAAAAATTCTAATGCTGCATCATATATTTCTGAAACTGACTTATTTAAAACATCTGTCATCATAAAACTCACATCATCCGAAACATCAAAGTTCTTTACGTCTTCATTTCCTAAATATAATAGCTGAGTTAAAGTCAAATATGATGTCTCTAAGGTAGTTTTTGCATCTAACAAAGAAACCTTGTCTTGAGCAACTAAAGCATTTGCTTCGGATAGTTCTCCTTTAGGTTTTTTCCCTGCTTCAACCAATATTTCTGTTTGTTTAGCCTGCAATTTTGTCAATTCAAGCTTAGACTCTGCGACTTTTACTGCCTCTTTGTTGAACAAAATCTGTAAATAGCAAGTCATTATCTGCAAACAAATATCGTCTTGTTGTTTCTTTACATCCATAAGAGCTGCCTGAAAATTAAAATCAGTTTGATAAACCTCATTTATCATTTGCAAACCCTTAAAAAGGGTTAGTCCGGCAGATACTCCTATATTTGTATTGAAAACATTATTTGACATATATATATTATCTTCTGTTAATGAACGTCCAAAACTAAAATTCTGTGACGCATTTGCATTCAAATTTGGAAGAAAGTTTTCTTTTGATTGTTGATGCGAAATTTTAGAAATCTCAGCCTGTGTTTCTGACCTCTTAATTACCGCATTCTCGTTTTTTGCATATTCAATACATTGTTCAATTGTCCAAACTTGTTGTGCTGATGTTATTAATGGAAGCAATAAAAATAATATTACGCATTTAGCTTTCATAAATTTATTTTTTAATTATATCCTTCATTTTTAAACCTTGCTTAATTTCAATATTAAGGCCGTCTGATAGCCCTATAACAACCGGACGCTTTTCAAACAATAAGGTGTCTTTTGTTGAACGAACTTCAACGTATGTGCTGTCACCTGAAAATTTCAATGCACTCTCAGGTATTGACATAACGCTGTCACTTTTAGCAAGAACAATTTGTGCATTTGCACTATACCCTGCTCTTATAAAAACATCATCAGGAATCTTCACAGCTGCCTTAATTTCAAACATTACAGCACCATTTTCTTCGGTCCCTTTAGGTGCAATATATTCCAAATTTGCATCAAACATACGCCCTTCAAGGGCACCTATCAACAATTTAATAGGCATACCGGGTTTTAATTTTCCGACTTCCGTTTCATCTATCTTACCTACAAACAACATATCCCCCATATTGGCTATTGTTGCTATTGTTGTACCATCATTAAATGTATTACTTTGAATTACAGAGTTACCAACTTTTTCAGGCACGTCTAAGATTGTTCCATCGACTGTTGCGCGTATTAATGTATTACTGCTGTTGGCAGAATTTTTGGTTATACCATCTTTTATGATGTCGTAGCTATTTTGTGCATCAATCAAATTTTCTTTGGCATTTTTTAGATTTACTTCGGTATCTTCAAAATCAGATTGCGAAACTACACCTTTTTTATATAATGTTTCTTGACGATTATAGTCAATTTGAGCCTTTTCTAAAGCTATTTTTGATTTCTTTAAATTGGTTTCAGCATTATTAAGTGCCCCCATTTCAGGAACTACTCTAACTTTAGCGATAATGTCACCTTTTTTCACTATTTCACCGG
>Ga0116158_10002185_pt1 | contig 17334 bp, 8 predicted proteins | sample AD_UKC052_MetaG_FD_89883 | JGI IMG/M metagenome (GOLD analysis project Ga0116158, IMG submission 89883) | Active sludge microbial communities of municipal wastewater-treating anaerobic digesters from USA - AD_UKC052_MetaG | ecosystem: Engineered > Bioreactor > Anaerobic > Digestate | place: USA... | reverse complement strand
TACCTCGGCAAGAAGATCGAGGCCTTCGAGATGAAGATGGCCGCGCTGGTGGTCCTGCTGCCCCCGATCGTCGTGCTGCTCGGGACCGCGATCGCCGTGCGCAGCGAGGCTGGCCTGGCCGCGATCGCCAACCCCGGCGCACACGGCTTCAGCGAGGTGCTGTACGCCTATTCGTCCGCCGGCAACAACAATGGCAGCGCGTTCGGCGGGCTCGGCGTCAACAATGTGTTCTACAACCTCACGCTCGGGCTCGCTATGCTGCTCGCGCGCTACGGTGTGATCGTGCCGGTGCTCGCGCTCGCGGGCTCGCTGGCGCTGAAGAAGCCGATCCCTCCGGGCGCCGGCACCTTGCCGACGCACACCCCGCTGTTCATCGCGCTGCTGATCGGCACCGTCGTGCTGGTGGGCGCGCTGACCTTCGTGCCCGCCCTCGCGCTCGGCCCGGTCGCCGAGCACCTCCAGCTCATCCGCCGCTGAAGTAAACGCCCCATGCGCACCCCCACCGCTCGCCCCCTGTTCGACCGCGCGCTCGTCCGCGTCGCGCTGGTCGACGCGCTCAAGAAGCTCGACCCGCGCCGCATGCTGCGCAACCCGGTGATGTTCGTCGTCGAGGTCGGCGCGGCCTTCACCCTCGCGCTGGCCGTTCAGGCCGGCCTCGGCCGCGGTGAGGCGCCGCTGGGCTTCATCGTCGCCATCTCGGCGTGGCTGTGGATCACGCTGCTGTTCGCCAACTTCGCCGAGGCGATGGCCGAGGGCCGCGGCAAGGCCCAGGCCGACAGCCTGCGAAAGGCGCGGCAAGACGTGTTCGCCAACAAGCTCAGCGAGGCCCGGCGCGACGCGCCCAGCGAGAAGGTGCCGGCCGCGTCGCTGCGCCGCGGCGACCTCGTGCTGGTCGAGGCCGGCCAGGCGATCCCGGGCGACGGCGAGGTGATCGAGGGCATCGCCTCGGTCGACGAGAGCGCCGTCACCGGCGAGAGCGCGCCGGTGATCCGCGAGAGCGGCGGCGACCGCAGCTCGGTCACCGGCGGCACGCACGTGCTGTCGGACTGGATCATCGTGCGCGTCAGCGCCAACCCCGGCGAGACCTTCCTCGATCGCATGATCGGCATGGTCGAGGGCGCCAAGCGCAAGAAGACCCCCAACGAGATCGCCCTCGATATCCTGCTCGCGGCGCTGTCCCTGGTGTTCCTGCTGGCGACCGCCACCCTCCTGCCCTTCTCGCAATTCGTCGCCGAGGCGACCGGCCGCGGCGCCCCGGTGACCCTGACCGTGCTGGTCGCATTGCTCGTATGCCTGATCCCGACCACCATCGGCGGCTTGCTGTCGGCGATCGGCATCGCCGGCATGGACCGCATGATCCAGGCCAACGTGATCGCCACCTCGGGCCGCGCGGTCGAGGCGGCCGGCGACGTCGACGTGCTGCTGCTCGACAAGACCGGCACGATCACGATCGGCAACCGCCAGGCGGCGGCCTTCATCCCCGCCCCGGGTGTCACCGCCAAGCAGCTCGCCGAGGCCGCGCAGCTCGCCTCGCTGGTCGACGAGACGCCCGAGGGCCGCAGCATCGTCGTGCTCGCCAAGCAATTGCACGACCTGCGCGCCCGCGAGGTCCACGGCGGTAATGCCCGCTTCATCCCGTTCACGGCGCAGACGCGGATGAGCGGGGTCGACATCGACGGCCGAGAGATCCGCAAGGGCGCGACCGACACCATCGCGGCGTACCTGCGCGAGCGCGGCGGTTATCTCCCACCCGAGGTCGACGCCGCCGCCCGCGAGGTCGGCCGCAGCGGCGGGACCCCGCTGGTGGTCGCGGAGGGGCGTCGCGCGCTCGGGGTCGTGCACCTCAAGGACATCGTCAAGGGCGGCATCCGCGAGCGCTTCGCCGAGTTTCGCGGGATCGGCATCAAGACGATCATGATCACCGGCGACAATCCATTGACCGCGGCGGCGATCGCCGCCGAGGCCGGGGTCGACGACTTTCTCGCCGAGGCGACCCCGGAGACCAAGCTGCGGCTCATCCGCGACTATCAGGAGAAGGGCCACCTGGTGGCCATGACCGGCGACGGCACCAACGACGCGCCCGCGCTGGCCCAGGCGGACGTCGCCGTGGCGATGAACACCGGCACGCAGGCGGCCAAGGAGGCCGGCAACATGGTCGACCTCGACAGCGACCCGACCAAGCTGCTCGACATCGTCCAGATCGGCAAGCAGATGCTGATGACCCGCGGCGCGTTGACGACCTTCAGCGTCGCCAACGACATCGCCAAGTACTTCGCCATCATCCCCGCCGCGTTCGCGGGCATCTACCCCGAGCTGGCGACGCTCGACGTGATGCGCCTGCACTCCCCGAGCAGCGCGGTGCTGTCGGCGGTGATCTTCAACGCGCTGATCATCGGATTCCTGATCCCGCTGGCGCTGCGCGGCGTGGCCTACCGGGCGGCCCCGGCCTCGGTGACCCTGCGCCGCAACGTCCTGGTCTACGGCGTCGGCGGCCTCGTGGTGCCCTTCGTCGGCATCAAGCTGATCGACCTGCTCCTGACCGCGACCCACCTGGCCTGAGGGACATCCGCCATGCGCACCATGATCCGCCCTGCCCTCGTCCTGCTCGCCTGCTTCACCCTGCTGACCGGCGTGATATACCCGCTGCTCGTGACCGGGCTCGCGCACACATTCCTCCCATACCAGGCCGGCGGCAGCCTGCTGCGCGGCGCGAACGATGCGCTCGTCGGATCGGCGCTGCTGGGTCAGCAATTCTCCGACCCGCGGTATTTCTGGGGCCGCCCCTCGGCGACCGGGCCCACGCCGTACAACGCCGCCGCCTCGTCCGGCACCAATCAGGGCCCGCTCAATCCGGCGCTGCACGCCGCGGTGAGCGAGCGGATCGCCGCGTTGCATGCCGCCGATCCCGGGGTGCAGGGTCCGGTCCCTGCGGACCTGGCGACCGCCTCGGCCTCGGGTCTCGACCCGCACATCAGCCCGGAGGCCGCCCGCTTCCAGGCCGCGCGGGTCGCCGCGGCCCGCGGCTGGCCGATCGCGGAGGTGCTGGCCCAGATCGAGGCCCACGTCCTTCCCCGCACGCTCGGCGTGCTCGGCGAGCCACGCATCAATGTGCTTGTGCTCAATCAGGACCTCGATGCGCAGCCCCGATGAGCTCGCCCGACCCGACCCCGAGGCGCTGCTCGAGGTGGCCGCGCGCGCCGAGAGCCCGCGCGGACACCTCAAGATCTTCTTCGGCGCCGCGCCCGGGGTAGGCAAGACCTACGCCATGCTCGAGGCGGCCAGGCGGGCCCAGGCCGAGGGCCTCGACGTGGTCGTCGGACTGGTCGAGACCCACGGCCGCGACGAGACCGGCGCCCTGCTGGTCGGCCTGCCCGCGCTGCCACGGCAGCGGCTCGAGCATCGCGGCGTCGCGCTGATGGAGCTGGACCTCGACGCCGCGCTGGCCCGCCGTCCGGGCCTGCTCCTGGTCGATGAGCTGGCCCACACCAACGCCCCGGGCTCGCGGCACCCGAAGCGCTGGCAGGACGTGGTCGAGCTGCTCGCGGCCGGCATCGACGTGCACACGACGCTCAACGTCCAGCACCTCGAGTCGCTCAACGACGTCGTCACGCAGATCACCTGGGTGCGGGTGCGTGAGACCGTGCCCGACGCGGTCTTCGATCGCGCCGACGATGTCGAGCTCGTCGACCTCCCGCCGGATGCGCTGCTGGGGCGCCTGCGCGAGGGCCGGGTCTATCTGCCCGAGTACGCCAGGCGAGCCGCGGACGCCTTTTTTCGCAAGGGCAACCTGCTGGCGCTGCGCGAGCTGGCGCTGCGGCGCATGGCCCAGCGCGTCGACAGCGACGTACAGGCCTACCGCCGCCAGCACGGCATTGCGACCCTGTGGCCGGCCACCGAACGCCTGCTGGTGTGCATTGGACCGGGTCCGGGCGGCGCCCGACTGGTCCGCGCGGCCGCCCGCATCGCCGCGGGTCTGCGCGCAGAGTGGCTCGCCGTGAGCGTCGAGACGCCGGCGCTCGCGCTCGCCGGCGCCGCCGAGCGCAGCCGGCTCGCGGAGACGCTGCGGCTCGCGGAGTCGCTGGGCGCCGAGGTCTTGACCCTCGTCGACGAAACGATCGCTGACGCGCTGCTGCACCTCGCCCGCGAGCGCAACGTCACCCGCATCGTCGTCGGCAAGCCCAGGCGCACCCGCTGGCGCGATCGGCTCCACCGCTCGCTGCTGCGCGCCCTGGTGCGCGGCAGCGGCGGCATCGACATTCACGTCATTACCGGCGATCACGAGGCGCCGACGCAGCCCGCCCGGTATCGGCCCCCGGAGCCCTCGCGGCTCGATCATTATGTGTGGTGTACGGTCCTCGTCGCGGCGGTGACCGGCCTGTGCTGGGCGCTGTTCCCATTCGTCGACCGCTCCGATCTGATCATGCTGTATCTGGTCGGCATCATGCTGGCCGCGGTCCGCTTCGGGCGCGGCCCGTCGACGCTGACGACCCTGCTCAGCGTCGCGGCCTTCGATCTATTCTATGTCCCGCCGTATCTCACCTTCGCGGTCAGCGACGCGGACTATGTGCTCACCTTCGCCGTCATGCTCGCCGTCGGCCTGTTGATCTCGACCCTGACCTCACGCATCCGGATGCAGGTCGAGGCCGCGCGGGTCCGCGAGCGTCGTACTGCGGCCCTCTATTCGCTCAGCCGCGAGCTCGCGCAGCTGCGCCACAAGGTGAGCATCGCCAGCTGCGCCGCCCGCCATATCAACGAGACCCTCGGGGCCCGGGTCGCGGTCCTCCTCGCCGACGAGCACGGCGAGCTCGCCCCCGTCCAGGGCACCGACGCCGCGCTGGACGCCGACCCCCGCGAGCTCAGCGTCGCGCGCTGGGCCCTCGCCCACGGCCCCGCGGGTCGCGACACCGATACGCTCCCGGGCGCGGCCGCCACCCATCTGCCACTGATCGCCGCGGGTCGCACGATCGGCATCGTCACAGTGGACCGCGGCGAGCGCCCACGCGACACCGCCGCCGATCAGCTGCTCGAGACCTTTTGCAGTCAGACCGCGCTCGCGCTGCACCGCGTGCTGCTGGCCCAGGACGCCCAGGCCGCCGAGTTGCGGGCGCGGGCCGAGGAGCTGCGCAGCTCCTTGCTCAGCTCGGTGTCGCACGATCTGCGCACGCCGCTGGCGGCGATCACCGGGGCCGCCACGACGCTGCTGGACGGCGGGCCGGAGCTGCCCACCGAGGCCCGACGCGACCTCGCCGAGGCGATCCGCGAGGAGGCCGAGCGCCTGGCGCGGCTGGTCGCCAACTTGCTCGACATGTCGCGCCTGGAGTCCGGCGAGCTGGTGCTGCATCGCGAGTGGACCCCGATCGAGGAGCCGATCGGCGGGGCGCTCGGACGGCTCGAGGCACGCCTGGCCGGGCGCCAGGTGAACCTGCAGATCGAGCCCGGTCTCCCCCTGATCGCGCTCGACGTCGTGCTGGTCGAGCAGCTGCTCCTGAACTTGCTCGAGAACGCATTGAAGTACACCCCGCCGGGGACGGCGCTCTCGGTCCTGGCGCGGCGCGAGGACGAGGCGATCGTGCTCGAGATCCAGGACCGCGGCCCCGGGATCCCCGAGCAAGCATTACCGAGGATCTTCGACAAGTTCGTGCGCGCCGGCGGTCCCCCGGGGACCCAGGGCGTGGGCCTGGGCCTGGCGATCTGCCGCGCCGTCGCCGAGGCCCACGGCGGCAGCATCACCGCCAGCAACCAACCTGGCGGCGGGGCGGTGTTTCGTGTGACCCTCCCGATCGGCGGGGCGGCCCCACCGGTGCCCAGCGAGGAGGACCCCGATGACCGACCGTAGCCTGCTGCTCCTGCTGGTGGAGGACGAGCCACAGCTGCGTCGTTTCCTGCGCCCGATGCTGGCGGCCCACGGTTATCGCGTCGTCGAGGCCGAGACCGCCCGGGAGGGTGTCGCGCTCGCCCAGTCGCACAACCCGGACATTGTGTTGCTCGACCTCGGCTTGCCCGATGGCGACGGTGTCGAGGTCACCCGCCAGCTTCGCACCTGGTCGCAGGTGCCGATCATCGTGATCTCGGCGCGTGGCAAGGAGCAGGACAAGGTCGAGGCCCTGGACGCGGGCGCCGACGATTACCTCATCAAGCCGTTCGGCTCCGCCGAGCTGCTCGCGCGCCTGCGCGTGGCCCTGCGTCACGCGGCCCGCGGCCCGCTCCCCACCACGGAATCGGTGTACAGCTTCGGCGATGTGCGCGTGGACCTCGCACGGCGAACCATTCATCGCGCCGACCTGGAGGTCCATTTGACCCCACACGAATACAAGTTGCTGCTCACGCTCATCCAAAACGCCGGCAAGGTCGTGACGCACCGCCAGCTGCTGCGCGAGGTGTGGGGCCCGGGCGCGCAGCAGACCCACTACCTCCGGGTGTACATGGGTCAGCTGCGCCAAAAGCTCGAGGAAGACCCGGCAAGGCCGCGCTGGCTGGCCACCGAGGCTGGTGTGGGTTATCGCCTGCGCGACGAGCCCGCGCGCTGACACCTCACTTGCGGGCCTGGCCGAAGCGGTGGGCGAACACGCCGGCGACCGCGAAGTACACCGCGTGCTGATGGCGCGCGAATTTCGGGTCGGTGTCGAGGATCGCCGCACCGCGATAAAAATATCCCTGGGGCAGGCCTGAATGATCGTAGCGGTATTCGAGGCGCACCAGCAGGTTCTCGGTCAGGCGCACGGCGTTGGTGTAGGTCGCGCCGAACAGGAGGTTGTTCGGCACCCCGTAGATCCGTCCGTCGCGGTCCCAATAGACCTCGGGGCGCGCGGCCATGTCCCACGTGCGCTGCTTGCCGAGCACCCGCCAGCGCGTGAACAACGCGCCGGTCGTCCACAACGTCACCGGCTTGCCCGCCTGATCCGTCAGACGCTCGCTGCCGATGTCGAACAGCGCGCCGATCCCGAAGCGATCGACGTTGTAGGTGAATTGCGTGTCCGAGTACAGACGCCAGGCCGCCAGGCGAATGTCCGCCTGATCGGGGCCGGCGTAGGCGAAGGTCGCAAAATTGAAGCGCGGGCTCGGCGTGAAGGTGTAGCCGAGCATGATGCTCGGGGCTTTGTTGGTGTCGGCCAGCGTCTGCCAGCCGTTGACCACCCACAGCTGCAGGCCATGACGATCGTTGATCGTGTGCACGAGCTTCAGGCCGGCCAGGTAGTAAGGCACCCCATCGAGCTCCCAGCTGACGGTGTAGTTCCAATTGAAGGGCGTCCAGTGGATGCCGATGCCGACCGGCGACAGGTGCATGCCGAGGCTCAACTCGGTGCCTCGCTTGGTCTTGAAGCCGACGTTGGCGCGGCCGAGGTGCTTGAACACCTCCATACCGGCGAAGCGCGAGGCGTCCCCGCCGGGCGTCGGCTCGTAGTACATCAGCGCGTCGGCGGCGGGGCCGGCCTGCAGCGCGAGCTCGAAGGTCGGCGAGAACTGCCCGGGGATCGCATCACGGCGAATGTACGCGACCGCCAGATTGAGCGAGAACTCGCCCGTGCGCGGCACTGCCGAGCGCAGCCGGTTCACGTGGTTGTCGGGCAGGTTGCTGTTGAAGCTGTAGTTGGCGTCGATGAAGCCGCCGACCTCCCACGGTCGAAACCCCTCCTTCGCCGCGTCCGCCGCCGCGCCCGACGCAACTCCTGCGGTCGCGTCACCACGGGTGGCCGAGGCGGCGCCGGGAAGCGCCGCACTGGTGATCACGTCCTCGTCGTCCGCGGCGGTAGGCCCGTCCGCCCGCGGTCCCGCGGCGGACGCGTCGGCGCTCGCCCCCGATGCGACTGCGGCGCTGCCATCACCTCGCGTCGCCGCGTCGGCCCCGGGCATGCCCTGCGTGCGAACCTCGTCCTCGTCGGGGACAGGCCCGGGCACCGCCGTGGGCCCCGTGGCTGCTCGCGGAGCGGTGGGGGCCTCCTGGAGGACTCGAGCGAACGGACTGGCGACTGCTGAGCCCGGCAGCACGAAGAGCGGCAGACCGAGGGCCCAGCAAATGCGCGACGACGAGGGGAATGTTCGGCTCATGACCAGGGCGCATTCTGGCAGTACTGCCATCAAGATCGCGTCAAAAGATCGGGCCTTTCTCGGTCTTGCTTGACACATTGCCTGGCGGTTGCAAGCGCCACAGTGGCGATCGTGAGATCAAGAAGTCGTCAAAATTCTGCGGCGCGCCCGGGCAGTGCTACCCGACTGGCCGCCCAGAGAGCATCCTCGGACGCCTGTTCTCGCCGCCCATGGATGCCCGCCGCCCAGATCCCGATCAGCTCCTCGCTCGCGTCGTCGCCGATGAGGCGCAGGAGCCTCTCGGCAAGCTCAAGGTGTTCCTCGGCGCCGCCCCCGGCGTCGGCAAGACCTATGCGATGCTGAGCGCCGCCCGGGAGCTCCGCAAACAGGGCGTGGACATCGTCGCGGGGGTCGTTGAAACCCACGGCCGGAAAGAGACCGAGGCGCTGCTGGCCGGGCTCGAGGTCTTACCGCGCCAGCGCATCGAGTATCGCGAGCAGGTCAGGGAGGAGATGGACCTCGACGCGCTGCTGCGCCGGCGCCCGGCGCTCGCCCTGGTCGACGAGCTGGCCCACAGCAACGTGCCGGGGTCCCGGCACGAGCGTCGCTATCAAGACATCGCGGAGCTGCTCGACGCCGGGATCGATGTCTATACGACCGTCAATGTCCAGCACCTCGAGAGCCTCAACGATGTCGTCGAGCAGATCACGCGGGTTCGTGTCCGCGAGACCGTGCCCGACGCGTTCCTCGACCGTCTGCAGGACATCGTGCTCATCGACCTGCCGCCGCGCGAGCTGATCGCGCGGCTCCGGCAGGGCAAGGTGTATGTGCCGGAGCGGGCGCAGGCCGCCCTCGACCGGTTCTTCTCCCCGACCAACCTCGCGGCCCTGCGCGAGCTGGCGATGCAAACGGCGGCGGACCTCGTCGACGCCGACCTCCGCGAAGACCTCGCGGCGAGCAGCGCCGCGGGAGGCGCTGCGCTGCGCCGACGGGTGCTGGTCGCCGTCGATGGCCACGAATACACCGAGTACCTGATCCGCGTGGCCCGCCGGTTCGCGGAGCGCCGCCAGGCGCCCTGGACGGTCGCCCACGTCGACGTCGGCGAGCACTCGCGCACCGATGGCGACAAGCTGCAGGCGGCGCTCCAGCTCGCGCAGCGGCTTGGCGGCAACACGGTCATCCTGCGCGGGGCCACCGTCGTCGAGGAGCTGCTCAGCTACGCCGGCCGTCATGGTGTCTCGTCGATCATCATCGGCCGCACGCGCGAGCGGATGCTCGCCCGCATGTTCAACCGCACGATCACGCAGCAGTTGCTCACCCGCGGCGCCCGCTTCGAGCTGACGATCGTGAATACCCCGCTCGCCCGCATCGGGTCGCGCCGCCGGCTCGCCGGTGAATTTCGCGGGTCCGAGCGCCTCGAGGAGTTCGCCATCGCCACCGGCGTCTCGGCGGCGGCGGTCGTGTTATGCGCCGCCCTGGAACAGTGGCTCCCATTGGCGAGCCTCGCGCTGGTGTTCCTGTGCGCCGTGCTCGTCGTGGCCGTGTCCGCCCGCACCAGCGTCTCCATCTATGCCGCGATCCTTTGTTTCCTCGCCTATAACTTCTTCTTCACCGCTCCGCGGTTCTCGCTGCATATCACCAGCGCCGCCGACCTCGTCCCCGTGCTGGCCTTCCTCGCCGCCGCGCTGGTATGCGGCCAGCTGGCGGCCCGGCAGCACGCCCAGGTCGTGATGCTGCGCGCCGCCAACGAGCACGCGCGCGTCCTGCTGTCCCTGGGTGAACGGCTCGCCGGCGCGGTCGACGAGGTGCAGGTCTTCCGGGCCGGCTGTGAGGCGCAAGCGACCGCCCTCGAATGCGACGTGATCGTGCTCCGCCGCGATGACGACGACGGGACCCTCCGACGCGCCTGCGCTGTTCCGGTCGATGTGCACCTCGGGCCCAAGGACATGGCCGCGGCGGACTGGGTCGTGGCGAACGCCCGACCGGCGGGAAGAGGCACCGACACGGTCGCGGGCTCCGCGTGGTGGTTCTTGCCGCTGGTGGTCGAGAACGGCTCCCTCGGGGCCGTCGCACTGCGCTTTCCGACGGCGCAGGTCCGCGTCACGGATGAACAGCGTCGGCTGGCGGCGGCGATCACCCAGCAGATGGCGCTCGCCGCCGACCGGGCCCAGCTCGCCGCGAGCCTGGAATCGGCGCGCATCGAGGGTGAGACCGAACAGCTGCGCACGGCCCTGCTCGCGTCGGTGTCGGACGATCTCGGCGCCCCGCTCGGGGCGATGCTCGGCGCAGCGTCGAGCCTGACGGCACACGACAGGACAATGACCGAGGAGGTCCGGCGCGGGCTCGTGGACATCGTCCGCCGCGAAGGCGAGCGCCTCGATCGCTTCGTGCACAACTTGATGGACATGACGCGCCTCGGCTCCGGGCCGTTGAAGCTACGGCGCGACTGGGTCAGCCTCGAAGAGATTATCGACTCGGCGCTCGCCAGCCTGCGCCAGCTGTTCCCGGCTCTGGGCGTGAAGGTCGACCTGGCCTCCGATCTGCCGCCGTTGTTCGTCCATGGGGCGCTGATCGAGCAGGCGCTGTTCAACATCCTCGAGAACGCGGCCAGGTTCTCGCCGCTGGGCGCGGACGTGCAGGTAAGAGCCCGACGCGAACCTGGCGACACACTGGTCCTCGACATCCACGACCAGGGTCCAGGGATCCCCGCGGACGAGCGGCGCCGGATCTTCGGCCAGGTGCGCGGGAGGGCCAGCGGGCAGGACTTTCCACGCAGTACCGGTCTGGGCCTCACGATCGTCCGCGGTATGCTCGGTGCACATGGCGGTCGAGTGGAGGCGCTGCCGACGGAGCCCGGCGTGGGCACGACGATCCGAGTGACCTTGCCGCTCGTCGAGCCACCAAACGGTACAAACGAGCACGAGCTCGCTTGAACCCGTCGCTGCAGCCCGCGTCACGGGCCCCCGATCACGTGCCGCCCGACTCGTCCGACACCTCCGGCGCGTTCGTCGGCGCGGGCGCGTTCGCCTCGTCAGCGGGGTCGGTTTCCTCGGCGGGCAGCGTCGGCGGCGAGGTCCTCAGCCATCCGCCCTCGCCGAGCGCACGCCAGGCCCAGCGGCCCCAGCCGATCGACTGCCACGCGACCCAGAGCGCCCAGAGCACCCAGAGTGCGCGCCACAGCGAGGCCGGCACCGAGACGACCCACGCGCTCGGGGTCGCGTCCTCGACGCGATCGGCGTACCAGCGGAGGAGCCCGTCGTCGGCGCTCCAATTGTCGACGAGGGTCCAGACAGGGCTCGTCAGCAGCGCCTGGCCGGTCGTCAAGGTCACCATGAGCACGACGCCGGTGAGCAGCACGAACCCGAATTGCAGCGCGTTGTAGCCGTGGTCGCTGGTCACCCGCCGGACCAGCGTCGGCCGCCAGGCGACGAGCAGGAACCACGCGGCGAGCAAGGGGATGAACCCGGCGCCGAAGCCGAGGCCGAGCACGAGCCACTTCCACGGCCGGAGCGGCACGCCAGGGGCCCGCCCGAGGACCACGGCGAGCAGCACGAGGGCGCCGAACCACGGCCAGAGCCACACGATCGGTCCGTCCGCGCTCCCGCCCGTCCAGAGGATCACCCGGTCGGATTCGTCGACGAAGTCGATCGCCACCCGGGCGTTGACCGCGGCGCCGCCGAGCAGGACCGCCGGCGCGGTATAGACGGCCTGGACTCCGTCGTCCTGCTTCCATTCGATGCTGACCTCGCTGACGCCGGGCTGAAGCGGCAGGCGCAGCTCCGTCGCGTCCTTCGCCATCGGCACCTCCGCGCCGGCGATCTTGACCGACCGGAGGTGGGCGGCCGCAGGGAGCGTGACGGTGCGCGTCGTCACCGTCGCGGCGCGCACGGTCATGGTGAGCTGCGCCTCGGTCCCCGCGTCGGCGAGCTTGACCCGGAGCTCCGCACGGTCGACGGTGAGCAGCGACCCGTCGATCGGCGGCGGCTGGTGCAGCGTGAGCGACAGGGTCTCGCCCGGCCAGGGATGAAACACCGACGTGCCGGTGTCGACGCGGGTCGCCGGCATCCCCGTCATCGCGCACTGCCAGGCCTCGCCGCAGGTGATGGTCCAGCGCTCGGTCCATGGGCTCCCCTGCGGGGCGGCGAGCACGATCGTATCGCTAGTCTCCAGCACCGAGACCCAGCTGATCGTCGCGCCCGCCTGGTCGAGCGAGATCGTCGCCTTCGGATCGCTGATCTTGGCGCTCGACTCGATCATCTTCTCGCCCGCGAGCAGCGGGACCTGCACGGTGATCGGCGAGGGCCCGTGGTTTTGGCGGGTGACGACCGTGCGCACCATCCACCGGGGCCCAATCTCGAGCTTGCGCTCCACGCTCAGCCACGCCGGGAGGTCCTGGCTGACGCGCTCGGCTCCCGCGGGCTCGGCGGGCTCGACGGGCTCGGCACCACCGTCATCCGCCGCGGACGTCGCAGCGGCCTCCGCGAGCAGATGGAGGCTCGCCGCGTGGCCATCCTCATCGACCCCCTCGACGACCCACCCCTTCGCCTTGATATCGACGCGCTTCGGCTCGTCGGTGAGCCCGAGGTTGAGCTCGTCGCCGCCGATCGGCCCGGCGAGTGCGATGATATGCACACCCTCGGCGAGGCGCACGAACACCACACCATCGATAGCGATCAACTCCTCGGCCGGGCGCCCGTCGACATCCACCGTCCGCGCCATCCAGCTCTCGAAGGAACCCGGCAGCTGGTAGACGCCGGGTCCTGCCATATGCACCTCGGCGCGCAGGCGCAGCGTACGGGCCACGACCTCGACGCCGAGCCGCACGACGAGCGCGCAGTCCGGGGCACACTCGGGCTCCGGAGCCTGCGCACGCTCGGCGCTCACCCGCTCCCTGAGCTCCTCGAGCAGCTCCGGCGTCGGCGCGGCGCTGGCGGTCTGCGACGCGCCGAGCAGCGAGCCGAGGAACACCGCGAGCATGACCACGGCCCGGGACGCGCCCGAGCTCCCGGTCGGCGTCGCGGGCTCACGCGTGCGTCCCCAGCCCGCGCGCCAGCCTGCACGCACGAGCGCGACCCCGAGGATCCACAGGGCGAGCGCACGGAGCAGGGCGAGGGCTTTGCTCGCCGTCGGCGAGAGCAGCCACAACGAGACGGTCTCGTCCGTCTTCACCGCGTGGTCGATGTCCAGGCTCCACCGGCGGCCCGACCACCCGGGCGTGCCCTCGCCGGTCTGCGGCAACGCGCTCGGCGGCGCCTTCGGGAGGTCGGCGTCGAGCACATAGCGCTGATCGGCCGGCGCCGCCGCGCCGCTCGCGCGGGAGTTGTCCGACTCGAGCACGAAGGGATAGGTCACCTCGACGGTCCCGCTCTTCGGCTTGGGGAATGTCCAGCGCCGGATCGCCTGGTTGATGCACGTCTCGACCGCGGCGTCCTTCAGCGTGGTGTCAGCGACGACCGCCGCGGTGACCTTGCCGCTGGCGTCGATCGTGAAGTTGGTGGTGACCCGGCCGCCGAGGCCCGGGTCGCGGGTGAGGCCCTGATTGTAACAGTAGCGGACCTCATTGATATGCGCGCGGACGATCCTCCGAATGACGTCACGATCGAGCGCACCGGACACGATCGCCTGGCCCTGACGCACGGTCGGCACCGACGTGCCACGACCGCCGAAGCCCTCACCCGCGCCGCGTCCGTAGCCCGTGCCGGTCCCACCGCCGCCGCCCTTGCCGATGAGGCCGGTGTTGCCGAGGCCGATCGTGCCCTCACCGGTCCCACCACCGCCACGGCCGGTGCCGACGAGCCCGAGGCCGCCGACACCGTAGGCCTCACCGACCTCCGTGCCGCTGAGCCCGCCCCATATATCATTGTCCGCGCCCGGGGCCGCATCCGGGAACATCGCCGCGTGCAGCTCCGCCCCGGACTTCGACGGCAGACGGCCCATCTTGCCCTCCTCCCCCTTGTGCCGCTGGCCGCTGCCACCGGCCTCCTCGTCCGAGTTCTCCCACTCCTCGGGCGGCGGCGCTGCTTCGACGCGCGCGCTGGCGGGCACCGGGCTCATGTCACCCTTCTTCGTCACCAGCGCGAGCCCGACGACCACGGCACCGCCGACGAGCACGGTGATAGCGACCGCGAATTTGTGGCCCGAATCGCGGGTACGGGCGATCATCCATCCGAGGCCGAGGACCACGATCACGAGCGCGGCGCCGAGGACCTCGAGCTCGAACAGCTGGCCGAGCTCACGCTCGAGGTTGCGATGGGCGAGCGCCGAGTCGCCGCCCTGCCAGACCTCGCGCAGCCCGACCGGGACCGTCCAGATCATCCACGCGGACAGCAGCCCGGCCGCCGCGACCCACAGCCATTGCAGCGCCAGCGTCGCCCGGGGCCCGGGAGCGCGACGCAGCTGCGCCGCGAGGATCGTGACGAGCGCGATCAGGACCAACAGCTCGACATAACCATCGCCGGTGCGGGTATAGGCGAGGCCGAGGCCGAGCAGCGCCAGGGCCCCGGCCCACGGCGAGACCAGACGCCCGATCAATACACACACCCCGAGCAGGAGCAGGAGATCGAGCGGTCGCCACGACTCGAGCCACGTCGTGCGCGTCGAGCCCGGCCCGCTCACCCGCAGCACATCCCAGCCGCGTGGCAGCTCGACGTGGAGCGCGACCTTGTCGAAGGGCTCGGACCAGCCGCCGACCGGGAGCGCGTTCGCTGCGGCGGCGCTGCGCCAGGTCGCGTTCAGGTCGAGCTCCACGGTGCGCACCTCGACCCCGGGCGTGCCGTCGACGCCGACGGTGACGACCTGCGGCCGCTGGTTGACGCTCACGCTGCCGAGCGTGCCGGCGCTGAGGTCCAGGCGCGCGCCGTGGTGCATCTTGCCGCGGAGGACGTCGACCACCGACCAGCCCTCGCCATCCATGTCGAACCACATCACCCGCTCGAGCGCGAGCTCGTTGGGCGCCGTCTCGGATGCGCCGCGCTGCAGCACCTCGAAGGCGAGCGGCGTTTTGGCGCTGACACGAAACGTCGCGCCGCCCTCCCAATCGGTGGGCGCGTGGGTCCGGCTGCGATCGACCGCCTGGCCGCCGCTGAGCGCGACCTGTCCGAGCGCCGCCTCGCCCGCGGGCGCCGCCTTCCACACCCAGACCTCGTCGGCGGGCCACGGGTCCGCGAGTTCGGGCGGGCCGAGCTCGTCGACCTGACGCGGCAGCGCGGCCTCGAGGGTGACCGTATGGCTGCCCGATCGGGCCTGGACGACCAGCGAGCGGCCCTCGCCGAAGTGGAGGGGCAGGTCGCTGTCGACGCGCAGCAGCTCGGCGTCGTCCCAGAGCGGGTATGGCAGCGTCAGCTCGCGCGTCCGCCCCGAGACGCCGAGGTCGACGCGGGTCACCACCGTGAGCGGCACGCCGTCGCGGATCCAGCGCGAGACCTCGACGCGCAGCGCGTCCTCCATCGCCTCGGTCTCCGCCGCCGCCGCGTCCTCCCCGGGTTCGGCCTCCTCCACGACCTCGTCGTCGTCGAGCAGGCGCAGCAGCCCCTCCTGGCGCGTCGGAAATGCCACGGCCTTGCCGTCGCGCTTCAGGTCGACGAGCGCGACCTCCGGCGGGACCGCGAGGCTGTCCGGCACCTCGCTCCACAGGAACACCCCGCTGATCCGGTGGCGACCGACCGTGAGGCGCACCGTCGGCATACCTTCGACGTCGACGACGACCGCGGGCTTGCCATCGACGCGGATGTCTTGCGGCCATACGCTGTCGTCGCCCGGGAGCTGCACGCTCTCGGCGTCATGGGCGGTCACATCGAGCTCGAACGAGCCCCCCGTCTTGCCGACATTCACGCCGAGGCGCGTCGGCCACACGCAGATCATCGTATCGCCGATCTCTCGACATTCGCCGGGCGGGAGCTCCACCGCCTTCACCCACTCGATCCAGGGCTGGAGCTCGAGCGGGACCGACGGAGCCGGCGCGGCCGTCGGCGCCGGCGCGGCCGCTGCGACCCCAGGACCGACAAGGAGCAGGACCGCCGCCGCAGTGAGCGAAAGCCGCCAAAAGTTCATCGTCCAGGGATTCACGGCCCGCCACTATAGCGGTCGGGATATCGGCGGCCAATGCCGGCGGGCCACCTCGATCGCTCGTCGTGGTTCGATCGCGCGCGTCGAGGCGCGACGCCGGGGCGCGATCGAGGGGCCTGTCAGCGCGCGCTCGCATCGGCCACCGCGAGCAGAGTCGCTAGCTTGCCACGCCCGAGCTCGCGGCAGTGTGGCACGATGCGGCTGCCACGCTGTTCAGGAGAGTTCGATGCACCGCTCGGTCCTGTTGCCCACCATCTTCGCCTTCGCCGGGTTACTCGCGGCCTGCTCCGGTCAGCCACCCGCACCCGCGTCGCACCCGCTCGCAGGCGCCTGGCGGACCTCGCCGGAGGATCTGCCGTACAGCGGCCCGATCCCGAACACGAAGCAGGTGGCGATCAACCTCAGGCTGTCCGCCGAGGGCACGGGGCACTGGAAGCCGTACTACGTCTCGGACGGTATGCACCTGCCGAGCTCCGAAAACAGCGGCCAGAAGCTGCGCTGGCACGAGGTCGAGGGCGCGATCACCTTCGAATCCGCGGACACGCCGACGAGCACCTGCCGCGGGCGCGCCAGCCCGGACAAGCTCGAGCTCGAGGTCGCCGGCTGTGATTTCCTGGCGAAGCTGGTGTCACTGCCCAATGTGACATTCGCCCGCCTCTAACGGACCCACAGGGTCCAGCGCGCCTTGGCGTTCTTCTGCTTCGACAGGCAGCAGGTGGACGACTCGTTGAGGTTGGCCGCCAGCCCGCCGCCGCAGCTCCGGCAATAGGCCGACGGCTCGACCATATAGTCGCCCGCGCTCTTCGCCGCCGAACGCGTGGTCGGGAAGTGCATCTCCTGCCACAGGTTTTGCCCCCAGTCGGCGTCGGTCGCGGTGCTCTTGGCGTGGGTGCCGAGGTGACAGACCTTGCCGCCGCAGCTACCCCAGCCGAGGCTCGTGCCGCACTGGTACGCGGTGCCGGAGGCCCCCGTATTCGGCCCGACCAGCTTCTGGACCGTGACCGCCTGGGCCAGCCCCGGGCAATCCGTCTGATAACTCGGCCCGGCCGGCTTCTCGACCCGGATCGCCGAATGGTAGCTGGAGATCGCACAATTGCTGCAATCGTCGTTTTGCTTGTCGGCGAAGACGACCTGGGTCATCCCGGCCCAGAACAGGTCGATGTCGAGGTTCCAGTTGCTCGCGCGGCTGTTGTCGAACGCGCCGTTGCTCGCCTGGATGTCGGGCTGCCCGGTGTTGTCGGAGTT
>Ga0116158_10002183_pt1 | contig 17340 bp, 4 predicted proteins | sample AD_UKC052_MetaG_FD_89883 | JGI IMG/M metagenome (GOLD analysis project Ga0116158, IMG submission 89883) | Active sludge microbial communities of municipal wastewater-treating anaerobic digesters from USA - AD_UKC052_MetaG | ecosystem: Engineered > Bioreactor > Anaerobic > Digestate | place: USA... | reverse complement strand
CGGATGATCGTATGGTGTTTGATCGATCAGAGGAAATACCTTGAGTAAAGTCGCTAACAACCCTTTATTCGAAATTTTCACCATGAAATCGTATACGACAGAGCAACACCCTGCGCACAACAACGCGACTAACCGGGCATCTTTTAGTGCCACACCGCTACTGGTGTTAACATAAGAGACTTTTTTTGGTACAATTGAGGTTATCAATGTTCTCTCGGAAGATCCTTGGAGCATGTTTCGCGAAATCACCCGATAATACTCCGTCACCTTTTTCGGGCGGGTTTCTCCCGCTTCGACCCAGCGAACGGTCGGAATCCGGCGCTGATACTCCTCCGCGCCGCAGGCGGGCAGGTAGTTCGTCCGCGGAAGGTAGTCGTCCGGGATCGCGGTCAGGTCGATTGGGTAGTAGGCTCTATGGGTATCGCAGTCCGGTTTAGGAGTTTGAAAAATCGGATTGCCGACAAAAAAGTGAGGGCCGGAGAGGATCAACTGTCCGGCATCATCCGGGAAGCGGGTTTCCCGCCGGATCGTCCCGTCCTTCTGCGCGTTGGTTTCGTTAAAGCACACGGTGGAAAAGTAGTCCTCTTTCAAGTCGCGGAGCCGGCGAGGGTAACGGGCGAGCTTCTCGAGCGCGGCGATCACCGGCTGCGAATGGATGGACGGGAGTTTCGCCTGAAGGGCGGGCGTCCCTTCCTCGTCGAACAATTGCGCGAAGACCTCCAAACGCCCCGCGTCAACCGCGATGATTCTTTCGTGATGCCCGCGCAGGTCCCATTCATCGTTTTCGTCTTTTATTCCGGGGACCGGCTCTTCTTTCGTATGGTCAAAAGAATCGTCGATTGTTTTCGCAAGAAAAAGATTGGAGATGTTCTGAAAACTCGGATGTTCTGTAAAGCAACCGTATATGTTTATGCTAAATTTATTGCGGTTACCAATCTCGAACAGCTTTTTTTCGTTCTGAAACTGGAAATGATACCGCAGCCTCCGGTATAGCGCTTCCCGAAGGCGCCCCCCTTTCGAGTCGTCGTAGACGCCTTCCGGGTGGAGGAACCCCTGCGCGCCGTTTCGGTTCGCGAAGCGCCAGCTTTGCGGCAGAAAACATAGGTAAAGGTTTGAGCGCATCCCTTGCAGCAGCGGATAGTTCTGCGCGGCGTTGAGGAAGGTCTTGGTGGCTTCCATCGTTTCGTACTCCCTCACGTAGCCGCCGATCAGCGCGGGGTTGCGCGCGAAACTGCCGTCCCGTAATTTGTCCGTTTTATTCGCGGTGTATTTACGAATGGCGAAGAGCGGGTCTTCGTCCGAGAGAATTCCTTTTTCTTCCCAATCTGGATTAATCCACGGCGGATTGCCGAGAATGAGGTCGAACCCGCCCCGTTCTTCGAAGACGTCGACGAACTCCAGTTCCCAATGGAAAAACCGGAGCCGCGCCGCGACCTCGCGAACCACCCGGAGCGGTTCGAGTTTTTCTATCAGCGCGTCCAGATCCACGCGGTCGAGATCGGAAAAGAGCGCGCGCAGCTGCGTTTCCGCGTCGTTTTCTTCGAAGGGGGGCCTCTGAGCGGGGCCGGCGGAAATCACGTTTCCTTCGATGATGAGCGAGAGGTGCATCAGGTACTCCGACCGCGACGGCAGAAGCGCGGCTTTTTCGATCGGCCAGAACCAAAGCGCGCACCAGTAGTCCATCGCCAGCTTCAGCCTCGCGTAGGGGCCGGCGTTGCTCCTCTTTTCGGTGTGTAACTCGCGGTCGTAGATCTCGTCCTTTTCCCTGGTCGAGAACGGGCGCTGCAGCGCGGTTTCCTCATGCCCGAAGATCGATATCGGGTCCTTGGTGAGCTCTTCCGCTTTTTTTAGGACTTTCAGATGTTTTTCCCACAGGAGGTCGATCTGGCCGCTCAGCCGTTGCAGCGTCTTTATCTCTTCCGCGTTGTAGGGGGCCGCGAAGCTTCTCCGCCATTCTTCGGTTTGCCTGATCGCTTCGGGTTTCAGTTTTCGGACGACCGGATCTCCGTACGCCGCCATCGCGGGATCCGCGAGCAGGAAGTGATAGATGCTCCCCTTCGGCCTTTCGGTTTTGGGCTCCACGCGTTCGGGCGCGGCGGCGTGCCACCGTTCCCCCCTTCCCCGTTCCTGTATCTGATCCGGGCGATAAACCTGCCGACGCGCGCCGATCAGGGAGTTCCCGTTCATCAGCTGCGTTCGGAACCATGGGACATAAGCCCCCTTATAGATCGTGTTCAACCAGACGGAGACTTCCGCCAGCTCCACCGCGACCGGGTTCATGTCGATCCCGTAGACGTTCCTGTCCGACAGGCGCATCTTCACCTTCTGCTTTTCTTCGGCATACCGGTCGTGGCTGATGATCTCGCCGGTCTCCCGCTGCTTCTTCTGCAGATAGGCTTCCGCAAGCTGCGAGACCGCTTCGTTGATGAAGGCGGCGCTTCCCATCGCGGGTTCACAGATTTTGAGCTCGAGGATGCCGTCCGCGCTTTTTCCGTCCAGCAACTCCCGAAGCGTGTATTTCACCAGGCATTGGGTCAGTGCTTCCGGCGTGTAGTAAGAGGCGGATTTTTCCCGTTCCCTGCCCGCCAGCCGGTAGATGAAGCTGCCTTTCGAGTGCGTTTTCAGGCTCCCGTCCGGGTTTCGCGCCCGTTCCGTTTCCTTGTATTCTTCCAGCCGCGAAGCGGGGACGAAGTAGCCGACATCCAGTTCGGTCGGCGTTTCGCCCTCTTCATGCACTTCATAAAGCTCTTCCTCCGCGAAAAAGCCGCGATAGCTCAGCAGCGCTTCATAGACGGCGCCGAGTTGGTTGATCCCCAGATGGGAATAGGAGATGCGCCCGGCGCGCTCACGCCCCCGCGCTTTCGAGATCGACATTTCGCGGATGACGTCGCGCAGCGTCTCGTTTCGGAAACGAACCCGGTTCAGCAGCGGCGTTTTGTCCGGATCGAAGAGATGGGACTGCAGCGGAGGGATTTCAAAGGCGTTCGGGCCCACCCCGTCCAGGCCGAGATCGGCGGTTCGCGCGGACGGCGCCTTTCCGCTCCGTGGCGGATAGCCTTCATAGATCATTTTAAACAGCTTCTTCAGCGAGGTGTCGAGAAAACTGCCGTTTCGGCTCTCCTCGCTGTCCGTTCGCGCCTTGTCGACCAGATCGCGCAGGCTCTCGAAGCTGTACCCCTTCATATAAACCCCCGATTGGACGGGGGCGTATTCCAGCTCTTTGCGCGACTCGATGAAAAGGATAAACAGAATCCGGTACATGAAGCGCAGGCACTCGATGGTAAGCTGTTCGGCGAGGCCGGTATCGTACACCTTCACCTTCTGCCGCTCGTTCATATCCCGCACCGCGTCGTTTCCCAGCCATTCGATACACCGGCGCAAAGCGTATTTTAAGTCTTCCGAAACGGATATCGCGTGTTTGTGGGAGGTCTCGTCGAAACGATCCAACACCGGCTGCCCTTCAGAAGGGTCGAGGCTGGCCTTTTCCAGCAAAATGGCCATCGCCTGGAAGGTCGTGTCTTCGCGCCGCGCGTAGATTTCTTCCAGGAAAAACTGGAAGAACCGCTTTTCGTTCCATTTATACCGGTCCAGTAGCGCGATCTCCTTCATCGAGGAGAGAATGACCCAGCGGGGTGGTTCGGGCGCGTTGAAGATCAGGCGGTTCAATGCCTCTTCGTGGCTGCAATCCGGGTCAGTTCCCGCGGAGCCGTCGAGCAGACCGCCGTTATCGGTGTCGTCCGCTTCGATCAGCAAGAGATAGGGCGCGCCGTCGGGTTTGCGCAGGATTTGCCAAACCGGATAGGCGGTTTCGCCGTTTCCGATAAAGTCCTCTTGCGTATCCGGACAGGAAAAACCCAGAGCGCCAAACAGCTCTTTCAGAAAAGACCGCCGTATTTCCTGCCTCTGCCCGGCGTCGCGCTCGCGCGCATACTGGTCGAGCCGGTTGAAGTAGGCCTTTCCCAAAGACTTGACCTTTCTCCAGGGCTCCCTCTCTTCCGGAGTCTGGATCTGCTCTTTCTGCCTCGCCAGCGTTTCCCGGATGTTCTCCTCAAAGATCGTGCTCAGGTAGTGCGCGGTGTAGTATTCGTTCACATTGCGGATACCGGATAGATCGATAGCCATAAGCTCCCCTCATTCGCTCAGGAGAACGGCAATCACGCGGATATAGGGATTGTCCTTCTCGAGCTTCATCGTATTTTCGAGCCAATTTTGAAATTCTTTGAACATTTCTTCGATCCGCCGTTTTTCGATTTCCGCCCGCCGGGCGTCCTGCATGTCGGCCCCCTCTAAAGACAGTTGCCCGTAATGCTTCTTTCGCAACTCTTCGAGTTTCGCCAACTCGGCTTCAAGCTTCGGCGCCATCGTCTGTTCAAAGGCTTCCTGCTCGGCCTTCATTTGTTGTATCGTCAGGCGGATGGCTTCCGGAAGCCATCCGGCCGCGCGAAGGGGAGCGTCGCCGTTGCTTTGGGCCCGGTTTGGGAGCGGTTCTCTGAAAACCGGAAGCCGAAGCGCCTCTTCCAACGGCAGAAACTCGCCGGGGTTTTTTCCGACGAAACGGATGGCGAACCAACGGTCGATGACCGGTTCGGACTGGCGGTTCGGGATCAGCCCCGCCATGAGAAAAACCGCGGTGTTCGGATCCTTAAAAGGAACCAGAAGCGCGGGCGCTTCCTGCCTGCCGAAGAACAGCCCCGCTTTATCGTTCATCCAGTCGACCAGGGGATGGAGCGGCCAGAGGTAGTGCGAGCGGGGCCACGTGTCCTGGGCTTTCTGGCGGCTTTCTTTGATCTCGCGCATCAACGCGTCCTTGTCGGTTGTCAGGCGCAACCAGCCGTTATTGGGAACAGCTTCTTCGGGTATCCGCGTTTCAAGCGCCCGGCTCATCGATTCCGACATCTGGATTTCAAAGGCGCCTTCGCGTTTGGTTTCCAAGGGGATGGGCTCCCTGTCCGATAGCGATTCCAGAAGGGTTTTGAGGTAATCCGGCGTATCGAATAGGGTTTCGGAATCGGCGGCAAGGACCAAGGGGGCATTTGCCGAAGCGTTTGAGGGCTCCCAGCCCTCGTTCATCATCTTCAAAAACGGATTGTCTTCGCCGGCGAGCAAGCGCTCGAAGTCGGACGCGCTCACGCTGTTTTCGATAACGCCCGCCACCGCCCGCTCTTCCTCTTCGATGTCGTACTTGCCGATGAGGGAAGCGGGGTCGCCGATGTTTTTTTCCGCTTGTTCCTCTTTTTCGATGAGTATCTCCAGTATGCGCATATCGCCGCGAATGCGCTCATTTTTCGCTTGTGTCGCCAGATACCGGATATCCGGCGCTTTTTCCTGCCCGTACCGGTCGATTCGCCCGTTGCGCTGCTGGAAAACCATCAACGACCAGGGGATGTCGAAATGGATCAGACGATGGCACAAGAAATGGAGGTTGATTCCTTCGGAGGCGACATCGGAAGCGATGAGGACGCGAACGGGGGAATCGGTCGCGCCGAATACATCCACCGCCGCCTGCTGATCCACATCGCTCATGCCGCCATAAAGCCGAAGGATTTGATCGTCTCGCAGGTTCAGGTCGTCTTTCAAATGATCGGCCAGAAACTTCATCGTCTCGATCCGTTCCGTGAAGATGACCAGCCGATCGTCGGGAAGCTCCCGGTTCCATCCGTAATCGGGACTATTAAGCAAAGCGAGCAAACGTTGATAGCGGGAGAACCGATCGGGGGTGATGGTTTCCAGACTAGCGATCAAGCCGCGGAGGGCGCGGATATCGGAAACGCTCTCGGGGCGGCCTTCCTTTTCCAGTTTAGCGATGCGCGCCAGCGCCGTTTTTTTGCAGGCGAGGGGGGAGGAAAACACCGATTTTTCGAGAAGCGTCTTAAACAACATCGTCTCTCCGCGGGCGCGATCGACCCAGGAAAAGCGCAGCGGCTCGAAAACGTCGTAGAACGACTCCTCCTGCTCGGAAGCGTCGCAGGTTTCGCGCCGGATCGCGCGCTCTTTGAAATGGGCGGAAACCTGACTCTGCACGTCTTTTTTGAACCGGCGAAACACCATTCCCTGAATGTCCTCACGCCGATAGTCCTCCTCGTTGGCGATGGCGGTTGGCTCCAGCATATTCATCAGGGAGGCGAAACTCCGCGGGCGCCCGTCGTGGGGAGTGGCAGAAAGGAGGATGAGCGTGTCCGATCGCTTGGACAGCAGTTCGGCGAGACGAGAACGCTGCGCCTGCGATTTGCCGCGACGGGCGACATTGTGCGCCTCATCGATCGCAATGATGTCCCAACGGGTTTTTTCGAGCATTGTTCGGTACTCGTGGTCGTTTTTTAGGGTATCGATGGAAATTATAACGTTATCGTAATAGTAAAACGGGTTATGGTTCGCGGGAATGTGGGCGCGGATACGCTGGATTCCCCGGGAGTCCAGCCGCTTGAGCGGAATCGTGAAACGCGTCCACAGTTCTTTTTGGAGTTGGAGCATCATGCTTTTCAGCGCCACGACCAGGATGCGCTTCCCTTTGCCGCGGGCGATCAGCTCGCTCATCAACACGCCCGCTTCGAGGGTTTTCCCAAGCCCGACGCCGTCCGCCAGCAAAATGCGCTGCCGGGGGCGGGCTAAGGCGTGGAAGGCGGGCTCCAACTGATAATCCATAACGTTCATCGCCGCTTTGTGGCCGACGCGCAAGGCATTCCCCGACGGAGTTCGCCGCCTCAGAAGGCTCTCGATGTAAAGACGCGACCTTCTAAACATCGGGGAAAGGTCGACGACGAACTGCGTGTTGGCCGGATCGATCACCCGAATCTCCTCAAGATCCGATAAAAAGGCAGCTTCCTGCCCGCGGACGAAATCGGAAATACCCGTAACGCTCAGGGCTTGGTTCCCGCCCGCATTGTAATCCGACCGCCGAACCACCCACTCCTCATCGCGGACTTCTATCCGCATACCCGGAACGTATATCTGCTTCATCGCTCAACCCTCATTTCGCTTTTTGCCATTTTGACCCGGCGTCTAACCCGCGTCTCTGTTTCTGCGTATTTCGAGTATCCAGCAAGATGTCCCTGCAACGACGCCATCCAGAACCGCTATCCCTTCCAGAAATAAAACAGAATAAACACGATCAACACCACCCATTGGCTGGCAAAAACCATCAACTGGAAATAGTATGTCCGATCCATCTTCTCTTTGGTATGCTGCTCAAGCGCCACGATCCTACCTTCTGAAAACGCGCTTTTCTCCGCTAATTTCTTCTCCTGGTCGACGATTTCGGTAAGCGTGTTTTCTATCGAGGCGATCTTCTCGACCAGGCTTTCGATGGCGTCACTTTGTTGGCCTTTTATTGCCCCGGGTAGCGTTTCAAGCGTTTTTTGAGTTAGAGACGCAAGCGCCTGAGATTCTCGAAGAGCGGATAAGGATATACTCTGCCAGTTTTCCCGCGCCTTTTCCAAGGTTTCGATATCATTCCTGTTTCTTTCTTCTGCCGACGTTATGAAGTTGTCGAGACTTTTATCGATCGCTTGCTCCAAACGGGCCCGTTCGGTCGATTGCTTTTCGGTGAGCTGGCTGAGGCTCTCGTCGAGACCTTTTTTTAGAACTTTTATACCTTCGGGAATTACCATATTTTCGAAACGGCTAATCGCGTTTTCGAACGTTACCATCCGTTCGCTAAACGAGGTGATGGAATCTTCGGATGTTTTTTTGAAGGTCTCTATACTGTTGAGAATAGTCCGCCATTTTTCTTCGGAGGTTCGTTCAAACAGCTCTTTTATAGCGTTTCGCTCGGTCAGGCTGTTCTTTTCCATTTCCTCTATCGAGCGGCTTAAAGCTTGATCCATACGCGCAATATGGTCTTCATCGTACCGTCGCTGCTCTTGACTGAGTGTTTTTTGAACAACGTCGAGCTTTTCGGGAAAGACGACATTCTCAAAACGGTTCAAAGCGTTTTCGAGCGTTACCATCCGTTCGTTGAACGATGAGATGGAATCTTGGGAATTTTTTTTGAAAGCCTCTATACTGTCGAAGATAACCTGCCATTTTTCTTCTGCCACCCGATCGAAACGCTCCTCTACGCTCTCGAGCTCTAATCGGACATTCTTACCGATTTTTTCTGAGAAACCGCGCAAGTTGGTGTCAACTACTCCGAGATGTTTGACTATCTCAGAAGAGTCTATCGCCGCCCGGATTTCTTGGAGAAGTTTTTCCTGGGTTTGCAGATCTTCAAGGCGTAGTATATTTTTCTGTTCATCGGATAATGTTTGAAGGCGCGCCCGTAAATCTTCAATCGAATCGGAGAAGCGGTTGATCTTAGCCGAGAACTCGACGATCTCGTTATGGTCGCGGTCTCTTTGATTGTTGACATTTTCGGATACTTTTTCCAAATCGAGATATAGGTCTACGTTATCTTTTCCGATTCGACCAATGTTTTCAAGGATTTCGGCATACGTCGTGTTTTGTTGGCGGACCAAACTAATAAATTCGGTAAGAACCCTCACAAGTTCGCTGTCTTCGTACTCTACCGCAGACATTCCTTCTTCGGTCGTTTCTTCTTCATTCATTTGTATCCTCCCCCAGCAAATTTCCGATCCATTGAAGCGGGAATTTTCTTTTCAAAACATCATGATACCTCTGATTCGAATAGTTACGCAAACAACCGTAACAAGATGCGTCTTCCTCTTCGCCACCGCATTGGCAGCTTTTCAGGAATCGTGAAGTTTGTTTGAGTATCCCCTCGAAAACACCCTCTTCCATACAGCGGCGAATATGACCGGCGCCGCCAGCCACATTGTCAAACAAAAGCAAATCCGGATTCGGCCTGTCTTCTCTTGGATACAGGATACCGTCGAGATCGTTCCTGTCGATATCCAGAAAAAGGCTGATACCCTCCAGAAGCGCGTAGAGGATAGAAAGCCAGTATCCCTCCTCAACGTTTTGCTTTTCGGATAACGGTAAAGAAATCTCCAATATGTCCGTTTTAAATTGATATCCGAGAGCTTTTTTTCGCGCGATCTTGCCGCCACACTCTTTATTTTGAGAGTTTTTATGTTGTTTATCCGGCGTTTTTTTCGAGTCCGCGTAACCGCACTTCAAGCAAATATTGAAGCCTGTCAGGCCCCCGGTATTGATGGTCACCAAATTGCCCAGCATTGTTTTCAGATGTACGGGAAGCGAAAGTTCGATCGTTTTTTTTTCGATTGTATACACTTCTTTCCCGTAGAGAACGCGCGTTCGAGACAGGATTTTTTTCTTGATCATTCCCGCTTTCTCGGGCTTGCTTGAGATAAAACCGAACTCGGGAAAGATGTATTCACCGATATTCAACTTTTTTCCGCAAATTTTGCACGAAGTTCCCATCGGCTCCCGCTCTTTGATTGCGATTTTCGAAAACCCGCAATTGCTGCAGAAAGCATAGCTTTCTTCGATCAACGCCTTCTCGGGAACCTTCTTGATATATTGCGTCGACCACTTTTTCTTGTTCGCGTACACCGGATTTCCTGGAGCGTATTCCGAAAGGGCTATCTTCATATCCCTCATCAGTTCTAAATCGTCTGTTTTTTCCTCGAATGGCGCCTTTAATTCAATGACATCGACGGGAAAGCCGTACCGTGGCAATATCCCTTTCGCCGCCAGATACTGCAGCAGATTTCTACCTAATAGGGTTTCCTTTTTATTTTTCAGTACGTTTGCTTTAGAGAATTCTCTTTTTTTGCTTGCCTCTTCGATCATAGCTTCCAATGCGCGCATATCTTCACTCAATTCTTTGTCGATGTCGGAGAGAGAAGCGTGAACATCCGGCGACTCTTCAAACAGGAGATCATACCAGGGCAGAAGCCGGTTTTCGCGACGCTCGTTTTCCGTAGCCGGTATCGTCTCGTTTATCGTTGCGTTCAATTCTTCTCGATAGTTCGTCACGAACTCTTTGAAGTGCCCGATTCCATTAGGCTTATCTCCGTCTGTTGAGGTAAAGAACGATTTCACATGATCGAAACGATCCGGATGAAACCGCCAGTATTGCGCTAACGCGATCGCCGCCATGTGGCGGTACCGGATTTTTTCGTTTTCCAAAACGAATGAAGGAGGGGCGACCTCGCCCTTTATCATTTTTTCCGGATCATGGAAAAAATAGCGGTCATGGGGCCTTCTTAAAGCATAGGTAAGAATGAAAGCCGGATTGGACGACTTTCTGCCGGCGCGTCCGGATCGTTGCAGATAGTTTGAAGCGGTCGGCGGGACGTTTTTTAGGAAGACGGCTTCCAAATCTCCGACGTCCACGCCCAACTCGAAGGTCGTTGAACAACTCAAAATCTGTATTCTCTTTCGGTAGAAGTCTTCCTGATATTCCCGCGCCTTCTCATACTTCAGTTGGGCCGTATGCTCCTCCACTCTAAGCGGTATGATTTCGAGCTTTCCGTAAAGGTCGCGGTAGTGGTTCGAGTTTAATGAAGAGAATTTCACTTCTCTGACCTTTCCTTGACAGCCATAAGAAGGGCAAATGCCCCGTACAGAAAAAAACGAAAGCTCTTTGCATCGAGCGCATTGATAGAGCGTTTGTTCGTGATTTAGGATTGGAGAGACGATTTCTAAAGAGTCAATTTTCAACCGCTTCCCACGTTGATTCGTTTTTGATTGAGAAGATTCGAAGCGATCTTTCCAATCCAGGCGTTCGAACTCGTTCCAAATTTCTTCGAGAAGCCTTTGGATTTCTTCTCTGCTTGCTTGTGGGAATAAGCGACGTAAAAAATCGGAACGCGTGTTTTCATTTCGGTAGGGTACCCAGCTTTTCACTTGCGCGTTCGACTGCGCTGAAAAAGCCATTAACGTTTTTCTATTTCTTGGCGCGAAAAACTCGTTTTCCGGTTCGATATCTGGCAGGTATGTTATTGCCCCGCATTTCCGAAAACTCGAAAGCAATATTTGATACAAGTTGTAAACTTCTTCTGGGGACAAGTTCCAAGGAGTGTTCAAAAGAAAGCTCCGCTTCTCGAGAGACTCGCGGAGCGCTTTGGAAAAAGCGACCCGGAAACCCAAAAGTCCAGTTCCTTCAAGCCCTGTGCGCCTATCGAAACTCATGGCTTCAAATTGCGTCCAAAGGCACGCGGTTGTCTCTCTGGATTGTTTATCCATTCTTAAATCATCCGGGAGGATTTTTTTGGCGAACTCTGCCAGGTTTTGGACGATCCAGCCGTTCTCCTCCGCTTTCTCTTTAAATCTTTCGAGCGTCGTCACCAGGACGCGTCTCCAAAAGATCGCATTATAGCTCTCTTGAAGATAAGGGGCGAAATAGGCCGCTCCTTGCCGGCTGTCCGAAAAAACAAGAAACCCGTTTTGATGTTCCCTTGCTTCGGCAGAAAGACCGTCGTACAGGTTCTGGAACATGGCGGTAGCGATAACGCTTCCCGAGGAGTCAGAACCATCTAAAAACCGCCATAAAACAGGCGCTAGGCTGGATTTCGAACCGCAATTCAGGCACTTGTTCACTCTACCTTCCCTTGCATCCGCTTTCTGAGCGCGCAACAGGGGAACACCGCAATTGCATAGAGGGCCGATCAAATTTTCCGGGGCTACTTTTCCGCACTTCGGACAGATCTTGAAAATGACGCGGCTATTCTTTTCGTCCGATTCCGAATCCTCTTCGTCCTCATTCTGGGCCGCCGCTTTTTCCGGCTCTATGAGGAGATACCAATCGAGAAACTCGTCGTCCTCGCTTTTATCGTATTCGCTTTGTTTGAAAAAGCCGGAAACTTTGTCGACTCTTCCCGTCAAATAGATAGTCCCGCAGTTCTTGCAAGAACCGATTTCAAAATAAAACCGCTCTGTCGAGTTTTCAGCAGTTTTCTCCTTTGTTTTGCGTTCGAGCTGCATTTTTTTGGTGGGATAAAACGAAACGAAGGCTCCTTCCAATGCCCTTAAAAACAGATGGTATTTCATCGAGGCCAGCGCCGTTTCGGGAAAGAGATGGCAAACCACGTTAATGAGGTGAATCAGCCGAGTCGATATCAGCTCCCTTTCTTCGCTCTCTGGAAAGAGGGTTTCAGCCAGCTTCGAAAATTCGCAAGGTCCGTTTTCCAATAATCGGTTTATTTTTAGCACTCTCGGATCATTTTCCACGGCAATAAACAGTTTCTCATTGATTCTTGCGAATGCTCCCCGATCTTTCACGGGTTCCGGTGGCAGCAAACCGATGCCGGCGCGTTCGGTTTCCCCGAAAGTCTCGCTTATCCACCGTTCGAGCTCCACCGGGACTGGGTCAGGAGATCCATTTTCGAAATAGGCGATCAAGTCGGCGTAAATTCTGGTCGGGATTTCGAACTTCTGTTGGTCTTTGGAGCTAACCGTTCGTGGCGAATACAGCTGTTTCTCTCCAACAATGATATCCTGACGCGTAAGGTCGTTTTCTTCCCATTCTACTGGCGTGTTAAACAAGTTTGTGGCAAATTTCGCGAGTTTGCGGCACGCTTCAGGAGAATTGCCGAGAGAGGCACTTGTCCCGAAGTACTGCAAGATCGGGCTTCCTTCGTTTCTCTTGATTCTTTGAACGAGCCGTCGTAATAACAACGCCGTTTCTATTCCTTTCGTTCCGTTATAGGTATGCACTTCGTCCAATATGATGAATTTCCAGAAACGCGCGTATTCTCCGTCGAAGAAAACGCAATCTCTTGGTCTTAGAAGAAGGTATTCAAGCATTGCGTAGTTGGTAAGCAAAATATGGGGGGGCGCTTTTTGCATCTGTTTTCTACTGATTAACTCGTTTGGTAAAGGATCCAAATCATAAAGTTTTTGATATCGGCTTAATGCGTCCCTATCTTCGCTTTCGGTTTCGCCGGTATAAATGCCAAAGGTAACTTCCGGGACCGATTTCAAGATTTCGCGCAAACGTTGGACCTGATCGTTGGCCAAAGCGTTCATAGGATACAGCAAAAGGGCTCTGACACCGGGAGTTAGCTTTGATGTTTCTATCTGCCTGAAAAGGCAATTTAGAACGGGTATTAGAAACGATTCCGTTTTACCGCTACCCGTACCGGCAGAAACGATGAAGCTTTTGCTTTGAAGGACCGCTTTTCGTACAGCCAATTCCTGATGAATATATAATGGGCGGCCTATCGGCAACGCCTTTTCGCTAATCCGAGAAAAATGGTCCGATAGAACGCCCTCCCGTACTAAATCCCCAATGGTTTTTCCCCTTCGATAGCGGGTCAACCGCTCGATATAGGGGCCTTTGCACAGTGCGTTTTCTTTTCCGATTTCTTCTTTGAATTGTTCATATAATTCAGGATCGGATAAATGAAAGGTTGTCAGGAGATAATTTCGGTATTTTTCCAAGACCTCTTCAACCATTTTTATGGGATTAATCGGCATGGTTCCTCCTCCAAAAGGCGACATGGATTCTTTCAACCAGGATATCTTCTTTATCTTCCGGGTCGTTCTTTACTACCCAATACAGATCCTTCTCGCTAAGATCATAGCAAACGCCATCCTTTTTATTATCAATCAGAAACGGAAGGGTTTTCCGCTCGAAGTTTATGAAAAACTTGACCGGATTCGTGCCAAGTGAGAGTTTTATTTCATCGTTACGATCCACCCAAATGACCTCTCCTTCGAAAGGTTCTCCCTCTTCGACGAGATCCGTGCGCCGTATATTCCGTATGATGCATCTGTCGCGCTCCAGCGGGTATTCGTTATCCTCGTCATCGGATACTTTTGTGATCGCTAAGGCCGCGCGATCTGATAAAATATCGTCGATGCTGAAGGCAGCGGAAGAGAGCGGCCGATACGATAAACCCGGCTCGTATTCTCCCTCATACTCTCGCGCTATCCGAGTTCCAACGACCCACTCGACCGAGAAGCAACCTGCGCCGAATTCTTGTTTCGAAACCACAAAACAATGATCCGCGCATTCCGCTGTTAATAGCGCCTCTTTCATGAAACCCGTAGCAGTCGAAAGGCGTAAACACAACCCCGTGTCGTTATCCTCTTGTTCCCAACGGCAATGGACGCGGACAGTCTGATCCTCCGCATCTTCATCAAGCGCGATTTTGGAATCTGCGAAAGGGATACTAAAGGAAAAGGATACGACAGGGATAGGGCTATCCCCCGGAGAAACCCGGGCGTATAGAGAGCTTTGTTCGTAGATCGAAAAAGATTGATTCGCGACTTCGCTGGCGCGAATGTTGTCGAAAAATGGCCGAAGATCAACGGTTAATAGTCCGTTTTTCACAGAGCAGGGACAGACTTGCCCCGTCTGTTCGTGCCAGCATTCGAACCGTTTTCCACGCAAATCATAAGGCAAAAGGAATTCTTTTTTTAAGGGATAACCGTAGAAAACCTGAGAAAGCTCAGGACTCTCGTTTGCCCCTTCGAAGGAGATTTCTTCGATAACGGGTCTTTCAAAATCGCAAGTAAACTTCAACATTTCGGAATCAGCGGTTTTCAGCATAATGTCAGCCCGAATATCCCGAATTTCGGGGTCTACCCTCCAAAGGGCTTCTTTTACCGTTCCCGTGAGTGGGGTTGCCGATTGATCGGAAAACCGCCTCGAAAATTCCACATCATCTTCTGCCTCTATTTTGAAAACGCCCGAAGAATTGGGGTTTCTATCCTCAGAATTCCAGCGGAACCTGAATTTTGGAAGCATCCAAAAAATTACGTCCCCGGGAGGTTTTTTATCCCCGGATAAGATATTGATCGAGTATCTGCCGTACGGAAAATCGAAGCAATCCGCGGGGCAGACCTCTAAAAAAGAGCTGTCGTGACCGGTATCATCGTAGTGATTCGGCTCAAATAAATAATAGTTCGATTGCCCGCCGCTTTCGAGAGTGATTCCGATTTTCCAAGCGGGGCTTCCTTCGGTTATAGGAGGCATTAAAATTTTCGGACAACGGAAATAGGCGCGTTCCCCTTCCACTGTTATCCCCTCGAGCGGGTTTTCGGAAAGTTTTCCGTAATAATTGGCTCTGGAGAAATCGCACGATTCTCCATCCGGGCCTCGGACTTGGAAGCAGCTCTTTTCTGTAAGGTCAAGGATTATATAGGAGAAGTCTGGAGATCCAAACCATTCCGCTTCGTCCGCGATTATTTCCGGAGGCAGGACTTCACAAGCCTTAGGAAGAAAGAGATAAAGGGTATCCGTCGAATACTCCCGTCCCTTCAGTTCTTCTCCGTCCTCGTCAAAAATCAGGAACGGGCATTCCTCGCATAGTCGAGGTGTAAGAGAGAAATCCCGGATAACTTCTTTGTTTCCATTTTCTCCGTTTTCTTTAAAGATGCGGATTTCGATTGGTCCCGATAAAGGAAGGATTTCTCTCTGAATCCTTTCTGTCTCGATATAATCCCCCTTATCAAAGAGCGAACAAGGATGAGAGAAAAGTTCCGCCTTCGTCTTTCCTTCTAAGACAGATAAGCTTACCTTATCCTTTTCATAGCATTTATCGATAATAACGGGAGGAATAACAAGCCACAACTGCTCTGAATCGAAATCCAGCTCAAGGTAGGGGGAATTTTGCCTGATTGTTTTCGGTAAGCGTGACTGAAATTCGGTTACGCGTTTAATGCCTTGTTTCAATCTTTCGGATAGCAGGGGCCACTCTGTTTTTTCATCAGGAACACCTTGCGCGGTTTTATTGAGTGAGCGGATATACTCGATATTCGATCGCAAGAAAACATTCGCATCGTTTCCGGAATGAATCAGAAAACGTTTCGTCGCCTCGCATAACAAGTATTCGGAAGACCGATCGGTTGATAAAGACATCGGTTGATCTCTTGATGGGTTCGCGTTGCCTATATGACTCTCCAAATCTTCCAAAGAATCGACGGCGTTTTTTTTGGCATAGTGATACAGGTCTTTTACGGTATCCCAACTCAAAAAACCCGGATGGCTCTCTTTCCATTCGTGGACGACCGCAAGTTTTCGGCGCAAGATCTCCATGGAAACGAGTTTACCCGGTAACAGGAGATTCCTAACGCGATTGATTCGCGTGATCGATTCTTTCAATTCCATAATACGGTCGATCTTTTTTTGGTAGTTTTCCTTCAGGGTTACGAGTTTTCTCTTAAGCCGGTCATCTCTCGCATAAGGAGAACCCTCCAGGAAGGAAGCCAATTCTTTTCTTATCCTAAATTGAGCCGCTTCGCGCTCTTTTTCTACCCAGTTTTCGGGCAGTTCTCCGCCGATCAATTGCAGCATCGTGGGATTTTCGAGAAAATCGGTATAATAGGCGACGGCTTCGGGTTCTTCCCTATACAACTCTACTAAGGGCCAATAGACCTTCAATTTGTCGAGGTTGTTTCTATAACGGAGCCCTTCTTTCGCCTTAGCTTCTTCTTCGTATAGGCATTTATCTTTGATATTTGCGATTTCTCTCTCGATTCTTTCCTCGCTGACGGGTTTGGCACTTCCGATCTCCGGAAAAGCAACTCGGATAAAGCGGACCCATTTTTTTATGAAAGAGTCCGGTACAAAGCCGTGCGCGAGTATTGAGACGACAAACCTTTTACCGGGATGTGGAAAATAAAACCCTTCCCCTTTTCGACAGGTTTCTATGAATAATTCACCGATTTGCTGTTCAGTTCTGGGAGTGGCGTTTTTTATATCCAGCGCCTGAAAGATCGAACTCCAGAAGTTCCCTTCTTCGAAGGTTTTAGAACCGATATGGACCAAAAAAGCGCATAAACAGCACGGGTATTCGAACTCTTCGACCCGTTTTCTTTTCCTTAGAAAGATATCTTTCAAGTAATCGCTCAGATCCAAGCGGATATCTTCTATGATCTGGTCCGCGGAGTCGATAAGCCCGAAATACATTATTTTCTTTATATCCTCTGAAAGTAAAAATTCATAACGGAAAAGTTTGCTGCTCAATTGGTATCAATCCTTTTCCTTATTGATTGGGAACCTATTTAGATTATACAATAATGGAAGGGAATTTAGAAAAATGGGATATGTATTTCGTAATGATTTTTTTAATGATCTTATCGCTTCCAGAAACTTGGATCTTCGGTTAATTACGGAACGTCATTTGCAGGATGCAATAGGTATCGCAACATATACGTGCAGTTGATTGGAATAAGGATGTACCGGAAAGTCAGCTCGAGTAACCTGATGTGCTGGTACGATAATGGTCGTGACCACCCCGGCCTGGGGAGCGGGCCACCCCTCCGTAGAGGGGAAGTAGACCACCCCATAACTCGACACACACTAACCCGATAGGCTTCCCTTTCTATCGTGATATAATACTCTGTGAATGCGTTTTCTCGAAGCGGCGCGGGCTGCCGGAAACATACAGAGAGGAGCGCTGGAACCGCTTGATCCAAAAGGAGGGTTCGGTTGTGGCGATGAATTTTTACGAGCAGCAAAAAAAGAAT
>Ga0116158_10002182_pt1 | contig 17345 bp, 15 predicted proteins | sample AD_UKC052_MetaG_FD_89883 | JGI IMG/M metagenome (GOLD analysis project Ga0116158, IMG submission 89883) | Active sludge microbial communities of municipal wastewater-treating anaerobic digesters from USA - AD_UKC052_MetaG | ecosystem: Engineered > Bioreactor > Anaerobic > Digestate | place: USA... | reverse complement strand
TGAGGTCACTGGTAGAGCGCTTCCCCTCTATCACGACCATCTCGAATCATCGTTTGCTGAGCAAGAAGAAACCTTTGTGCTGTGGCCCTGAGCTATGGACAGAGGTGGGTGAGTATGCCAAGCGCGAGCTTGGGTTAGTCGAGGGTGCTGTGCAGGTAGGTGGTGCCCCACTGCCACCCCACTGGCGGGGAGTGCCGTGCATACCCTGACCACTGACATAACAGTGTTTAATGGCGGAAGAATCGACGGGGTAAAACCCTACCCCTTCACCCCCCATACCCCCTGATCCCCCAAGGGACCCGGCGGCCGACCCTTCCCACGCGCGCAAGCGTTTCGCGGTACCCCCTAAAACCTGTGTAAACCCCGCCGCGGCCCGGTTTCGGCCGCTCAGATTGAGAGATAGACCCGTGGCAACGCGCACCCGTAAACCGAAACTCGGTCCCCCGATCGATCCCTCCTCGCCGCCGCCCACTGCTGTGGTGGTCGTGCCCGAGTCCAATGGACTTGACGTTGAGTGGGGGACGAAGACCGTTACCGCGGGCGTTGCATTCGATTTCGACCCCGCAATCATGGTCGCTGGCATGCGGGACGCTTGGCTTTCGCACGTTCGTACCTGCCTGATTGAGGGCACTCGGCCCGATGGTGGTGGGGATACGAAGCCCCTTGGAGCCCGCGCGGCCCTTGAGCCGAACCGGATTAGCGAACATCGCAACGTGGCCAGTGGCGAACTTGCGGACGGGCTGCGCAGTTTGCCGATCGAGTCGGACGGGCAGACTGCCTCTGTGCGTTGCTTGCCCCCGAAGAGTCGCCAGGCCCATGTCGTGAAGGAGAGAGCAAGGGGTGTCGACATCATGACGACCCGTGGGGCCGCCGGTGCCGCCGCCATCGCCGGGGCTAAGGCCGCAGTCGAGGCGATGATGACCGGCCGCGAAGTCATCCACGACGACGGCGAAGTCACGTCCAAGGAGGCGGACGAGTGAACGCCCCCACTGTCAAGCGCGGCCCCGGTCGCCCCTCCAAACCCAAGGCCCCACGCTCAGCCCAACAGGGCCGCCTCGCTGCGTCGATCGAGACAGCCGAGGACGCCCTCGAGGTCGCCGCCGCTGCCTACCAGGGAGCCCGCACAGTGACTCATGAGGTCGCCTTGCTGTCCTGCGAGCTCTCCGTGTCCTCGGCTTGGGCTGCCTACTTGCGGGCGTGTGGCGACTTCTGCAACGCGTCGCGCTGCTCGGCAGACTCAGGCAAGACCGCGGCGAACCTCTGCCGCCTGCGCGAGCTGGTAGCCGTCGATCAGATTGCGGCGCTGCAAGAGCGGGCCGCCCGCGAGGATGCGCTGAGGAAGGGTGGCAAGGAGTGAGGCTCAATCGCATCGCCGCCGCTGTCGCAGCCCTGACCAAGGAGCTGCTCCGCCCGCGCTATCTACACACCCTCGTCAACCTGCTCGTCCACGACCGGCGTGAGGCTGTGGACGGTGTCGGTCGTTGTCCGTGCTGCCGCTCGCCTGAGGCTGTGGTGGTGGAGACGATCGAGATGCTGTCCGTGGTCATCGACTGCGTGACCGGCGACCGCATCTATGAAGCGGACGTGTCGGCCCGCAAGTGGACCGAGTATCTCGCCCTGGCTGCTCGTCACGAAATCCCGCTGCGCTGCAGCGTGAAGACCAAGGATTTATTCCTCGACACGAGCAACAGGGCGATCGTTCTGGCAGGTGCCCAGCGCGCAGGCAAGACCTCGACAGCGATCGGCCTGTGGGTACTTGAGACGTTGAGGCGCGGTGGGGTGGGCACTAACGCCTGGCTTGTCGCCCCTACCGACACCATGGCCTTCAAGTTGTTGTGCAAGATTCTGCGCCCGCAGAAGATCGGCAAGTCCGGCCGCGCCCCGAGCATCATCCCGCCTGCGCTGGTGGCCCGCACCCCGGACACCGCCCGCGCCAGCAATCTGCAAACGGTTCTCATCGACGGGACGATCATCGATCTCCGGTCATTCAAGAATGACCCCGGAGCCGAGCGCCTGAAGTCGGACCCCTGCATCGCCATCCTCTGTGACGAGGCGGCGCACCTACCGTCACCTGATAGCGTCGCCGCGCTGACTGGCCGCACCTTGGACGCGGACGGCCGCCTCATCCTCAGCTCGACACCACGGCCCTCAAGCGTGATGACGAAGTTGATCGTGGAGCCCGCGCTTGAGTGGGCGGCGATGGACCCGCAAGACGAGCGCAAGCAGTCGGGCGAGCACCCCGGCGCGGGCTGGTGGTTCCGGTCCCTGCCGGTGTTGGACAACGTCTTCTTCAACCTCGAGCGCATGCTCAAGAAGCTCAAGGGTGTTGACATGACGCGGCCCGAGAACCGCCGTGACTGGGCCGGTGAGTGGTGCGCCAGCGAGGGCCGTTGCTTCGTCGACTTCCAGCCTGACATGCACATCGTGCGGGAACCCATCCGGCACATGGCGGACATGACACCGGAGGGTTACGCCCGCAACGGCGCGGACGATCACGTCATCATCACGGCCGACTGCGCGAAGGCAATCTTCGGTAAGCGCAACCCGCACTACCGCATGGCTGCCATGACGAACACTGACTACGTCCTCGCCGCCGACACCAACGTCAACCCTATGAGCATGGTGATCATTCAAGTCACCGCGCCCCGCAACCATCGCGCCGACCGGTCCAAGTGGCATTACTGGGTCATCGATAACATCGTCATCCCTTCGTCCAACAGCCTCAAGTTCGCCTCAGAGATCGTCTCGATGCAGTATGCACGTCGCTACGACCCGCAGGGTCAGGGCTCGCCGTTCAAGGGCTGCGGCCTGGTGATGGATGCGACAAGCATCTCCCGCGACCCCACGGCCCACCGCTTCGGCGGGGACACAGGCGGCATCGCCGAAGTGTTCGGCAAGCTGGGCATCGACGTTCGCGCCCCGACATACCGGGCAAACGGTAAGGGCGAGTTGAAGCATCGCAACCCGGACAGGGTCGACACGTTCACCCTGCTCCACTCGCTCCTGCGTGAGCGCCGTCTGCACATCTTCCAGACCGCGGGCAAGTTGCTCGACTCGATGAACACTCTGCTAGTGGAGCCGGACGGTATCTGTGCCATCGACGCCCGCCGCGGCCCCATCGATCAGATGAACGGCGTGACCGATGCGCTCCGCTACGGCGTCCACTGTATCGCCAACACTGATAAGCCCCGCGGGCTCCGAAGACTGGCGTGATTGCTATTCGACCCGCAAGCCTGATAGGCTAGAAGCAATAGGTGACCATTGACTAATCTCTCCCCCAAGGGTGCTCTTGCTGGCAAGTGGTCCGCGTCGTGGTCCGCTTCGGCTGGCCGTCGCCTGATCGCAGAACGAAAGTTGCGCATCCTGCGGGAGGACCACCAGGGGTTGATTCTCCAGAAACTCCAGGAGCGCTACCCGAATCCTGAGTTGTACTCTTTTGTCAGCCGATTCGTCACCCGTGCCCCGAACCTCGTCCTCGCGGTCGTCTCTGCAATCGGCGGCGTTGTCTACGACAACGGGGTCCTGCGCACCCTCCGCGGCGCGAGCCCCGAGCTTGCCCGCGCCTTCGGCGAGATCGTCAATGAGTCTGGTATCAACAGCCTCGCGTCCGCCATCGGACAGCGTGCATGGTTGGCCGGACCCACTGGGGTTAGCCCCCACCTTGATCGTCGCGGCCGCCTCGCCCTCGATGTCATCACCCCCGACGTGCTCGACTTGGAGCGAACCGGTAAGTACGTCGACTCGGCGCTGTGGTTACACAACGGTTCGACCTGGGTTGAGATGGACGAGCAAGCTTGGCGCTACTACGACGGCCGCGGGCGTCTGTTCAAGGAGGTCCCGCACAGCGCCAAGGAGTGCCCCCTCGTCCCGTTCCTCGCTGGTGAGAACCTGTCAGACTACTGGCAGTCCTCGGCGCATAGCGGGCTCGTGGACAAGTGCCTCGAGGTGTCAGTGCTCAGCGCGCACGGTACCTACGTCCAGCAGGTCAGCGCGAACAAGATTACCCACATCGATGGTGACATCGAGGACTTCGCCTCACTACAGAACCTTGGCGAGTTTGCGCTGCCCCTTATCGGCACAGGCACGATCAACATCGAAGACCGAGCTGTCGACCCAACCCCCAACTGGGGAATGATCAGTCGGGCCATCTCTGACGCAGTGAGCGTCTACGGAATCAGCCCGACCGAGGTCACTGGGTTCAACACGTCTACCTCGGAGTGGGGCTCGCTGGCGATCAAGATTCGCAGTGAGCGCATCGGCGCGCAGCGGAACAAGCAGATCGAGTTCATCGCGGACTCCGAGCGCCGCCTATGGCCGATCGTCGCGGCCTTGCTCAGGGACAGCGGCCACCGCCACGCCAAGCTTCTGCCGCCGCCGGATGAGGTGTCAGATATGCTCCGCCTCTCCTTTGCTGAGACGGCAGACAGTGCCGAAATCAAGGAGCGAATCGGGGCGATGGAGGCGGGCCTATCTCACGGCCTGACCTCCGCGCTTGAGACGCAGATGCGACTGAGGCGTGAGCTCAGCGAGGCTGAGGCCCAGGAGATTATGGACGAGCGGCTTGAAGCCTACGCCCGCCGCAACGCCTTCCTCGCCCGCAACAATCTACCGGCAGACGCGAGCCTCATGGGTAAGCCTCTCGACGCAATCCAAGGCCGCGATGGCGGCCTAATCTCCGGCGAGGTTCGCCGTGGTGCCGCTGACCCTGCGGCGAATGAAGATGGAGCTTGATAACCGTGGCAGACGAAACTCAGACCCCCGCCCCCACTGACCCCACCGTTGAGAACGCCGCGCTTCGCGGTGCGCTCGCAAAGGTTCAGGCCGACTATGACACCCTCAAGGGTGAGACGCAGATTGTCGCTACCGCGGCTGAGTCTGCGAAGTCAGCGCTTGGCGCTGCGCTCATCGAGCGTGACACCTTCAAGGCGCAGGTGGGGAAGCTCGAGCCGGTCGCCAAGGAAGCGGAGACGCTGCGTGTCCAGGTCCAGGGCTTCATCAACACCGGCCGCGAGAAGGCATTGCTGGCCGCACTCGACATCAAGAATGAACTCGTCGGTACCGTCCTCGACAAACTGACTGTCGAGGGTCGCGCCAACAAGTACCCCGAAGACCCGGCGGCTGAGGCCGTCAAGGTCAAGGACATCATCACCAAGGAGTACCCCTCCTTGCTGCAACCCACCACTGTCACAACGGCTGGAGGCTCGGCGGTTCTGTCCGAGAAGAAGGCCAACACTCGCCCGGTTGTTCGCAACCTCGTCACTGGCCACTAGCGGCCCACTATAGAAGGAGGCCACCATGGCCGGTTTCAACTCTACGCAAATGGCGGGCGCGATCGCTGCCAGTGGTATCTCGCAGTTCATCGTCCCGACGCCCAGCTCGTCCCCCATCTACCCCCTGCTCGTCAAGCAGTTCGACTGTCTCAACAACAAGTCGGCCACTCACGACGTTCCGTACTGGGGCGCTCGCCCGGCGGTCGCTACCCTGGGTGAGGGTGTCCTTGGCACCACGGCCAACTACGTCCTGACTGGCAAGACCTCGATCGTCGCGGGCATGCTCGACACGACTGCGGACATCACCGATCAGGTCATCCAGGACTCGGGCCTCATGCAGTCCGATATGGTCGCGGAGATGTTCGACAACCTCTATGAGACCATCGACAAGGAGGTCCTCGAGCTGTTCAACGGTGCGACCAATACCAGCGATCACACTGGCGTCAACCTGACGCTGGCCCTCTGGTTTGCTGACCGTGCCCTCTTCCGCGCGCAGAAGCCCCGCGGCCAGATGGTCTATGTCGGCTCGGGCAATCAGCTCCGGGACATCCAGCTCGCCCTGGTGAACAGCGCGGGCGGCCAGCAGATCAACGGCGCCGGCAACCCGATCTTCCAGTCGGGCGTGATCGACGGCTTCCTCGGCATCTACAACGGTGTCGCCATCATCGAGAGCGGCAACGTCGCGGAGGCCGATGCCAGCAACGACGTGGGCGGCTTCCTGGGCGTGCTGGGTAGCATGAGCCCCGCCGCCACTCCGGGCGAGCCGGACTCCGCCAATGTGGAGTTCTCGGGCTTCGGCCTGGGCGTCTGGCAGCCGGCCCAGGTGGAAGCCGACCGCGTCGGTCGCAAGCATGGCTATGAGGCCACCGTCTCTGCGCGCCTCGGTTTCAAGCGCATCGCTGAGTACATGATTCGCGCCGTCGTCTCCAAGAAGGCTGCGTAATCTTCTGGGGTGCGCGGCCCGACCCGCGCACCCCAGTTCTATCTGTCGGGACTGGATACCTCTCATGTCGTTCGATTTTCGTAAGTCGCCCCTAGTCGTCATCTCTGTTGTTCTGCCCGCGAGCCCTGACCTCTCGCTGTCTGGTCGCGTTCGCAACATCACCATCCGCGCGGAAGACAACAGTGGTTGGCTTGAGCGCTCTGAGACCGCTGAGTTTGGATGGGACCTGAAGCAGTCCTACAAAGCTCAGGGCTATATGCTGCTTGGTGACTGCTTCCGCCTCGAAGGCGATGAGGCAGGCTGGGAAATGTACAAGCGCTATGTCCGCCAGTGGAAGGCCGGCAAGACGACCAAGTCGTTCCCGATCGACTATCTCCCCAAGGAGGTTGTCAAGCGGCAGCGCGGCGAGCACCTCGACAGTATCGACCCGTGGGACCTCCCGCCCCGCCCGACGACTGGCGAGGCCACTGACCCTGACAAGGTGGTCACTACGAAGCCGGCCCGCGTCAAGACGCGCAAGGCGCCCGACGACCTTGGAGACGAGGAGTAATCGCTATGGACTGGCGCGGCTCATACCAGGAACACATGACCCATGCGCGCGAGACACTGCGCGCAGCGAGGCGCGCCGGGCGTCATGCTCAGCTCTCCAAGGAGATTGATGCTGAGCGACTGTCCGATCAGCAGATTGAAGACGAGGCGCTCAAGGAAGCGGAGCGCGTCGTGAACATGGCGATCATCATGCACAACGACGAGCTCGAAGCTCTCGCTCGCAAGGCTCGCCGATAGAAGGGACAGTCACCATGGCCAAGCATAGAGTTTACTTTGGTCGTGGAGACCAGCCCCTTCGCACTGTGCCGCACATTCAAGGGCGGCCGCAGGTCGTCGCAAGCGCCACCTACTCGATCAGCAATCTGCGACACAGCATCGGCTCAGCCGCGCATGTCGTCGCCGCTGCTGGCACCGTGGCGACTGTCGACACTGCATCTACTTCGCTCGCCAACGAGGCGGGCCCTGAGGCTACCAACGCTCGGACCATCCGGGTAGCCTCGACTGCGGGTTTCAGTGCGAACCGCTCCTATGCTCTGACCTCGACTAGCGGGGTTGTCGAGCTGGTGCGCATCGCCACTGTTGTCTCAGGTACCGAGTTGCTCGCCGCCGCTGAGATTCGCGGGAAGTTTTTGACCGGCTCCACGCTCAAGGGCTGTGAGCTGACTGCGACCTTTCCCGCCGCGCAGGCCGATGACGTGGACCATATCAGCGATGACCTGCCATGGCTCATCGTGTGGGATGTCCCGGGCTTCGCTCCACTCAAGGAAAGCATCCACCTCGAGCGCGGCGAGGAGGCGATTCTCGCCAATTTCGAGGACCTGACCGAGCTGGACCCGATGCTGACGAAGACGGGCAACGAACGCATTGACCCTGCGCTCGCCCTGTCACGCGCACACCGTGACGTGCGCACTGACCTCCAACTCGCCGGGGCTTCGGAGAGTGACATGCTGCTCGGCCCCATCGGTCGTGACTGTGTGTGCTACCGGGCCGCGTTCCTCATGACGCATCACAGCAACGACGAGGCCGAGATGAAGAAGGCGGAGTTCTACCACGAACGCTATCAGCACCTTCTGAGCGGGCTCATGATCGGCTCGATGCGCTCCGAGGTTGTGGCCCTCGACAAGGCTACCGTGACCACCACGAAGCGAAACCCCGCTGCCATGTTCAAGCGCTACGGCGAGTAAACGATGGAAAGAACCACCACACTCGCGCTTCACGAAGCCTTCAAGGTGGCTATCCGCGGGATCACGCCGACGATAGAAGCCATGCGCGACCATGGGTGGAAGTATGTCGACTCGCCCCGCAAGAACGGGCGCGCCGTCCTGCCGCCCGCGCTTCGCAACTTCGATCTCATCTGGCGCGACGCGGACCCTGACTTCAACTGGGTTGCCGGGCGCGGTGTCTCCTACAGCACCCGCCTCGCGGTCGGTACCAGTTACCCCGGCCTTCCTGCATGGCAGCGAGACCACATGGTCAATGCAGACGGCGTTGACCTGTGGCGGGCCCTTCGTCGCCTCATCAACACAGAGTCCGGCTTGACCAATGTCACCGTCGTGGGCCGACAGAATGAAGTCGAGTCCGTGGCTTCGTACTATATTGAACACGTGTTCACGGTGTCCTATCACCAGTTCGTTTGAAAGTGAGTCCACATGGCCAACGCATACCTGACGACCGAAATCCAAGTTGCCTACTGGAAGGAAAGCGCCCCGTGCGTTTACCCGGTAGACATCGCCGCGGGCTGCACTCCGATCGAGATCGTCAGTGCCAACATTGACGGCGCTGTCACGGAGCTCATCGTGGACAACACTGCCGAGGTGCGTGCGGGTGCCGTGGGCAATCGACTGCGCATCCACGGGCGGCGCAACGGCACCTTCGAGATCGTGTGCAAGCTCCACGGCCTGGGCCTCACCACCGCTGACGGCGACACGGCGCCACTGACCTATCTGGCCGAGCTCATGGGCGACTGCTGGGGCGGCGTGCACCTGAGCAACTCCACCACGATCACGGGCGGCACCTCGACTATCCCGGTGCTGGACAGCGTGACCAACATTGTCCCGGGCTGCATGATCACCATCGAGGACAAGACCACGCCGGACAAGGACTACGACGGCTTCCCCGTCTGTCGCCGGGTCCTCGCTGTCAATGCTGGCACCAAGGCCGTCACCCTGTCGGAGACCATCCCGTTCGCGGTGGCCGATGGTGACGCCGTGCATGCGACGGCGACGATCTATCACTCGGTCCACTCCCTGCGCGACATCACGGTCAACGGTACCTACGGCTGGTATATCTCGCAGGGTGACGACGTGAGCATGCAGACCCGTCTCGACGGCTGCGTGCATAACGGCGCCATCGAGGGTTTCAGCCTGGGTGGGCTCATGACGTTCAAGCTCTCGGGTATGTGCGGCAACTATGCCAAGGGAGAGGAAGAGGGCCTGACCTATATTGCCGACCTTGGCGACCCCGCTGGAAGCCCCGCACTGACCACGGGCCTCGACATGACCCTGAGCATTCAGGAAGTGGGCACCACGGCCGAGAATCTGGTGGAGGCATCCGCCATCACGTTCGACACTGGCGTTGCGCGCTCCAAGCGTGAGAGCCAGACGCCGAAGAACTACCGCTTCCACGGCCTCGCTGGCTACAGCATGAGCCCCGGTCAGACCGCAGCCACCTTCACCTTCGACGGCTACCATGGCGATTTCGTCGCGGGTCTCGCCGCTGGCAAGCGCTACCGCTGCACCATGACTCAGGCTGGCGTGGGCGCGGGTGCGGGCTCCCTCGTTTGCATTCACATGCCCAATGCTCACATCACGGCAACCCCCGGCAAGACTGCCGCAGGGGACAACTGGGGGCTCACGGTCGCCTTCGAGGCATCCGAAAGTTCGGACACCACTGGCGGCTCCAACGTCGATCTCCAGAAGTCGCGCTTCTACATCGCCCTGGCCTAAGGACACACGCACATGATTCGCCTCAAACCACCCTCTCATTCTGTCGACCGTGGCGGCGTCTTCATTCCTCCCAGTGACGACGCATGGGACCAGGACCTTATGTCCGCTGACATGGCCGCCATCGAGGCCAAGGCCCTCGCTGAGTATCAGGACGCTGTTGAGGCGAAGTATCGTGAGAATCGTCGCGGCAGCGATGTGACCCCGGAAGAGGTCGCCGCGCTCCGCGAGTCCTGCGTGCTCTCACAGGAGCAGCGCGCAGAGGCGCATGCAACGCTTCCGTTCGCCCGATATGCTCGAGGGGATACCCGTCTGGATATCGACTGCGAGGATTGGGACGGTGAGGGCAAGCCGTGCACCCTGCGCAGCCGCTACTTGACCAAGGCGACCCCCACCAAGTTCTACATTCGGCGCCTGCGCCCGAGTGACTACCACGCCGCGGAGGGCATCGACAATAGCGGCGAGCGACTGCTGGAGTTCTGCCGCCTCGGTCTCAAGGGGTTCGACTCGCCGGATTGGAAGTGGACTGCCGACGAGTCCAAGAAGCGGGTCCCTGAGGACATCATCCAAGCGCTCCATGACTCGGACGTTTCCCTACCCATGCAGATTGGAACGGCCGTCATCCTGTTCTGCCGCAAGCTGAACAAGGCAGAGCTTTTTCGCTGAGGTTGGGGGCTTTCCGGCACAGCCTCCAGCCGAGTGACAGCGCGAGCCGGCCTGAGTATTTCGACTGTGCTCGTGACTGTCTTGTCCCGCCCGATCAGAGAGCGGGCAAGGCGCGGCTTGACCCGGAGAAGCAGCGGCGACGCCTATGCGTGCTGCCGGGCTTTGACATCTCCACGCACCCGACGCCTTCGCAGTGCACCGGACGCCGCGGCAGAGGGCTCGAGCTCAGGTGGATGGGGCTACCACCTGACCATGCGAACGCGGGTACTAACCCTCACTGGGCTAACCCGCCCGAAGACATCGAGTCGCAGGGCTGCCCCAAAGCTTGGTACCGCGGCGATTGGTACGCCTCCGTGGCGAAGTATTGCCGTCGCCGCACGGATGACGGCAATCGAGTTGAGAACAGACTGCTCACGATGACCGATGACCCCTTGGTCATCGAGGCCGTGGAAGCCCTTGAGACATTCCAGGAACAGGCGCGCGATGAGTACCTGAAACGCTACTACGCCGAGCAGGCCGCAAAGAACAAGAGGCAGCAATGAGCAACACGATCGATGTCAAGTTCACCGCGGACACCGCGTCCGCGGTCGCCGAAGTCGACAAGCTCAAAGCCGCTACTCATGAGCAGGTGACTGCCGGCGATCTTGCGGGCGCCTCGATGAAGGAGCTGGGCAAGGAACTCCAGCGCGTCAAGGCCAACACGATCGAGAACACGGAGGCGACGCGCAAAGCCAAGGAGGCGACTGCCGATCTCAAGCTGACGCAGGACAAGTTCGGTGAGTCGAGCAAGGAGGCGGCGGCGGCACAGGCCAAGTTGACCGCCGCCGAGAAGGAGGCCGAGCGCACCGCCGCTGTCCTCGCCGACACAATGAAGCGCGTTGCGGTGGCGGTGGGCGAGACTGGCAAGCAAGCGGACGGGACGATGACCCCGGCGGCTGCTCGCGCGACGAAGCAGCTCGCCAGCATGAGCGCGCAAGCGGAGCGCAACGCCGCCGACATGAAGCGCCTCGAGCTCCAGGGACAGAAGAATGCTTGGTCTTTCGACCTCGCCGGTATGGCGAGCGGCAAGTTGGCTAGCATCCTCGGTCCCGCCGCGCTGGCAGGTACGGTCATGGGCCTCGCGTCGTGGCTAGGCGAGGCTGGCGAGAAGACGCTGCAATATGAGACGGCGGTCAAGAACCTGCCCTTCGCCCTGACAGGCGCGCAGGATGCGACGCGCGGGCTCATGTCTGAGTCGGCCCTCGCGGTCACTGCCTCACAGGCCCTCGCCTTGGGTGTCGTCAAGACAGGTGGAGAGTTCTCGCAACTCGCATCTGACGCGGCCAAGATTGCGCTCAAGCTCGGCACGTCCACAGACCAGATGTTGGGTGACCTGACCACGGCTCTCGGCCGCGGGTCGGCGATGATTTTGGACAACGCCGGCATCATCTTGAAGGTGTCGGACGCCAACGAATCCTATGCGCAGAGCATCGGCAAGTCCGTTAGCGAGCTGAACGAGCTGGAGAAGAAGCAGGCTTTCCAGATTGCTGCGATGGCTGCGATCAGGAAGTCCGCCGACGAGACCACCGTCGCTTACGACAGTCACGCCGCGTCCGTGCTGCGCCTCAAGACGCAGGCCGGCGACGCGTGGGACAAGATGAGCCGCGGCGCCACCAACTTCTTCGGCCTGCTCATCGAGGATAGCCAGGCCACCGCCACGCACCTCGAGACGGTTTTCCAGAAGCAACTGGACATGCAGCGCGCGGTCGACATGACGAATCAGTCGGTCATGCGTGCGCAGGGGTGGAGCCAGGAGTTCAAGGACCTGTCGGTCAATGCTGGCAAGGCCGCCACCGACATGCTCGGCCTGGGCAACGTCATCGCCATGTTCCAGGACCCCGCCACGCTCGCGCATGGCAAGGCCCTGATTGCGCAGGAGGAAGCCAAGAAGGTCATCATGACCGAGGAGGCGGTCCAGGCCGAGCGCATTGAGAAGGCGATGAAGAAGATCGCCGGGGAGAATGAGGCATTCCTTGACGAGCAGGCATACCTCGCACTCAAGGGGCCCCAGCCCGCGAAGAAGGAAAAGAAGAAGGGCGGACCCAAGAAGAAGAAAGCCGAGGTCATGGACCCTGGCGATGTGGCTCGCGCCCGCATCTTCGACGGCCGCGAGCTGGGGGATAGCGTCTCTACTGAGGCCGCGTGGACTCAGGTTCAGATCGAGGAGGACGCCGCACAGGCTCTCTATGATGTGAAGATTGCGGCCTTCGAGCGGGACCTCGAGCTGCTTGAAGCCCGCGGCGAGGCTGACACTGAGGCACAGGCGGCGCGTGAGGCACTGCTCGCACGGCGGCAGGAAGTCGAGGAGGACTTCGCCAAAGAGCAGTTTCGCATGGCCCGCGAGGATACCAAGCGCGAGCAAGCTCTCACAAAGATGGAGGCGCTTGAACACAAGCGACGTGTCGCTGCGCTGCGCAATGCTGCCGATGCTGAGGCCGCAGAGCGAGCTAAGCAAATCGCGTCGATGGAGAAGGTCACGAGCCTCGTCGGCGATTTGGGCTCCACACTCGTGGAAGGGCTGTGGGCAGCGGCTGAGGGGGCCGAAGGTGCGGGTGCACAAATCCTCTCGAACTACCTCAAGAACACTGCCAAGCAGCAAAGCATCGAGGCGTTGGTGCAGGGTGCCAAGGGTCTCTCAATGCTCGCCGGGGTCTACACCGCCCCGCTGGCCCCGCCATACTTCTTGGCTGCGGCCAAGCATGCGGGTGTCGCAATCGCGGCAGGCGGCGCGGCGATCGGCTTGAACGCCGGGGGTGGTGGAGCGGGCGGTGGTGCACCTCGCCCGGAGGCGGGGGAGAAGACTGACAGGGAGCGCGAGCGCGATGACGCTAAGTCCAACTTCGAGTGGGACGGCAGCGCATGGGGACCCAAGGACCGCACGAAGCAATCCGGCGGGGGCAAGCCTGAGCGCGAGGCCCTCAGTTCTCACGACGTGCCGCTGAGTTACGACTCCTCATCCAAGAACCCCGCCGCCGGGAAGGCGTCTCAGTCGAATGTCTACAACATCACCTTCCAAGGTGGGATGTGGGCATCGGGCGGGCCTGAGAAGGCTGCGCAGGAAATCACAAGCCTACTGCGTAAGCAGGGCGCCGCAGGCAAACGCTAAGCCTGTGATAGGGTAGGACGGCGGCATGGCATACACTAGCTCATTCTTTGTAGGCTCGATCACCCTGGGTGCAAGCACGTTCAGGGTGAACGGTGTTGATGTCGTCCTGCCTGCCGGGACCTACTATCTCACGGACCCCACCGCGGGCCGCTCGCTAGTGACTGCGTTTGCCACCATCGTGGCAACGCAGGCGGCGGGAGCCACCTCGGTACTCACCCCGTCCGGTCGCGTCCGTGTCGCCGCGGCAGGCGTGTTCTCCGTGACGTGGAACACCGCGACAGCTCTGCGCAATGCCCTGGGTTTCACCGGCAACCTCGCCGCCGCGGACGCTTATGCAGCGCCGGGCGCGTCGCCCCTGTTCTGGAGTCCTGGCAAGCCGGCCATGTTCATGAACACACCGCTGGGTGTCGAGGGCATGAAGCGGCACATCGTCAATCAGAGCACTGCCGGTTACACAGGCAGGACTCAATCGACAAGTTTTGGCTACCGCACCTTCCAGCGCTTCGCGTTCCAAAATGTCAACTTCGAGCGGCTGATGACCGTGGACGGCATCAACGGGGAGTATGACGTTTGGTTCACGCAGGTTGCCGTGAGGTCCGCGCGCTTCAAGTTGTATTACAACGCCGTTGAAGACCAGACCGACACCACGACCGCGTTCACCTACGACTCTGTTCTCGGGCCGTATACCATGCCGCTGAGCGGTCAGGCAGACTGGGACTATAAGCGCAACAGCGGCTTCCAGTGGACGGACTATACCTGTGATCTTGACGTGTTGGCCAATGGCTGTCCCGAGGTTCCATGACCACGATCGTTGAGACATCGCAGCGAGACTATGCCGAGTGCGCCCACATCCTTGTGTTGGAGGGTGTGCCGTTCATTCTGTGCGACCGCGAGGAAATCCTCGGCTCAGGTCTGGGGTCGTGGATTGGTACCAGCTACGGCCCGAGGCGAGTAATCCCCGGGCTCACGGTCAGGGACTCGATCAAGTTCGGGACGGAGATGGGCTCCGGCCGACCGGACACGAGCGACAAACTATCCTTCACCGTGACCGACTTCGATGGTGAGTGGTGCCGCTTTTTCGCCGATCAGGAGGGGACCCGCGCGGGTGGTCGTCTCTCCCCCAAGGATGACCCTGCCCCCGCCAACCTTGTCGGCATGTTCGGCGAGGCGATCCCAATCTGGGGTAAGTGCATCGGGGTCGAGCACATCGGGCCCGCAGGTCAGAGGAATTGGCTGCCCATGCTTCCGGGTGTGAGCGGCGTCGGCTTGGACCACGCCTGCTACCAAGGGGAGATTCAGAGCCTCGCCCCCGTCTACGTCTACGACAGCCCTTGTCACATGGACGGAAGACGTGCGGCCCTTTTTCGGATTTATCAGGACATCGACAGTGGTTACTGGCCCGACTGGGAGACGCAGTATAACTCCGGTGTCTCGCTGGTGTGGGTAGGCTCGATCTCCGCCGACTGCAAGGTCAAGGGCATCACCTGGGAGCTCGAGGCTGAGGGGCCCAGTAGTTACTGGCGCGTCCAGCTTGGCGCCAATCGTCCCGACAAGTGGGCGCCCGTCTCCAGCAAGCTCATCCTCGACAGCACCCCTGGGCAGCGCGAGGACATGTTCGCCATCGGTCCATTCACCTACCAGCAGACCTATCAACTCTTCCTTGAGTATGGTGCGTCGTCCATCTTCACGGCGCTGGACGTGCTCCCCGCGACCGGTTACGCCAGCGACTTCCGCGATGCGATCAACGCGCGCATCGCTGCCATCATTAGCACCGCAGGACCGGACATCAACTTCGGCGTCGATTTGAATGGCGAGGCTGGCCTGACCGAGGACGGCGCCTTCACCCGTGTTGACAACACCCTGATCTTACTCAACACACGGTGCGCGGCTTGGTCGCTGTGCTGCCACAGCCGAGTGTGGCGCGCCATGGGGTTCAACCCCGAGGCGCAGAAGGCGATCGACTACGCCGACGAGTATCAGATTGATTTCAGGTCCGCGGAGGAGGCAGGGCTGCCCGGCATCCCGGGGCCCAACTACATCATCGGTACCTTCTGGACCTGCCCTGTAACGTTCACTGCCCCCGCGCTGGCGCATGAGGCGTGTGACAACAACGGCTATCAGCGCTTGCACAGGCGCATCGCACCGCTGGATATCAGCCAGCTTCCCGCGGCCGCTGGCTTCGAGGTCAGTCTAGGCATTGGCGCCCCTGAGTTTTTCGAGGCTCAGACCAACAGGCCGCCCGTTGAGTGGACCCTGGCAGCCGGTGGTGGCGAAGTCGACTCGCAGGCGTATGTGGCTTTCCGCGGGACCTATGCCACGAAGGCGGGCGAGGACCCGGTGACGATGGTCCAACTCGCGCAGATTTGTTTCCGGCGGGATAGCGTCGTCTTCGGCGCAGACACCATCGGCCTCGATGACGATGACCATGCGCGCGTTGCCGTGACCAAGTGGCTGGACCCGCGCGGCTACGGTGTGGCCAATGCCCCGCTGAAACTCGACTGGGCTTCTGATGACTTGGAATGGTGCGGCGTCAACCTGTTTGGGTATGGGTTGGACAGCGGCGACTATGCACACAGGTTGCTGCTGCGCCTCGCTCTTTCCTCGGGCTCCGGTGAGTGGACCGGCTTTGAAGGTGACCCCGCGACCTGTGTGCCCGGAGCGAATCACCTTGCGGCGCTCGATGGGCTGCCTGCCTACAGTGACGCTGAGATCGCCTCACTCGGCTGCAACATCCCAAAGCTTCTCATCGACGCCGCGTCATGGGCCGCGACCGCTGCGTTGCTCCCTGAGGGTGGCATCACCAGTAACCTGAACCTCTGCCGCTATGCTTGGATTGGAGCGCAGGACGCTGAGGAGCTCCGCGACGCCATCCTTGCTCAGCGTGGGTGGGCGATGGGTTGGTGCAAGAATCAGTGGCGCATGTGGTCGCGCTTCGAGGTGCTCAAGGATGAGGATGTCGAGTGTGTCATCACGTCCGATCACATCGTTGGCGACACGTCGACCATCGAGACGGCAGACCTCAGGCCATTCCCGCCGCGTGCCCGCTTCTCCATCGACACGTCGCACCCTCTCGTCTCCGAGGCGGCGGGGGACCGTGACCTCGTTGTGAATGTGCAGGCCCGCGACAAGTCCAGTCGCTCGCGTCTGGACAACGGCGTTGACGAGATCAACGGCTGGGGCCTGACCCCCATGCCGCTCTTTGCTGATGGCGAGAGCCAGCCCCCTGACTGGCGCCTCATCTGGCAGCGACACTTTGCGACATCTGCCGCAGGCTGGTATGGCGCGGCGCACATCATGGTCAAGGTCCGAGTCCTGCCGAGCATCGCCGCTCAGGTTGGGTGTGGCAGTGTAGTCAGGATGAGCACGCCGTATGCCGCGACCCGCGAGGGTGTGTATGGTGTCGTGGCCAAGCTTGGGCGCATCTACAACATTGAGCACGACCTGCTAGACCGCAGCGCCGTGATCGAGGTCCTGCTACAGCCGGGCACTGGCGTCACCAGCCGGCGGTGGGGACCCTTGGCCATGGTGGTAGATGATGTCTCCGCGGTGGAGGCTCGCCACTCAGTAGCAGAGCGCACATTCTACTGTCGAGGTGACTGGGCTGGCCACGGTGAGGCTATCTCCGATGTCCGGGGGTTCGTGGAGCCGGCGAGCCTAGGCATTGGAGGCGCAGCGATCGCGTGGGGCTATCAGTGGAACGGCCGCGGCGAGTGGGAACTCAACTTTGAGTTTGAAGTCGAGTCGGTCAACACTACCTCCCATACGATCACTTACGCTGACTCGACATTTAGCGGCACCTTCTACGACTCGCGGTATACTGCGATCGTTCT
>Ga0116158_10002181_pt1 | contig 17356 bp, 9 predicted proteins | sample AD_UKC052_MetaG_FD_89883 | JGI IMG/M metagenome (GOLD analysis project Ga0116158, IMG submission 89883) | Active sludge microbial communities of municipal wastewater-treating anaerobic digesters from USA - AD_UKC052_MetaG | ecosystem: Engineered > Bioreactor > Anaerobic > Digestate | place: USA... | reverse complement strand
TTTTATTTTTTTCTGCTGTTCGACAGGAGGAAAAAAACGCCCGATTTTGGTCCATTTTCTGTGTTATACCCAATTTTGCCTCGATTCTTTTTCCAGTACCGGGGACTTTTTCATTAAGCCCTAATTTACAGATCCGTTTTAGAACTTAGCGGTTTATTCGTTTTTTTTGATGTCATTGGATCGCGACAACGTAGCGTTGCATTCTATATGGAACGAAAGCATCAAATTGATGTCGGGTATGTTTTTATCATTTTTCCGTTCGCGGGAATAGATCCACCACATATTACAGCTTTTATCAGCTCATGGGAACAAGTCAATAGTAGTATTTAAATCACAGTGTTTTCGTCGGTAATGCTCGTAATATTGATACCGTGTGCGTTTTCACTAATAATAGTAAACGAGCGTATCAATCGTTAGCGGTTTTATTCTATCTTTCTTTTTGAGTTCGTGATATAGGTCTCCTCTGAAAAAGCGCCCTTGTATACTTCATCATCAAGGAAGCCTAAAATCTCTTTAAGTTTTTTCTTGTCCGCGGGGATGATTAGTTTATTGTTCTCAACGGTAATTTCCAAACCGCGACTCTGTGCCAACTTTTTAATTTTAGCTACTGTGTTGTTTTTAAGAACACCTGAGTCATTTATCGCTGCGATTTTTCGGCGTATCCAAGTATCAGCTATTGACTGAAACTGGTTTTTATTTGTGATGTTTAGCGAGTCCAATCCGCTGAAGTTTTGAACTTCAGCATCTGTTGCGGAACGATAATACTCGCTAAGGTCAAAAATCTGCCGGGCATAAAAATATGAAGAAAATCGGAGTTCTGTCTGAGTAAATACACAATCGATAGCATCTGTAATCCCAATACCCCAGCGGTTCTCCCGAATAAAGGTGTCTCGGTCATAGAACAGATTGAATTTTTTCGTGGAAAGATACTGCTCCTTACGAAAACGCTGAAAAGCAACGTTAAATATTTCAGTGTTATTATCCTCTGTCCGTTCTCCGATAAAAATTACTCTTATTTCGGGCTCTGCATCTTTGTCATAGGAAAAGGTCTGTAATCCAAGCGGGTTTCTGACCGCATCGCTTATTACTTCTGGTAGGTGAAAATTACAGATAGATAAGCCCTCATCTTCGTTCGGCTTATAACTGCCGTCAAAAGGAACTATTTGCTTACCCGAATGCAATGGCACAGCGGCATCTGAAAAGCTACTGCAAATAGCTTCTTGGGTAGTATTATCTACTTCTAGCAACTGAACTGGATTCTCATTTCCATCGTTCAAAAGAACCATAATAGAGCAGTTGTCAAACATCCTATTTTTCCCCCTTTGTATCTATTAGCAGTTTTTCAAAGACTCTCATAACCGTTTTTACATCGGCTTTATTTCGAATTCGTCGTCGCTTTGAAATAAGCATATAATCTCCCACTCCGGTACTTTCCGTTTCAATTTCGTAGAAGTGGTAGCCTACAAAAAACAGGAGGATATTCGGTAACGCCATAATTGCTGGAATAATAACTAAAATAAGCATAATCGCGACCACAAGAAGCGAAACGATGTGGTAATCTGACATAACCATATATGCGAACGGTAACACATATGAAATCACATAAGCTACTAACCATGAGTCCTTTGAAATAATTTTCGACACATTAATTCTTTTAACCGAGCATTTATTCTTTCCATGGTAAAAACAAAAAGCGAATAAAACAATCACAGCTACAGCAGTAACGAGCAGGATGGTCGGAATACGCCAAGTATTAAATTCAAGATACCAAGCCAAAGCCGTCATAATCGCGAGCGGGACAGCGTTCGCAAGGTTGTAAATTGCTCGTTGAAATCCATTTGCCACTATTTTTCTCCTATATGTTTACTCCACGCCCAAGGCTTTAAACACGGCTTCCTGCGGTGTCGAGTAGAATATTAAACTGAATGCGCCGATAAGGTCTGGCGGAACGGTGCCGAGTTCGACGGCAGATGTTATCGGTATTAGGACCTTCTTCGCTCCGGCATCGAGGCAGACTTGCAAGACGCTCGCCAGTTCCTCGACTTTGAGGATTGTACCGCTTATACTTATCTCGCCTAGAACAGCAAGGCTTGATAACGTCGGTTTGCTTAAAGCGCAGGACGCGAGCGCAATAACAGACGGCAGCGTCAGACACTTAGTCATTCCGATGCCGTTCAGGTCTTGGTAGTTGATGATGTAGTCCTTCGTAGTCGTACTGAGTTGCCCACTAATATGTTTACCGTTCGCCTTCAGATAGTTGAATGCGGTGTTTGTAGCTTCTTTTGCGTCACGATCAGATCCAAGCCCGGTGCGCTCGAATTTGCCGTTACCTGGGAGCATCTGCGTTTCGAGGCGGTACACACCTATCATTCCGGTCTTGCCCTGTGAGACGGTATAGACATTGCCGGGGTTCGTCAGCCCTTCAGGTATTATTTTGCCGCCACCTTGCTCCGGCACTGAGACATATTGTTCCTCAAAGGTTTCATTGTCGATGTAGGAGAAGTTTACATCATAGAACTCCATTCCACCGATTTTCTTTAGCTGTTCCTTAACACGGCGACGCATTTCGAGGGCAAAGATCAATATTTCCTTCATCTCATCTTTGGTAAACTCACCGTTAGGATAGAGTAGCTTAGTAAGGCCGGACACCATCTTACGGACGGCGATAACGTCGCGTTGATTCAGATTGCTGCCGAAGTGGAAGTATTTATCGCACGCGTCACCGAACGGTTCTTTTCTCATCTCACGCATAAACTCGGCAAGGTAATCGGTAATAAAACCATAGTCATTAGTGAATGATTCAGGGCGATACTTCGGGATTTCCCAACCCGGTATATAACAGTGCATACGATCAAGGAATGCAGTATCATAAGCCATCGCTTCTGGGAATGGGTCAAACAGATGAGAGGTTTTAAGTAATACATCGACACTCTGGTTAATGTTACCAACAAATGCCATAGAAGCGGATGCTGCCTTTTCCTCTTTTCCTCTGGAAAAAGATCCGGAAGCCATATAGTCCTTCATGATCTGAACGCCATCTTTATCTTTAAAAGTTATACCAGCCACCTCGTCAAAAGCCACACAATCCCAGAGTCCTACGAGGCCGACTTGCTTGCTCGCCATGTTGTAGAAGAGGTTAGCGACCGTGGTCTGCCCACCGGACACGAGGATAGAGTTCGGCGATATTTCTTTATAAAGGTGCGACTTACCCGTGCTACGAGGTCCAAGCTCGCAGAGGTTAAAGTTGTTTTCAATCAACGGAAGCATTCGCGCAAGTTGTAGCCACTTCTCGCGATTGGTGAAGCGGTTGGCTTCCATCCCTGTTGAACGAAGTAAGACTGTAATCCACTCGTCCTTAGTAAAGGCACTACGTCTGTTCTTGATTTCGTCCATATCAATGTGTGGCATTTGAATCGGCGTCACTTTCATGATGCGAATGGGGGTGGACTTCTTGTCTTCCTCTATGTACTCGTATTCGAGCCTGACAATACACCAAATACCGCCGCAGAGCAGGCGGTCGTACTTCGATACATAATCCGAAGATATCGGAATGTTTCGAACACCGAGGTTTGAGAAATCGGCTTCATATCGGTCGACTTTGATATTCAGGCTGACCGTTATGCGGTCGATGACCGTATAGCTACCGCGTTCGCGTAACCCGGATAGCACCTTCTGTGCTTCATCAGGGCGAACAAAGTTCTCCGCGAGGATTCGTTTGACGCTCGCAACGCCGTCCTCAATTATCTTTGGATCGTCGGATGAACAATACTGCCCAAGCAAAAACTCCAAGACGTAGACAGGCACATTCGCACCTTCTTTAATAGCCTTGGTCAGGTCTTTGCGGACAATCTTGCCATCGAAATGTTCACGTAATTTTCGATTGATGACCTCGTTTGCATCCTCTGTTTCCTGCGTATACCCAGCTGATTCTAAATCCATTGCAGAATCCTCCTTGTTTACAGATAAAAGCCGAAATCATCGGAAAACGCAATATCAATGTGGAACGCGACCTCTTCAGGTGCGTCGGTGTCGTTTGCAATAACAAGGCGGTATAATTTGTTTTTGTTGTACTGTACCTGCTTCAGCGTAAACCTGACGCGGAACACGCGATCAGAAGCATTATTGCTTGTTCTGTCAGCAATAACAGTCTGTAAGTCGCTCACAGGCGCGCCAACCTCATCGGTAAAAAGCAGCGTATAATGGCACGGCTGAACCTTATCGCCAATAGGCTGTTTTTGCAGGAAGTCGAGTGAAAACATCAGGTTTGACACCTTGCGGCTTTCGGATACGAGTGAAAGTCCCGGATTTTGTACCTCGATATACTTCTTGTATCCCGTTCGCATACCCTTGTAGATGATGACCGGAACGACCATCTCCTGCATACTAATTCCGCCGTGGACATAGTTCTCGCCGCCACCCTGTACTTTGATACGGACGGTATCCTGTGGAGCATAGCCTTTCATTGGCTCGCCACCGATAGTCCGCTCTGTTTTAACGGGCAGTAAATAGTCAGCGGTCGTTTCAGGTGACACAAGGGCGTAACGTCTTCCCAGTTCCAATAGTTCGCCGTTAAAGGTCTGCTTGCTGATTTTTTGGCTTTCCTCAAGCGACTTGTAGGTGTATAAGAATCCGTGGTCGGCGGTGATGAAGATGTTCGCTCCACTCAGGTCGTTGACGATGATCTTTACGACGGCGGTTAATTCGTCGATGGCATCGTAACATGCCTCGAACACTTTCATTTCAGTGGCGGCTTTATCACCAAGAGCGTCAATCGTGTTGTGGTATATATAAATAATCTCCTTACCCGCGACCAATTCACGCCGTTCTTGTTTTTTCATTTGAAGCAGTTCTTTATAGGTAACCACTACGCTCTCAGAGTTAGCGGCTTTGAGAATCGTGCCGCGCTGAGCCGTGCTGACGGTAGGATTGCCATCCACAAATACGTCGATCTTTTTGTTTACCGATACCTCTTTACCTGGTAGTAGCGCTGCCATCCCAAATTTCGTGATGCTTGGGAATACGGCTTGCACGGCTTCAAGTGACGCCATACCCTTAGTGGCGCGACTTAGGGTTTCTGATAGTTCGGCAGCGACCTCGTAACGTAAGGCATCAGAAATCACAACGAATACGCGGTTGCCCTTGCTCACGTTCGGAGAAACATAGAAGGCATAGAACCTCCTCTGTTCGTTTATCTCTGAAACGTAGCCGAGCGAATTCAAATCACTCGCTATAGCTTTTGTCCAAGTCAGTGTGAGTTGCTTCAGGAACCACTCACGGTATAAACCCTCGACTATATCTGAACATTTCTTCAAAGCATCTTCCAAGAGGGTATTAGGACTTTTCAGGGTATTGCCGAAGCACAAGTGGAAATGCCGATAATGACTGTCCATCTCATAAGCCTCGGCTGTGTATAGCTTCCAGATCTTCACAGATTCAACGATGTGAAATCCGTCGATGTGCGAGAGGTAAAACTCTTGCATTTTCGCGATATAATACAGGCTTTCGAGGTAGTCCTTAGTCAGGGCGTACCAGGCGGCGGTGCGTCGGTTTTCGACAGCACCTATAATGTCCTCGACTTTAATGACGTTCTCAGTTATCTCTTTAAAATAACGCTTGAGTATACTTTCGTTGATAGCTGGGAACGTATCGCTCTTTAGAAGGATACTTATATCCGTCTTGTCAAAGCGGTCATTAAGGTGCAATTCACGCTCCACATAATGGCAAATCTCCTCCAAGTCACTGATACCGTTGCCGCGTTGCCATTCATGAACAAGCTGATAGCAGTACGTTTTGTTTGAATCGGACGCAAACCGCTCCAAGCCTCGCAGGGCATAAGCCGGTATCGTCTGCGACAAGGCGGTGATGAGGATATGTGTAGCAAGTTCGGAAAGCGAACGGTCGTCGCTATTCTGATAGCCCGTATACTTTTGAACTAACTGCCAGAACGCTTCTATGTTGCCAAACTTCTCTATGTTAATCAGGGCATCGTTCCGTTCTTTTTCCAAGCCTGCCGATAGCACTGCGATGATAACATCCTGCGCCGAGCCACCATTTATTCCGCATAGTACTGCCATAATGTCAATGTGCAGCTGCAGTGGTGTCTGGTAAGTATGCCCGATTCTTTTCAGCTTCGCCTTACGGTCTTTGTTGTCAAGGAATTTGGAGTACAGTTTCACGGTCTTGCGCATTGCCGATGACGGTTCGACGAGCAGCTCCTCCATTTGGAGTGACACAAGGTCAGCACGGAAATCCTCGCTATAAAGCTTAATGTCAAGCAGCCAGTCGTCATGTTGATCTTTCTCGTAAGGCAGCGGGTCGTAAACAAGGTAGTCGCTCGTGAAATCATCAGCCGTCAGTAGTTTTTTAACGGCGAAGTTGTTTGACCCGGTAAGTTTAACGACACTCACTCCGGGCAGATCGAGCTCATCAACCCCACCTGAAAATTCGCCGTCCTCGTCGTGCCAGAAGACGATGCGTCGCTTATAAAATTCGGGCAACGGCGCGGCGAACCGCTCCGTGAGCCTTGCTTTAATCGTTTCTGACAGCATCGTGTACCTCCAAATTCGTGATTGCGATTTGTTTTCTCGCTTGGACGCAATTTAGTCGCAATCAGGTCGCAATTGTTTTAATTCGAACTGCTCTACAAATCCGTTAAAAACCAGCGCGCAGCGTTCGTCTTGCCTTCGCAATAAATGCGACCTTCTTTGCGTAACTCACGCATTAATACTTGTAATTGGTTGTGGCTATGGTTCGGTAGAACCTGCTGCAACTCTTTCAGTGGTGCGCCTTTACTGCCGCTTGCACAAATGTGTTTGATGAGCAGCTCCTTGTTCGTTTCACGATCTAAACCCGTGAGCCTCGTGTGAACGCCAGACTTACCCGTTGCCTCATACAAGCCTCTCACCAAGACGTATTTACCTCTGCCGGTATGCTCGATGATGCGCATCTCGACCAAACGCTTCAACCGCTCACGAAGGTACTCGGTCAGCGGTTTTTCGTGAAAGAGCGCATCTATCACAAGGAAGTCAGCCGTGGAGAGCAATTCTTGGCGTTCTTCACCGATTTTCTTAAGAAACAATAGAAGCCGTTTATCCAATATCAAACCGTTCAAGGTCAACTTTACCTGATAGCCGTCTGAGCCGAAGAAACTCGGTAGTTCCTTGGACTCACGAACACTGAGTTCATACATCAAATCCATACCCTGCCCGGAACGTTCCACTAAGCCGCAAAGTGCAAGTATTTCAGCAATACGCCTGTTACGCGGTGACTGTCGATACAAGATATTCTCTGGTGTAACACCGGCTGGAAAACCACCGGGGCTTTCAATAACAAGCCTATCACGGTATTGCCGTACAAAAACACTTCCCGCCAACTGATAATTTCTATGGCTGACAGCGTTAAGCAGCGCTTCGCGAACAACACGTTCATTGAATGTGGGGATATCAAACACGAACAATCCCTCTTGATAGTGCTGTTTATCGTTGCGGAGGTTAATGAGTTCCCACACACGATTAAAACAAGCAAAGAAACCAATCGTAAAGTCCTCACGTTGTGCGGCGGGTCCCGATGCCTCAGATGAGCGGTACTCAAACACGATTTCTGCTTGCGCGAGATGTTTGCGTAGTATATCACGCGTCCCGAACAGCACCAAGGCGGCGTAGGTGACACCTTCACTGGTGATTGCGCCCACATCACACAATAGCTGATCTATCGATAGATTTTTCAACTGCTTATTGCCACTCTTTTCTACCCAATTAGAACGAAATGCCTCTATCGCCGCTTCGTCTAAGTCGGCGACTTTCGCGCCGAGGCAGATATCACTTGAAAAATCGTGACCTGTTTCCTCGTAAATGTCCCGTAATACATCCGGGGGCATTGTAATCAGGCTGTCGCCTTCGTACCACCACGCTACGCCTTCCGCCTGTACGGGAAGTCCCGCTGGTCGACTTGCCACATCGAATACAAGAACCCGTTCGCCTTCGTATTTGTAGAGCTGGAAATCCACCATAACGTGAAGTTTATCTATCAGGTCTTTGCGAGTGCGTTCCGGTTGTGGGAAGGCGCGGCTGCCAACGACCTTGCGCGGCCGCTTATCTGAAATGCCAAGCACCAGTTTACCGCCGCCGCAATTGGCAAGGGCGCAGCATATCTTCACACTTTCCTTGAAGTCGTCTTTTATTTTCCACTCTTTGAATTGATACTGTTCGCCCTCTTTGGCGTTTAAGAGTTTTTCTATGGTTTCAAATTCCTTCATCACGCCAACTCCCTCATATCTTCGACAAGACATCGCTGAAAATCTCATAGTTCTTCTTCACGCCGTCGTCGAGGTCAATCGTGATGTTTTGGTCGGCGAGGTGATGCACCTTTTCTTCAAAGGCAGTGATTTCTTTCAGTTGTTCTGACAATTTATCCTGTTGTTTTAACAGTCTTGCGCGTTCTGAACCCGTAGCAGTATTCAGGGCAGCGGCAATGTGTGAAAGCTGTGTGCGATAGCGCTCCTGCTGTTCGTGGACGTAATCTGTGCGCAGTTTGGCGAGCAGGTCGGACTGATAGCGATGCAAATAAATAAGCGATTTGAAGCCGTTTTTCTTGCCGCTATCAAACAACCAGTAAATCGGGCGTTTCTGGTATATTTTGCAATGGTCAGTGTAGAAGTCGTTTAGGAAGTAGCTTCGAATAACCTCACGAGGCGTTCCTTTACCTCCAAGCACGTCGGCTATGAATTTCAGATTTTCCTCCAAGGTTTCCACACCATAGACAACGCGTACGAAATCTACAAATCGACCCAAAATGTCATCATCGAAATATTCGTCGTCGCAGATCGGGAGGATATTGTCCTTGTCAGGGATAAAAGAGCGGTATTTACCTGAATCCCAATCACCACCGGCATAGGCAAGACCCTCTATATCGAGCGAGTATCGCCCGAACATACAACCCACGGCGTAGCTGATGAGACTGCGAATCTCACGCTCTTTGTTAGCTCGGCGCACGGTCACGTCCTTGTCCGCAACCTCCGGTGTTAGTTCGTCCTGCAAGCCATAAATATCGATAAAAATACGGTTGAGTTCTTCCTCGTTTGTTTTAAGCGTGTTGAACCGCTCCGTTGCTTCTCGTTCCCACTTGCCGAATGCCGCCGCGATCGTCTTTTCACCGCAGAGAAGCGGGTGATGTTTAAAATCCCACGAACCCTCATATGAATCCCAATCAGCTTTTGAGAGTGAGATATTTGCCTTACAAAGTTCCGAGATTCGTGGGTTAGTTGTTTTTATATACGCTACTTTTTGTATATGACCAATTTCCGTTTTAAATCCAGAGCTAAATAAGGATAAAAAGTAGTCAAATACAGGGCTGTTGAGATACGCCAAAAGGTCATATAGATCTTTGGTAAACCCCGAAGGACTGCAATCGTCAAAGACAAAACCGGCCATAGCAATACGGGCGTGGAAGTTTGCACCGTTTCCGACACGATTCCATGTTATACCCTCTCGAAAATAAAAATCGCTATTTCGGAGCATTGAGTTTGGCTCTTGCCTCATTTCTCTTGCGTTGTGGTGCATATTCACAACTTCGTAATGTCCGCCATACCATCGTATCCGTTCCCCACCGTGGTTATAAGGAAACCACTTCACAGAAAGGCTTGTTGTAGCAGATAACGATGAGACAGAAAAGTCAATCTCATTGCTGTTTACTTCTTGCCAAGATCTGATGTACTTGCTGTTGTCTCCGCAAATCAACCCAGTCTTGCAATCAAGATATTTCCCAACAGGTGTAGCGAACAAGTCGATTGTTTCTGGTTTTATGAAATACGCCGCAACAGGTGACCCCGGAATCTTCGCGAAACCATCATTTGTTGCAAGATAGCGGTCGTTACCTGACAAAAAGCCATGTTCCTTTTCTTGTTGATTTCGACCTGATAGCAACCGAACGAAAGTCGCCTTGAAGCCTTTAACCCGATGTTTGGAAAGCACAAAAGCAGTCGTTTGCACGACTTCGCCACCTATTTCCTCAAACGCCCTTGCGCCTAGGTGCGCCATATTCACGATATCGCGCTGTAAAAGCTTGCCACGTAGTTTCTCATAGCTCGATAGGAACATCCAGGCGTGTTGCGTAATCATTGCATGATAGCCTGTGAGTTTCAGCAGTTCGCCGCATTTTTCAATAAACACAGCAAAAAGATCACTCTTGCTATCTGGGTAGTTCCTATTTACATAGTCCGACAACTTCACACTCATACCTTTACTTCCCATATACGGCGGATTAGTGACGACCACATCGTACCTCTGCGCCAATAGCCGTCTAAAGTTCCAAGCGTTCAACTTCGCATCGTAACTACCGTCAAATAACGTCATCTGCTGTTCTTTTGGCTGTTCAGGCATCGGTTCGAGTTTATCTACTTTCACAAGCGAGCCGTATTCCTCGCCGTCGGGGAATCCAAAAGGGTAGTAAACCTGGGGTTTTATGGCCTCACTGAATATACGACGGTTGTATTGCCGTGCTTTCATCATCAGCGAAAAATAAGCAAGCTGATATGCTCTGCAGTCGATGTCCAGACCGTAGATGTTCTTTTCGAGTATCAACTTTGCGGCATCGCGGGGATTGTAGCCCTCGCTCACATATATCTGCATAAGCACGTCAAAGGCGTAAACTAATATATGGCCACTGCCCATACAAGGATCGATCAGGCGGATGTCCTCCGGTGACTTCACAGGCGACTGCGACCTCATAACGCGGAGTTTCTCAGCAACCTCCGGTGTTTGCTCGGCTTCGTCGAGATAATACTTCCAGTTCGCTTTCAGTGCATCGTTTGGGTGCGATTCAAGCCACAGCCGACCGAGGGAGTTCTCCACCATATACCGCACAATCCAGTCCGGCGTAAAAAGCTGCGTTGCGGCAGGGATTTTTTCCTTGGTGATTTTCACGTTTTTCTTCAAGCCATCGAACACTGCCTGTTTCGGCTCGGTGTTGTAATACTGATACATCCACCCAATAATCTGTACGGCATCCTTCCAGTCGTCCTCGTCAATGTCCTTCACAAGGTGGGCGAGTACACTTTCCTGTTTGAGGATGTTGTTTGGTAATAGCATCTCGGTATAGGTTCCGAGTTTCTCGAACATCTCCGGCAAGGCGGCGTTCAGCGCGTTGCACTGAGTGAGTAATAGGTAACGGTAGAGTTCTTCTGTTTGGTTGGCGTTCAGCATTTCGGAAACTTTCGATTTGTCCAAACCTTCCAGTTCGAGGTGAAGCACGTCCTTGAGAATCTCGGGGTTGAAACCGCCACTCGCGTCCGAAAATACACGGACATGGGTTGGCAGATAATCGTTGACCTCCATAAAGCGCAGAGCAACAAAACGGTTGAACCAAGTATAAGCCACGTCCTCAACTGCCTGTTGATATCCGTGCTTTTTTATCTGTACAACAAACTCATGGCGTTGCCGTTTCTCGTCTGGGGATAGCACACGCCCGGCGATAACTGCGGCGTTTTCGTCGCCGTAGCCCTTGGCGCTGATTCCGTATTGATAGGCACGCTGCTTCACCTGTTCTATGAGCTCATTCCGCGCCCAGATTGCATATTTTTGTATAGCATTCTTGTTCATATAGTTGCCTCGCTTAATTTATCTGAATTCCGTCGTTTGTCTTCAACGTGTCGTACAGCTTCTTGCGAATCGTTTCAAGGTAGACATCCACATCTTCTTTTGTGGTCAGCCGCTTGACGGGGAATACATCATAACGGCGCACTTGCGCAATTCTCTGTTGTTTTTGCGTCTCCTCACCAGGAATCGGTGGAGTCTCGTGGAGGATGGATTCAATCCGCTTGCATACCTGGTCTTTGTAGTTTTGTAATTGAGTTATCATCGCATCAAGCACAGTAAGGCTCGTTGCATCGGCGATTTTCCGCTTGTATTCGCTGAAGCGGTCGTCCGCTTTTCGTACCTCGTCGCTCGTATTGTTTCCAAAATCCGCGAGTGTGTGGACATCGCTCATGCACAGAGTAATAATGCCGCGCACTTCCTCCTTCTTTTGTTCCAAGAGGATGCCGTAGGCGGTCTTGATAGACTGCATCAGTTCAGAGAGATCTTTGATTCTTGTGTAGGGCTTCGCCATGTCAAGGATAGCGACAACTTCGTTGATTTTAGAGGTGGTATCAGCGTGTGTAACGAAGTAGTCCTGTTCATCTTGTAAACTTTTTTGCAATGCCCTTGCAGAATCAAAGATTGCCCGTTGGGACTTGAAAAAGGTCTCTATTTCCTCCATGTCCTCGGTCACATTGAGCAAATCATCTTGTTTGGCAAGAAGGCGTTTTAAGAGAGCCACATTGTCATTCTTCTGCGAGAGGACACTCGCCATCAGGTCACGGGCGTTTTGCACCACTTCCTTTTGCGGATAACGGTCGTGGCTATATTCGTTGAGCAGAGTTTCGTATCCCTCAAGTTTTGTAGACAGTATGTCTTTGACAAACGCCACCAAACCATCCTCGTCTTCAGCAATGCTCATCTGTCCGAGCCACTTGCGTAGAAACTTAACGATTTTTCGCATTTCGTCTTCAGAGGGAGCGATGCGGCGGCTCACACTTGCCTTATCGATTTCAGACTTCACGCGGAGATAGCGGACGAGGTTTTTATCATCCTTGCCTACGACCGCACCGCCATAACGGATTTCTATCTTCTGTGTAACGATAAGCCTTGCCACGAGTGTAGCAATGTCAATTTCTCGCCAACCGTAAGGTATCGCCTGATAGCGGCGTTGCACCTCGCCCATCGACACGGGGAAGTGGCTCAAGTGACGTTCCTCAAGCCACTGGCTGATTTCGTTCAGGGCAAACTCATTATTACTGCCCATTCCGGTAAACTCGCTTTGGTAGGGTTCGCTGTTGAGAACGGTCAAAATATCCGCGTCGCTATCATAGAAGGTGTTCACGAGGTTCAGCTTGGAATAGACGCTCTCTATCAGTTGTTTCAAAACCTCGTCCAGCATGCTCTTGGCATCACCATGTTTTATTTCTATCTTTTCGCCGCAAATGAAGAATGCACCGCCAACGATAGCCTCGTCAATCTGAACCTTCGCACTTTCTTCCAGAGTACGGGCTAACGCCTGACGCTTACGGATTATATCCTGAATGCTTTCTGGTAACTGGGACACGTTCTTCTGCTTGATATACTTACGAATTTTCGCTGCGGTTTCGAGTTCCTCGAAATACTGGATTTCATTGGACAACAGAACGATCGCTTCGCTGTTAACCTGTGAATCCGTGATCAGCTTCTGTTCCGAAACATTGTAGTAGTCACTCGCCATAGTCACGAAACGCAAGCGAACCCCGCCCTGTGCCGTACCGACGAGGGTTTCGTCGATGTACTGGTCATAAGCGAAGTCGTATTTATTGTATTTGTATTTTTTAGACGGGTAGAGTTCACCGAAAATTGTTTGCCCAATGCTCTGCACGATCGTCGCGCTGTCGACGGAAGTGTTGCGGATGTCAATGGCAATATCTTGCTCCTCATCGGTCAGGAACGAGTAATTGTCGCCGTTTCGTGCGACGTAATTCTGACGCTCCAAGCGCTCCAGAGATTCAGCGATTTCACGTCTCAGTGTTATCTTGTCCGTGTGGATGTCGTCCACCATCAAAATGGCGATATTATCGATGTTCGCCTTGATGTCATCAATATAGCGAATGAGGTAGAGCAATTTCAAAACGCTCACGTCACGCTGCTCCAAACCGTCGTGTTTATTTGCTGCCGTCTGGCAGCGGTCGATTACCCGACGTATCGAACTTTCAAGGAAAGTATGCACCGTATCATAGAACTGAGAGAATGGTACAAGTGCGTTTTCATCTTTGTCTTGTACTTTCTGCGCTGCCTCCTGGAAACCGGATAGCATGGAGCGCTCACCGCCGGATAAGTGCTTCCCCGAATTACCGTGCTTGCGGATTTCAGTTAGCACCTTCTGAATGATGATGAACTGATACGGCACAAACGGATAGGTTGCAGAGAACTCTGAACCGTTGGCATACCCTTTGATGTCCAGTATTGCATCACTAAAAACAAAAAGGTTTTTTAGGACTGCGCGTTCCTTATCATAAACCATATGGAGAAGCTGGTCAGCATCCGGGGTTTTTTCAAGGATACGCTTTTTGATGACCTCATCCACCGATGCAGAGGATAACGAGAGACGAGTGTTGAATCGACCTTGAATTTTGGAGAAGTCATCTCCGCTGATTTTCACCACAGAGTCGATCGCTTCCTGGCTTGTGACCATCACCCAGACTTTCCCACGGCACTTGCTTCCGAGTTCTTCAACGAGGGACTGGAGATTAATCATCAGGTTTCCATCGTCGCCGATGTACTGGCCAACCTCGTCCACACAGAACAGAAGGCGGAAGTCCTTACCTTTGGAGTCGACGTATTCTTTGATTTCTTCCACGAGTTGTTTGATGCTCATATCCCCGTTTTCTTCGCTATTGAACCAGTTGCGGGCGGCGGTTTCACTCATGTTAAGAACGCTTTGCAGAACGGAAACAATGTCGTCCTCAAAAAATGCGTAGGAAGCGCGGTTTTCTACCCATGGCAACCCGTTGACTTCCTCAAACGCTACGCGGAAGGCTTCGGTCTTACCTTGCTTATCTACGAAGCGCTCCAGATTCGCGATTTTCAAATCCTCGCCGTAAAAGCCGAGATGGTTATAAAATACCTTGGAAAACACGCGAAGGACAGCAGTTTTGTCTTTATTGATTGGTCCCTCGATGTCGATATTAAAAAGAATCGATTCGGTTGGGATCTTCGTGCAACGGACAATCGTAGCATCCATCATCGGATCGTCAAACTTGCCCTTAAAGAAGTCCACAGCGTACCTGCCTGCAACCTCTTGATTGGACAGCAAATAGGACAACATTTTTAGGAAGTGTGATTTACCGCTTCCAAAGAAACCCGAAATCCAGACTCCTATTTTATCGGTCGGGTGGTCGATAGCCTTCGAGTAGTTATCGAAGAAAGTATCGAAATGGCGGCGGAGTTCCTTGGTGATGATATACTCGCCAAGTTCTTGCACGAGACTTTGTTCGTCGTCCTGCGCCACCTTGATAACACCGTTGATATCACGGTTAATGTTCTTTTGGAACATACTCTGAATCTTCATTATGGTTTCCTCCGGTTAAAGTAGGTTGAACGCTCTGTAATAGTTGCCATCGTGGAACTTATCGAACAGGATTAGATTTTGTCCGTTAAATTCGCCTGGATAGAACATCACAATCGGTACATCTGAGAACGCTTGTTGCATACTGTCGAGCATCTTGTGCGACCGCATAAAAGGATACACTTTCCCGACACCCGTAAGGAACAGCACATCACCGCATTGGTGCGGCTCATACTTCATCCTGGTGAGGAACGCCTCCTGCGTAGCTATCTTCTGGAGCTGGGCGAGGAGGTAGTCCTTGCCTTTCTTTTCCTCCAGAGACGGGATGGTGCCAAGTACTCGCTTCTCCTCTAATATTTCGAGCAGTATCTTGTACATATCCCGCTCGATGATCCTGAAGTCGTCGGACGGTGTATTTATAAGCCTCTCAATGTAGTTACGGACTGTTAGTTCGTATCGTGGCTCGTATTTGAATACGTGAATCCCAACCTCGTTAGAAAGTCCCTTGTTAGAGAGGAAGTTCGGATCAGAGATACGCCCTTTAATTCTATCGAGTTCCCGCTTGATATCTGCCATAGTCACGCTCCTACCTAAAACAGTTGAATGCTGCGAGCGCTGTCAAGTCGTTATTTTCACGGATACCTGTTTCCAATTTACCGCTGATTAAGATGGGGTTCAGTGTGGTATCTTTCACGCCGTCGAGCATCCCTGTTTCAATCAGGCACCTGGTCAGTACCTGTTTCAATTTTATAATCGTTTGGTCGCTCCAAGCCGCTACATCGTCGTTCTGCTCCTGCAAGCGGGAAAAAAACATGTTGATGTCCTTCTTGGTGTAAGAGAAGTCCTGCTGGCGATATTTCTCGCCTACAATCCCTTCCATATACTCGCGGATAAGGCGGTTGTATCGCATCATCGCATAGAGGTTAATCTGCTTCGCTTCCTCGACGGGAGCGGTTGCCATCTCGTAGACTAATTTATTGTTGCCAAGCGAAGCAAGCCGCTTATAGCAAGCCCGGGTAAGTCGGTTAATCATACGCTCCGTTGGGTACTGGAACAGGTTGTCTCGCTTAACATATTCGATTATATCTTCAACGGACTTGTTCTCCAGATACAGCTTCGACACAATTCTCATCTCGTAGAAGAGGAACTGCTCGGCAGTCAAACAGCCGTCGTACGGCATAGAAATATTCATATATTTTTATCACCTTTTCATGCCACTCTGATCTTAAATCGCCATTTGTGGCCCGTTCAATACTGGACTCTTCCACTGCCATTCCAAGGGTCTACTTCTGAAATTTCGCGCGTATATCATTTACTAGTCCGACGGTGCGACACCATTTTTAACAATTACGGATGGTGTTCTCGCACACACCAGGACGTTCAGCTATTTCTTCAAAGCTTGAGCGCTCTTCCGTTTCATTAGTTATTCATTTCCGATTCCCGATGTCGATCCTCAACATAACCATAAAGTTATAACACGATCTACGAGTCGGTAGTATAGGGTGTCTTAAAATCGATCCGTACTCTGATACCACAAATTGTGCGTTTTCGCCGGTTCTCTTTTCAGGAGGGGACTCGATTCTCGGCCGCTCGAGTTCGGATACAATTCCGATAGCGCATTCGCATAGGAGATACGTATTGAAAATTAGCTTTACATTCTACGCTTCAGACTTTTCGATATTAAGGCTACCATCATCTACATTCACAAAACCATAACATCTTCTATTATAAAACTTTAAAGTCCCTAGGGCGATACGTTGTTCGATATCACGTTTTTTTCGTAGCGGCGTGATTCATTCTCTTCCTGAGCAATTGACTCGATAATTTAGATTATAAGATCAATATCTATATCCGCAGTATCAAATACTCCCTGTTTAAATATAACACTAATGTCGAGAATCTTTAGTTGAATTAAAGCATCGAGAATCTCTGCTGGTCTGCCCCCCAAAAATGAGACAAAAGATATGGTACACTTAGTTAGGGAGGCGAACGAATTTGACCGGACAAAAATATGCAATAGAAAAAATTATTCAGATTCTTTCGGAAGCGAAAATGACTTCCGTTTCTGCCGTTTGCAGAAAATATGATGTCTACTCAGCGACGTTTTATCGTTAGCCCAACTTTCGACTAAAAACGCTACAAAAGGCCATAAAAGCCACTTTCTCAAAAAAGTTGGCCACTACAATCGATGAGCCACGTAAGTCAGTTGTCGGTTCTTTAGCATCGGAACGCC
>Ga0116158_10002175_pt1 | contig 17400 bp, 11 predicted proteins | sample AD_UKC052_MetaG_FD_89883 | JGI IMG/M metagenome (GOLD analysis project Ga0116158, IMG submission 89883) | Active sludge microbial communities of municipal wastewater-treating anaerobic digesters from USA - AD_UKC052_MetaG | ecosystem: Engineered > Bioreactor > Anaerobic > Digestate | place: USA... | reverse complement strand
TCGATCGACAACCTGTTGCGGCGGGCTGACGAGTTCAAGCGCGCGGTCGTCAATGACCGCGCCGCCGTGGCGACGCAGCTGGTGATCGAGCCGTACCAGGTCACGTCCAATCGGCCACGACGGGCAGATCTGTGGAATTTGACCGAGCAGCGCCGCTTCCTCGATCAGCTCGCCGTCGACTACGGCGCGCTGCAGCAGGCGGAAGCCGAGTTGAAGGAGAAGCTCGATTCGACCAGCTGCGATCGAAAGCGAGATAAAAAGCGCCTCGAGGGCCTTCAAGCCGAGTACACGAAGTCCATCCTCGACGCCCGGAAACGCGCAGAGGACTGCGTGAATGACCCGCGGCGCAAGTGTACTGGCCGGGGGCTGGACCTTGTCGAGCTCGACAGGCATCGCAAGGCCATGGCCCTCTGTGCCGGCGGCCCGGCGGATGCTCCAGATATGCCGACAGTGGTAGAGCTGGCTCCACCCCCTCCCAGGCCCGGAGTCGACGCACCCTGCCACATCTGGCAGTTCTCGACCGTCAGCGTCGAGGTCTCGCCGAGCAAGTCGGGCGGTGCGCCCTGGGACGCGGACGGCAGCCCGCCCGAGACTGCGTTCATGTTGTGGCTTGGTGAGCGAAAGATCGCGTTCCCGACGCAACAGAGCTATTCGACCGGCGGGGCTATCGACGACGGCGTAGTCAGCGCCGGCGCGACCGTGAAGGCGAGCCTCATCGATCGAGATGCGTTCTTTGATGACAGGATCGCGCTGATCACCGAGACGGTCCCGGATACCCTCGGCGAGGGCGTTTGGAAACTGGAGAGCGGCAGGACGTCGGTGTCTCTCCAGGGGCGCTGTGTCGAGTAGTAGCTTGCCTTCGCGAGGCGTGGGGCCAGATGCCCTTGGCGGCCATTGATCTGCGGTGCATCTACATGTTCTTGAAGACATGTGTGGATATTCGCAGAGATTATAGCAGCTTGACCTGCTTGAGGTAGGCCTCGACCTCGCGGTAGCTGCCGTCGCCAGCGTACTTGACGAGGTTCCTCGCGGTGCGCAGCCAGTCGAGCGTGGACGGCTGGAGCTCCCGGGCGGCGGCCAACAGGTCGGGCTCCTCGATCGGGCGCTCCGGCGCGCCGCCCAGGATCTCGGCGATCACGTGCTCCTTGGCGGCCTCGATCACGCCGTCGATATCGGCGCCGGAGAATTGCGGCGTCGCCCGGGCGAGGCGCATGAAGTCGATCGCCGCGGTCGGCACGGCCGCCAGCTTGATCCGGAACATCTCGGCCCGCGCGAGGTCGTCGGGCGGCGGCACGAACACCTGGCGGTCAAACCGGCCTGGTCGCTTCATCGCCGGGTCGACGTCCCAGGGCATGTTGGTCGCCGCCAGGATCAGCACGCCCTGGTTGTCGTGCGCGACGCCGTCGAGCTGGTTGAGGAACTCGTTGACGAGCGTGCGCGTGTGGTCGGAGTGGGACTTCGAGCGGGCGAACGCCAGCGCGTCGAGCTCGTCGAAGAACAGCACCGCGGGCCGCCGCTGACGGGCGCGGTCGAACACCGCGGCGAGGTTGCGCTCGCTCTCGCCGAGCCAGAGGTTGAGGATCTCGCTGATCCCGACCGCGGTAAAGCTCGCCTCGCACTCGCTGGCGATCGCGCGGGCGATCAGCGTCTTGCCGCAGCCCGGCGGGCCGTACATCAGGACCCCGCCGCCAGCGCGCTTGCCGAAGCGGGCGAACAGGCCGGGCCGCACGAACGGGGCGATGATCTTGACCTCGATCGTCTTCTTGAGCTCGACGTGGCCGACGACGTCGCAGAAGCGCACCGCTGCGGCGCTCAGCGGCACGACCTCGGCGGACTGGCGTGGACCTGCGCCGCCGACGAGCACCTGCAACGCCGGACGCTGGCCGTCGGGCGGCGACGTTTTGGCGAAGTCGCTCTTGCTGCGCGCCTCGGCGACGCAGGTCGCGGCGCGCTCGCTCGCGCCGAGCGCCTGATGACAGCGGCCGGCGCCGAGAAACCCGGCCGCGGACTCGGGCCGCTGCCGACACACGAGCTCCCACTGGCGCAGCGCGCCCTGCAGGTCGCCGGCCTCCTCGAGCAGCCGCGCGTACTCCCGGCGCGCGTCGCCGTCGAAGGGATCCTCGGCGAGCGCGCGCTCGAGCTCGGTGCGCGTGCGGGCCATCAGAACCCCCTCCAGCGCAGCCACCGGCGCAGCAGCGGCGGGCCGGTCCACGAGTAGACGACCAGGGCGAAGTAGGGGCCGCCGACCGCGACGGCCGCGGTATCGCTGACGAACAGGCGCAGCGCGATCAGGCCGAACACCGCGACGGCCCACATCACCGCGGCGAACGGCCACCCGCCGCGGATGAACGGCCGCAGCGGGAGCATCGCCCAGTGGCTGGCGAGGCGCAGTTCGATCACGGTGTCGACCAGCTCGGGGTCGTTCGGGCGCGCACGCAGCAGCTCGCGCGCGAGCTCCAGGGCCTCGCGGTGCTTGCCACGCTCGCCGAGCACGACGATTGCCGTGTGGACGACGTGGGCCGCGTCGGGGTCGGCGGCGATCATGCGGCCGAGCCGGGCCGACGCCAGGCGATCGTCGCCGCGGATCACGTGCAGCAGCGCGTCGAGCACCTGCGCCAGCGCGTGGTCGGGATCGTGGCGCAGGGCCTCGGCGACCAGGGCGCGGGCCTTTTCGAGCTGGTATACGCGCAGCAGCAGGCGGGCGTACCCCGCCATGTGATCGGGGTCCGCGGGGTTGTCCCGCAGCAACTCGAGGATCACCGCCTCGGCCTCGGCGTACGCCTTCTCCTCCATGAGGACATCGAACAGGAGCACCCGCGCAGGCTCGTGATCGGGGCTGCTCGCCAGCGCTGCGTGAGCGAGGCGCTTCGCCTCGTCGTGATCGCCGGCCTCGGCCGCGGCGGCGCCGAGCAAGCACAGGGTGTCCGGATCCGCGGGATCGAGCGCGAGGGCCCGGCCGGCCAGGCGCCGCGCCTCATCGGCCCGCCCGACCTCGAGCAGGCGCTCGATCTGGTGGTGGAGGTCGTCGAGTTCGCTCATGTCGCCTTCGCCACGAGGGTCACGGCCCCTACGACGACCAACGACACGAGCGTGCCGATAGCGACACACGCGAGCCCAGCTCGCCACGCCGGGCGATACTCGGCCTGCATCTCGGCCGCCCGGTAGTTCTCGCGCATGCGCAGGTACAGGACGCCCCACAACATGAGCGCGACCAGCCGGCTACCCCAGCGGACCAGTCGCCCGCGCCCGAGCTCCTCGGGCAGCGCCGCGAGCAGGTCGGGCCGCGCCACCGCGACGTACGCGGCGCCGACCACGACCCCCACGGCGACGACGAGCGCGCCGGCGAGCGGCCAGCGCTCATGGTCCCAGCGATCGAAGTGCTTCGCGTTGAGCCCGTGGATCAACACCGCCGCGATCGGACCGCCGAGGAAGGCGGTGAAGAAGGTCGCGCGCGGCGAATAGACCTCGGACGGGGTCGACCCGCGAATGCTCGGCTGCAGCAGGGCAGGGTCCATCGTGGCGCTCCTCGCAGCATCATCCGGGAGCGCAGCAAAGAGCGCAACGGCAGACTATGCCAGGCGCGGACCCCGCGCATGATACACATTCGGGCCCGGGCGCACCCGGCCCGAACCGGATGGTGCTGCAGGGACGGGGGACCTCGGAGTTGCACGCTGAACAGCAGGCGAAAAAGACCCGGAGGCCGTCACCAGCTCCCGGGCCGAGGTCATGTCAGCGGCTCAACCGATGAGGCTTCGGGAGCCCAGACCCGACTCGTTGGTCGATCTGAAGGGAGATACGTACCGACGGAGCGGGTGGAGGAGGGGTTTGCTCGCCATGAATTCCTCCTGCAGCTCCTCGCAGGGCGGCAGGGGTACGTACTGCCGCGCGCCGGTCAGGGCTGGAACACCCGCGAGATGCTTCCGTCCCTCGTCATCATAAATGTGGGGGATCATCTTGCTCCACCCATCTACGGAGTACCAAGCACCGTAGGAGACAAACTCAGTGGCGGTCAACAAGCCTTCCCGCCGGCAGTAAGCCGTGACATCGGCGCTCAGCCGCACACGGTACTCTTCAGGATCCGGAACAGGATGATTGATGAACTGTGGGATGGCCTGGACAGCCACGGCCAGTGCCTCGTCGATTTTCTCTTGCAGAGTCATGTCGGTCCTTCACTGATGCAGGGGAGGGTCACCAAGATCCCGAACCTCAAAGCCCGTGGTCTCTCCGCGTTGAGCGGGAAGAATGACGAAACACAATCGGCTGAGGCTTCTCCCGAAGCTCTGCCAGCAAGACATCCGAGATGTCCAGCTGGACCTCCGAAAGACGCAGCTCTCCAGTGAGTTCGGCGTGGGTCATCTGCAAGTAGCCAAGGGTCTCCAACCCCATGGCGAACACGGCCAAGATGTCCTTACCCATCGGGTGCGGAACGTCAGGGTAACTCCATGCGGCGAACTGCTCCTCTTTGGGGGGCCACGGGGTTGCTTCGCTCTTCAACTTCTCGAAATCGCTCAGGAGCTTCGCGCCCATCGAGTGGCGACTGGGCAGGTCCACCCAGAGTTCGGAGAGCTTCCGTGCTCTGTGAGCAAGCCGAAACAAGGCCGTGACCCCGGCCGGCAGGGCGTTCAAGTCGATCATCGTCTTCATGTTCTTGATTCCTTCGAGTGCAGGCGGCGCTGCTGGCCGCCAGACGAGCCGAAGCTCGCAAACGCGAGTCTTGATCGTCCTCGAAAGAAAGTCATGAACAATCGCGCAGCACTGCGCACCTGAGGGGGATCAGGGCTTGAAGTCACCCCGCGCAAGTGCCGCCGTGACCTCCCCGAAGGTCCGTCGAACCGTGGCGGGGTAGAACTGGTGCTGGGCGCTGCTGGCCGGTGCTGTCCCCGCTGCTGGTCGAACTGTGCCCCCGATCTCGCCGGTCGAGGTCGAGCTGCTTCGTCGCCGGTGCTGCTGGATCCCTCGCCGGTGGTCGTGCCGGTCGTCAGCTCCTCCTTGCCCTGGTCAGCCGGTGTGGCGCAGGCGATGGGGAGGGGCGAGAATGAGTGAGGCTTATCGGATCAGCGCGGTGGTTGAGCCCGAGGGAGATGATCTCCCTCAAAATGTTCCAGCTGAGAAGCTGCCAAAGCTAAGGCTAACTCTCTAAGAGTACGACTTTGCACAGTTTCAGATCACACCCTCAGTTACTCCTTCACTGCTTTCCGGGTTGTGCCTCGCCATGAAGGCAGGCACCATGAGGGCAGTTGGTGCCCTTGCGTCCAAAGAAGCCGTTAGCTTCTTGGCATGGCCGCGCCCGACAATCTGATCGACCTGATCTTCTGGCCCCTCGTGATCTTCGCCGCGGTGGTGGCGATCTTCGTGGCCGGCTTCGTGACCCTCGTGATGGTCATGGCCCGCCGAAGTCCTGGCCATCACCCCCAAGTCTCCGGGCAACAGGGGACGAACACTTACGATGCCAGCTCGCATACGATGATCCAGGTACGAGAGGTCAACGTGAACAGCCCACGGAGGGCGCCCGAAGATGAGTAGCGGGTGTGGTGAGGTCCGACGCTCGACTGCCGCCGCCAGACGCTCGAGCAGCGCGGACTCGGAGGCCGACTCCGCCGGGGGCAGCAGGCCGGCCCCGCCCAGGCGCCGGACGCGATTCGCGGCCACCGCGACTTTACGCCGTTACCGTCCGAGACGATCTTGCCGGCGGGAGCAGTCCTGTCCCTCGAGCAGGCCCGCTTCATCAAGGAGATGCGGGCCCAGCTCTACTCGCTGGACGAGATCCAGCCGATGGTGCGCGAGCGCTGGGGGACCGAGCCCTCCGTCGAGGACAAGGCCGCGGACGACTAACTCTGAGGGCCACGATGGCCCTCCGCCCTGATGTCGCCGGTGCACGGGCGTCGGCGGCCACCAGGGCGAGATGACGGGGAACTTGCTTTGGGAACCGCGGCCCGCGAGCATGCTCTCTCCAGGCTGTTTCCACCCCGAAAAGTCTCAAACCCTCTGTGATCCGCGATGCGCTGGACCCCTGAACAGCTCGAGATCCTCGATCACCCTTCCCACGCACATGCACTCGTTCATGCGGTGCCGGGTGCTGGCAAGACCACGACTCTTGTTGGTCGTGTCGAGCGCCTCTGCGCTCGTGGGGTAGACCCTCAACGGATCCGCGTTGTGATGTTTAATAAGGCGATCCAAAAGTCCTTCGCTGCACAGCTCAGTGCGGCTGGCATCAAAGGCGTCCATGTCACCACGTTCGACGCTCTCGGCCTTGAGGTGCTGAAAGCTGCCGACCGCCAACGCATGCTCTCGGCACCCCTCGATATTGTCACGCATCGCACCCACGAGTGGGCAAAGGCGGTTCACCGTAATTTCTTCAGGACCATCGAGACGGCCGAGGATATCACCGACACTGTGTATTTCTGGAAGGCTCATCTGGTCCCGCCCACGCGCGCGGTGTGTCTTCACCAGCCGGCCATCGTCGAAGCGTACCGCGCCGTTGAGGCGCTCCGCACAGCTGGTTCCACGCTGCAGGTCGACTTCCCCGACATGGTCTACACGGCTGTGGGCGTACTACGGCGGCATCCCCGGTTGCTTGGAAGCATCGACTACTTTCTCATCGACGAGTTTCAGGACATAAATCCTGGACGCGTTGAGCTCCTGCGCCATCTCATGCATGAAGAGACATCCGTCATGGCTGTCGGTGACGCAGATCAGGCGATCTATGAGTGGGCCGGGGCGCACCCTCGGTACTTTCGCGAGTTCGCGGCCACCTTCGCTTCTCTCTCCACCTGCCACTATCCTCTTTCGCGCAGCTTTCGCTTCGGCCCGAGCATCGCCCAGGCGGCCGCAAGGCTGATTGCGCACAACAAAGATCGGGCTCCGCTCGATGTCGTCGGCGGTGGCGTTACGGAAGGCCGAATCGAATGTGTTGGCGACATCGCGGACACCGTTCGCCGGTTGCTCGCCGAAGACCACGCCCCCGACGAGATCGCCGTGCTCTACCGCGGACGAGCCCAGGGCGTCAGTGTCTTGGCGGAGCTCGCCGCCCGGCGGGTCCCGATGAACACCGACGACATCGATATGCTGCGCAAGGGCCGAGGCCCTGAGCTCGCACTCGCATACCTCGCTTTGGCCACCAGCGACGCACCCGTCGGCTTCGACGCGGCCTGGGGCGTCGTGTACGCCCCGGACCGCTACATACGGAAGGATGCCTTCCGGACGCAGGTGAACAAGCTCGGCGGTCGGGGGTTGCAGGCCGTCCTGCGTGATGCGCGCCTCGCCCGCTCACTCGAGCAGCCGCATGGCGCAGTCACGGCAATGACGGAACTCGCTGACCTGATGCTTCGAATGCGCCGCTGTCGCACGGCGGGTGACGCCCTCGATCTCCTCGTGCGCGAGACAGACATCGATAGTCAGCTTGCGGGGCGTATGCGGTCGGAGTCCGAACAAGAGCTCGCCTTGGCGGCGTTCCAGGCGGTCCACGTAGTCCTGCGCGGACTCGAGGTCGCGCCATCAGATGCGGAAAATGCGCTCGCGGTGCTAGATCCACGGATCGGGCAGCCCGAGGATCGTTGCGTTTGGGTGTCGACGATCCACAAAGCCAAGGGCAAGGAGTGGCGCTCCGTGCTGTTGCCGCGGCTGAGCGAGGGGTTGTGCCCCGCGGGTCAACGCGGTGAGCGGCTGGGAACCGTCGAGGCGCCGGAGGGGATCGCCCAGAGCGACTGGCTCGAGCAAGAGCGGCGGATTTTCTACGTCGGACTCACGCGCGCCATGGAGACGGTGTTCCTCGAAGCCTCGCGGGGCAACCCGAGCAAGTTCATCGCTGAGCTTCGTCTGGCCAAGTCACCGGCGCCGGCCCGGCAGGCCGGTCCGCCAGCCAAGTCACCGCCGCCGACCCGCCCCGCCCGTGCGCCGGACATACCCGCTGGCCCGGAACGCAGAAAGCCGTGGCGACCTGAGGAAGATACGGCGCTCACCGCTGGGTGGATGGCCCAGGAAGGGCTTGACGCCCTCGCCATGCGCCTCGGACGCTCTACGCGCGGCATTGCGGCACGCCTCGTCCGCCTCGGTCTTGTTGAAAGCCGCGAGGAGGCGCGGAGGCGCCCTTGAACGCTTGCCGACGTCGCCGCTAACACGACGACTGCGCGGATGCCTGCGTCGTAATCGGGCACGTTCGGGCCGCTGCGCCCCAGTTGTTTGGGCCCGCCTACTCGCCTACTGCGTGCTCCACGCAGAGCGACGCGGATTTTCCAACCCTTGTTGGTGCTCGATTTCTTGCCGCAAGTAATCGTTATTTCACAAATTCGCCGACATCCCTGGCCAGATTCTTCCGTACCCCCACGCTCGCTTGCTAGGGCCCGGCCAGGGTGGTTCTCACTGAAGCCTGTTTGAACAGCGGAAGAAGCGAAGTAAGGTCCACAGGTCGGTTCGCGGTCAAGCTATGTGCGATTGATCTTTGAATCGCGCCAAAGGAGGACGCCTCGCAATACGCTCGATGCAACCAAGAATGAAATCTGTCCATGTCATTCTCCAGTTCCCAAGCATTGGCAACGTGAATTGCCATCGCTACCTCGAGTTTTTCGGGCAAGCTGACACGGCGATGAGTAAAATGCTCTTCCATGGCGGTCTGGCACTGGTCGGCCGTCCAAAGATCGCGCCACCCCCGCACGAGCGCCGCTGACAATAGTTCTGGAGTACACCTCGGAATCTGGCCGGAGGGAAACTGAGTCAAGACGCCACATGCAACGGCGATCGCAGTTAGGAGATTTTTCTCGCTTTTGGAGCACCTCTGCGAACGGAGTGTCAGTGCTTGTCCTCCGATAGCCGCCAGATTTGGGGGGTTGTCGATGAGCAAGGTCAGAATACCCAAGCCTCGCTCTCCAACGCCCAAAAACTCTGGATTTTGCTTGCCTTCAATATCGCGAATGTTGTAGCTGTGGAGAAGACCCTCGTAGTAGACGAGTGCCTTATCTGCGGTGAATCCTTGAATGTCGTTCAGCCAGTATTCGGGGGCTTTCACTCTCACGCTTCCTGGTGATTGTTCCAAATCTTGGACGTACTCGAAGTCCTCATCCACTGCCTTCTGGCTCGAGACGAAATTGATCAGGACCTCTCGCACGAGACGGTGAAGACCTCGAATCGTCAGGAAATCGCGTTCAGTGTTGCCCTGAGTTGCTACACGGCACACCTCACCTGGTGATCCTCCCCCCAGCGTTAAAAGGTTGTCAGCCGCCTTCAGCTCATGTGCATAGCGTGACCGCAGATCATACGCGCTGGCGATAGAGTGAAGAAGGACGGACTTGCGAAGGCGAGGACCTTCGATTGCTCGACCGGCATCGAAGAAATCGTCAGGGACATACTTTAGCACAAACGCTTGGACTCTCTTTTGAAGCGCGACATGTGCATCAGTTACTAACGTGGCTCTGACTGAATCCGCAATTGTTGGGTCAAGCCCGGTGAGTACTACGTCAAGCTTTTCTCGAAGAGGCCGTGGGTAGTCCGTCCACGCTGGCTCGAACTGGTCTTGCCCTTGGCATAGACATTCCAGCGCAAATACAAGAAGGCTGTATGTAAGCTCGGGGTGATGGAACAAGGAGAGTAGAGCATGCTCATAGGCCGCGAGGCATCGAGTAATTGTGACGTAAGCTCTGCGCTCTAATCGAACGAGCTTAGAAATAAAATCTTGAAGTCCAAGACGGTCGGCCTCTGTCCCGTCCTTTGAATCAGCAAAAACACTAGCAAGGAAGGACTTGGGCGCGGATGAGCAGTACAGATTGACTTCGTCGGGCGAGGACGCGAAGAAGCCTCCTAGGTACATATTCAAGATCTGGCGGATCTGGCGTGCGACCTCATCTGGTGGTGTCAGAATGGTGCCGGGGCGCCCAAACGGTGAGAAGAGGCTCATGTGGATTGCATAGCAACGGGCCCCGCGAGTAGAGGTAGCGCCCTCTATTCTAAGAAGATTTGGGATCTCTAGCTCAGACCGGAACCGGTAATTGGTGAATACAACCCCTACGCGAGTCCGACATTCTGGGTTGGGGGCTGTGGAATAACGAAAGCTTCGCTGTAGCACACCGGCAATGTACCATCCGCGGGCGAGGACAGGAAGCGGTGCAGCCCGGGTCAGGAACCGGCCGTCTTCCCGGCGAGCACCACGTCCCGGTCAGCCTTAACACCCACCTCGGCGAGGGGCATGCGCGCAGGAGGCAGAAGATCTGCGGCGTAGCCTGGTCCGCGGCCAGCATTGCGTGAAGCGCTTGGCTCGCCGGGGTATGCAACAAGAATCTGAGAAGCGCTCAGGCGCGGGAGAGAGCGAGGTCGTACCAGGCCTGCGGGGCCTCCCCCGCTCCGGTGGTCCAGCAGGCGTGAGGTTTCCACGCGGTGTTGTCGGCCTCGCGCCGGCGGGTCTCGACACGGACTTGGTGGCCTGTGAAGCGCAAGAGATTGTACTGCCAGGGGGAGCCCGTGGGCAGTTCGCTGGTTCGCGCGCCGAACGTGCCGGCGCCGACGACCTCGATCCGTCGACCCTTGGGGGTGCGGTCGTAGCGGACCTGCGCGTTGTCTGCCTGATGGACGTGCCCGTGTAGGACCAGAGAGAAGCCCGCGACAGCGAGGCGGTCGAGGAATTGAGCATCCCGTATGCGGTCCTCGCCAGGACCATTGAGCGGGTGGTGGAACACGGCGAGCTTGAGGTAGTGATTGGCTTCACGGCGGAGCGGCTCGAGCGCGCGACTGAGGGCCGTGTCGTCAATCATCGCGTGACCGGGCCGTATACTGTCGAGCTCGCCGACGGACGATAGGCCGAGCACGACCACCTCAAAGTCGGGCCAGATCCACAGGCCGGCCTGTTCACGCGCGTCGAGCGGGTAAGGCCGGTCCAGGCAGCGAGTGAAGAAGTCGGCGAAGGTGGCGAGACGGCGCTCGTAGACGACCCGGTCGGTGATCGCATAGAGCTTGTCGGCGACCGCAAAGTCGTGTGCTGGCGGTGTCTTCTTGGTCGTACGACGTACGCGCTGGATCACCGGCGCGGCGACCGAACGGTCGATGTCATGGTTGCCCGGGACAATGACGACGCGCTCGCGCGGCACGTGGAACTCGTCACAGATCCTGGCGATGAACCGCTCGGCCGCGGGATAGCCGGTGATGCACGCCCTGTCCACGATGTCGCCAGACAGCACCAGGGCGTCGAGGTGGTCGACATGGAGCTCGCGCCGCAGATCCTCGGCGAGCGCCGAATGCCACCGCTCGGGCTGGTCCTCGGCGCTGAAATGGAGGTCGGAGAGGTGGAGGAGGGTCCAGGGGCGGGGCATGGTCGTATGACGGAGGTGGTAGATCCCGGTGCGCTGCTGGATCTCGGCGGCGGTCCGGTAGAGGCTCTGGGAAAGCCACACGTCGTCTGTGCGGCGCGCCATCTCGGCGAGCTGGGCCCCCTCGCTGGCGCTTGCGACCTGTCCGAGCAGCCGCATCCACCAGGCAGCCAGACTGTGGCGGATGACCTCGTGCTCAGACCCCTCGTGAAAGTCGACCAGGCGAGCCAGGCGAGCCAGCACGAGCGGCGCCGCCCCGGGCGGGGCGACGTCGGCGAACGCCTTGGCGATCGACAGAACCCCCAGCTCCGGATCGTCGTGGTAACTGTCGAGCAGCGCCAACTCCTCCGCCGTCTCCGCTTTACGGAGCAGGGCCTCGAACGCTTGATCGGCCGCGAACGGGTCTCGTCGGCGGAGGCACGCGAGGACCCGCGCATGGTGACGAAAAGCGGGCGCGCGCCTGAACAGGTCGAGGAACGGCCGGTCCCAGGCTGCCTCGTTGCGGTCCGCGAGGATCGCCACGCACTCGCCGATCACTTCGATCGGCGCATCGGCGACGGTCCACTCGAACGAGTGCCAGACGATCGGTGCGTCGTCAGGATCCTCCTCGTTCGACTCCTCGATCGGAGCATCGGAGCGCTGTGCGACGATGAGGCCCGGACGCCGGAGCAGGGCCGGAAATTCGGCGTAGAGAGGCGCATGGATGATTCGCTTGGCGATCCTACGTTCGAATACGGGATCGTCGAGGAGTGCGACGAATTCCGGGAGGTGATTTGGCGGAGGCGGATAGAGCTGCTCCAGCGCCGCTGCGCGCACCTTCGTGTTTTCGTGGCGCAGCAGGGGATGAAATGCGATGAATATCGAGTCGGGATCAGCCTCGGGCCGGCGCATCGCATACCTGGAGTGGCCGTCCACCAACAGGCGCACATAGGTGGCCAGTGGCGGGCACCATGCCTCCTCGGATAGGTGGTGTAGTGCGCGACCGACTGCCTCGTGGTCGCCGGTTTCGACGATCTGCTCGAGGTACGGAACGACGATCGCGCGCAAGTCCCGCCAGATGCGGCTGTCGAGGAATAGCTCCGTCAGGGCAAGGTCGACGGATCCCAGCAGACTCCGCGTGAATGCCTGGCGAAGGGACGCGGACATGTCCTTCGGCCAGGCGAGTAGGTGGCGCTCCTGCTTGTTTCGCAGGCGGGCGATGAACCTGGAGATGTCCAGGCGCTGCCAGAATGCCTCGACCACGCGGCGCGCCGCCGGCTGTGGGTGGTGCTCGAGCACACGCTCGAGGATCTCCGTCGCCAACTCCACATCATGGCCGCCGACCAGGTCAGCCGCGAGCACCAGGTCAGCGCGAGCCATCGCCATCGCCCGGGTCCGGAGCTCGGCCAGCGCTGGCGAGCGGTCGCGGCACAGCTGCTCGGCCGCACACCGTCGGATCCGGGCGGCGTCCGCCGCCAGCGCACGGGTCGCCGCCTGCACGGCCTCCTGAGTGTCGAGCGCGAGCAGAGGCCTGAGCGCGCTGCCGATGTACCACCCTGCCATGAGCGACTCGCCCGCGACGAGCTGCGCCAGCCATGTGACAAGGCCGCGGCACCGCCGGGCTTTTGCCGCGGCGAACAGCCGGTTGGTGTCGTCGAGGCGATCGTGGCGCGCGGAGTACTGGATGGCCGCGAGCAGGCGCTCGTCGGAAACGGTGAAGCGACCCGGGAACGTCAGGGCCCAGTCGATGAGTTGGTGGCAATGTTCGGGCGTATGGCCTACCAGCGCGGGTTCGAGATCGACGACCGCGGTGCTGTGACTCAGCAGCTGGAGAAGGCTCCAGGCTCCCCGCCCGCCGAGCTCGCCCAACAGCTCGGTCAGCCCGCGGGCGACACTGGGCGCCGGCGGGTCGCTGAGCAGGGCGGAGTGTACGGTTGCGTACGGCTCCTGCGCGCGTGCGTTGAATTCGTCGCCATCAAGGGCGAGGTACGCGCGGGCGAGCTCGCAGATGCGGGCCGCAGCCGCGTCCGTGTCGCTCTGCAGCAGCGCGCGGACCAGGAATGGCAAGGCGTACGGCGGTCTGCAGCCCCACACGTCTTCACGTTGCAGCGCGGCCAGCAGCGCGTCGACGGGGGCAGGATGGCGGCGGAGGTTGTGTGCCGCGGCATTGACGACCGATAGTGACGCGTCGGACAGCAGGCCCGCGTTGATCGCCGCAACCTCGGGCGCGGAGAAGTCCCAGAGACAGTCGGCGACCTGGAACCGAACCTCGGAGTCGGGATGGACGGCGAGCTGCACCAACTCGTGGGTGGCGGCGGCGGTCCCGACGGAGATGACGCGAGTCAAGCGCGTGCCGGGGGTGTCGCTGGCGCGGAGCAGACGGTCAAACAGCGGCGTCTGCATCGTCGGCGGGAAGCTGCCGACGAGCCGCGCAGCGAGCATCTCGTCGACGTCGCGGGTCGCGTCGATGAGGGACGCGCCGATCGCCGGGTCATTACATTCCTCGGCGAACAGGCGCAGGGGCTCAGTCCACAGCGTGCGGTTGATGTAGTCGCGGACCAGCGTCCGACGGTCGGGCAGGGCCCGCGATCCGCGGAGGTGTTGCGCGGCATAGAACTCGTGGACGAGTGGGTGGACGAACTCGATCACGCCCGGTGCGCTGTGGGCGAGCAGGTGGAAGGCGGTCAGGTGGCGCAGCAGCGTCCGGGGATCGGGCGGGGCGCCCGGTGCGGTACCAAGGACTTCCTCGGCGGCGAGGTCGTCGATCTGCAGCGTGCCACGCTCCAGCATGGCGTGGGCCAGGGCGCCGAGCCAGGCGTCGAGGCGGGCGGCCGGAAATGCCTCTGCGCCGGCCTTGGCCGCATAACGACGGGCGTGGCAAGCGACCGATGCCCGGATCAACGCGACGCGGGTACCCCCGGGCGTAAGGCCGCCGCGCGCTGCGTCACACAGAAGCGCGAGCAGGAGCGGCGTGCGACTGAGCTCGTCGAGCCGGCGATCTTCCGCGAGGCGGCGCTGCAGCGCGGGGGCCTGGTCGGGGATCCAGGCGGCGATCAACCCGTCGCGGTCGCCGGGTGCGAGGGGCAACAGTTCGATCTGCTGTCCGAGGTGGAACGCCGGCTCTCGAGTCGTGAAGAGCATCGGCACTTGCGGATAGTTCGCCATCAGCCGGGCGAACGGGTCACCGGTGCCGGTGCGCTCATTGACGCCGTCGAGCAGAATCACCCAGGGCCCGTCGCGGAGATCACCCAGCGCGCAGCCGGGGATGACACGCCCCATGCACTGGGCGATCAAGGCTTCGAGATCGGCATAGCCGCCATCGAGCTCACGCAGCGGCACGAACACCGGCAGCGGCCCATCCTGGGCGGAAGCCTGCGCCAGCGCGTGCAGCAGCAGCGCTGTCGTCTTGCCGGCGCCAGGCCTGGCCACGAGCGCGGCACGAGGCTCCGCAACGCGCAGCAATTCGACCAAGGGCCGCTCTGGAACCGCCTCATGCTTCCGGTTCGAGTGCTCGTCCGCGGCATCGGCCGGTCGGATGATGACTCGCGCGAGCAGGGGCACCCGGCGCTCGTCATCCCTAATCACGCCGGTGTGTGCGAGATGACCGAAGTAGTCCCGGGCGACGCGCCGGTATTCCGTGCGAACCATGCGAGGGCGGCAGTGTCGCACGATCTTGCCGTCGACGAGAAGCCGGGCCAGAAGCCTGGCTTCTCTGCATCTGGTGCGCGCTTTGCGCGATGGCGCGGCAGCCGGCCGAGGAATTGAACCCCGTGTGGGGGTCGTTAGGATGCGACGTTCGGGCCAAGTTGCGAGGGCCTCGTAAGGGCACGAACGGAGTAGAGCGATGACGACCAAGCAGAATCAGGGCACCCCCATGACCAAGGGCGATGCCGCGCGTATCCAGAGCGCGGCGGATCGTAACGACAGCAACCACGGCTTCGCCAGGAGGGCGCAGAGCGCCGCGGATCGGCCGGCCCGGGCTCCCGCGGCGGAGCCGGCGAAGAAGCCGTCTGGCGGGAAGTAGAACCGATCATCCTGCTGCACCCCCTTTGGGGGTGCGGCACTCTATTTTAAGGCGCCCCGAACATGTCACCTTCCAAGTTTCGCTACCCACGCGCCGGCCTGCTGCTCGCTCGCCTACTGCTTGCCATGGGCTTCGGTGCGAAATCGTGGGCGGCGAAAAACGGGCGCCGCGGGCGCACGATCAGCGCGAGCACCTTCCAGCGGATCGCCCGCGACGAACCCGTTGCGTTCGCACTGCGGGATTTCATCGACGACGCGCTCGGTTTGCTCGGCTCGCCGTCGGGCCGCTGGCAGTTCGGGACGGCGACGATGGACCGCAGCGCGGTGTTCGAACACATCTTCTCGGCTCTGCGCACGTATGACAAGTCGGTCTCCGAGCTCAACGGCTGCACCTCCTTGGTTGGCGCAGACAGCCGGCATGCACTGCCGATCCTAACCCTCGTTGCGATCCGCCTTGGGGCTTTTGCGGGGCTCGCGGCGAGCCTTCGCGGCGAGCCGCTCGACAAGTTCTGGGAGCGGACCCCGCTGGATCCAGGTGCGTTCGGCCGCGCGGTGGCGCGGTACGCCGAGGCCGCGATGCCTGGCGTTTCATGGCGCGAGCGCGGTGAGGCCAGTCCGGTCGGCAAGAACACCCTCGACCGCTGGCGAACTACCCCTCCCAATGAACACTTCAAGTTCGCCAGCCTTACGAAATTCGCGGGCTGGGTCGCAAACAGGATCGGCGGCGACGCGGCGAGCATCGAATGGCATCTGCGCTGGCTTGCCGCGGGTGCGCGCCTTCACGGCTCGCTCACTCGCTACCTCGGCCACGATGACCACGGCGAGCCGTGGGCTAACCGCATCATCATCACTGCGATGTATCACGCCCGGCTCAACTACGAGATCCACCGCGACGGGATCGGGTTGGACGCCGCCCTGCAATGGCTCGACCCCGACGCGCGCAAAGCCCTATCCCCTGACGACTCGATGGCGGTTCGTCGCGTGTTCGCGTGGAGTCGAAGTGGTGCCCGCGAGATCGATCTGCACCACGGGCCCGCCCTCTCGGAGGACGAAATGTTGGAGCTCCGAGCTCAGGCCGCCGGTGACGAGGCAGTACGTCGCGGCCTATGGGCTCGTCTGGGCTTATTGCACGCTCTTGGCTTGCCTGCGCCCGGCTATATGGAGGCCCTCGCGCATCAGGACGTCCTCGATCAGTACAGCGTCCATCGCAAACATCCGTCCCTCTATCTAAAGCTGCAACACGACATCATCTTCGCTCATTTAGAGAACGCTGACGGGGAGCTTGCTCCGGGCTTTATCGACGACCATATCGCCTCCTCCTTGAAGCTGATTTTCATGGAGGATCGCGCTCACGCGTTCCTTCACCAGCTCCATGTACGAGCAGCCCCCACGCTCGCCGACCCGGCCAAGCTCAAACTGGCACTGGCTGGCGTCCACCAACTGGTCGCGCTCCAGCGCAGCCTCGCCGGAGACCCAACAGCCGCCGCCCTCGCCCCAGTGACCGACACCACTGGCGACCCGAAGCTCCGTGGGCTCGTGAGGCTACTCGAGCTTCATCGAATTCTCCCGCAGCTCGCCGCGGCCGGTGACGAGAACTCGATTGTCAAGGAACTCGAGACGACGCTCCGCGACTACCCTGAAATGGTGGAGCCTGCATTCTGGCTTGTGTGTTATGGGTGCGAGAAGCTCCTCGACCAGGAAGAGAAGCGGCTTGCTAACTCTGCACGCCTCCAGATCCTCCTGGCCCCGAGCACAAGCTTTCGGAGCGGGTCGCCCCACCATCGCTATCGGGAGCTCATCGCCCTTAGACGAGAGAGCGGGAAGCTGCAGCAGTCTATCGACGCGTTCTTCGTGACCCTTCTCGCCACTTTGGATGAACTCGCGGGACGGTCTGACGATCATTGGGCAATCGACCTCGCCGCGTGTCTCTTCAGCGGCCGTCGCGCGGCAAGATACCTGATATGGCGCCGCCGCCTGCCACTCTTCCGGCTCGGCCCGCTCATCGGCACTGCCGCCGAGACTCTCCGCATGAACATCGCTTCTCTGCTTGAACTCCATGCGTCCCGCCCGGATCACCCCGAGCCCTGTTTGTGGCTGGCCCGCTTCTATG
>Ga0116158_10002168_pt1 | contig 17436 bp, 13 predicted proteins | sample AD_UKC052_MetaG_FD_89883 | JGI IMG/M metagenome (GOLD analysis project Ga0116158, IMG submission 89883) | Active sludge microbial communities of municipal wastewater-treating anaerobic digesters from USA - AD_UKC052_MetaG | ecosystem: Engineered > Bioreactor > Anaerobic > Digestate | place: USA... | reverse complement strand
GTGTAATCGGGTATGAAGATGACGATATCGCCCTTCTTCAAATACGGTTTGAGCTCGTCCATGCTGTAAATGAGTCCCAGGCCGCCGTGCAGCCCCATGTTTATGATGTTGTACCCGGTCGCCTTCTTGATCATGCCGCTGTCGAGACCGAACGCAAGGTTCGAGTCGCCGGCTACTATGATCCGGGGCTGGGGCGTCGTTTCGAGAAGACGATGCTTGTCAAGGAGCGCCATGATGTACCGGTCAGGATCGATCGGCGGGAGATAGATGACGCCGAATATCGTGCATCCGATGAGCGCGCTGAAAATCAAGGCCTTGGCGATTAGTTTCTTCATTGTATTACTCTCCGGGAACGTCCCGCCCTAAAACTGGAAATATATGAATTGCGACGACTTCTGCATGCCGAGAAAAATCGTCATCACCAGCAAATAGTAGAACACCCAGCGTACGACCAGCGGCTTTTCCCTTATCAGCTTCCTGATGCTGCCGTGGCGCTCCTGGACCAGGTGAACGACGTTAAGGAGTAGTATGACTCCCAGCATGATCCCCAGCTCCGACAGATTGTAGATGAGCGGAACCTGGAGGATGTTTGTACCCGCGAAATGCGTGAGGATATACCACGCGTCTGTCAGGCTTCTTGCCCTGAAGAAGACCGCGCCCAGGACGAAGAGATGGAACGTAACCACCACCATCCAGGTGTTCTTCAGCCCCCCGCAGAACTTCTCGAACACGGTTCCGCGCGATTTCATGATGCCAAGCGGCAGCAGGGCCAGGGCCGCTGCGCCCGCCGCGATCCTGCCGCCCCAGCCCATCCCCAGGCTGCCGCCCATGACCGAACCGACGGCCAGGAGCGCACAGAGGCAGAAGAAGACGACAGCCGGAACTCTCGCGAGACCTCCGAACACCCTGTCCCGCAGGGCGGTACGGAACCGGTCGGTTACCCGGCCCAGCATAATCAGGACACCGTTCAGCGCGCCCCAGATGACAAAGGTCCACTGCGCGCCGTGCCAGAGGCCGCTCAGTGTAAACACGAGCAGTATATTGAAGTAGAGTCTCCAGCGGGGAACACGATTGCCGCCCAGCGGAATATACAGGTAGTCGCGGAACCATGATATGAGGGAGATGTGCCAGCGACGCCACAATTCAGCGATGGAGCGCGAGAAAAACGGGCGCCGGAAATTCGGCATGAGCTCGTAGCCCATGACCTGCGCGGTGCCGATGGCAATGTCGGTATATCCCGAAAAGTCGCAATAGACCTGTATCGCGAAACAGTAGGTCGCCATCAGGAGCGGTAGCCCGTTGAATACCTGCGGCGAGCTGTAAACCAGATTGGCGTACTGCGCCAGGCGGTCGGCGATCACGAGCTTCTGGAAGAAGCCCCATGCCATGAGGAGAAGCCCGTTTATTACGCGGTCATAATCGAACTCCACCTTCCGGTACAGCTGGGGCAGCAGCCGCGTTGAACGCTCGATCGGCCCGGCCAGGAGGGTCGGGAAAAAGCTGACATAGAGCGCAAACATGCCAAAGTGCTTCTCCGGTTCGCGCGTACCCCGGTACACGTCAATGGTATAGGAAAGGGCCTGGAAGGTATAAAACGAGATGCCCACCAGCAGCACCAGCTTGAGTTCCGGCACGCTGTAATTCATGTGCATGACAGAGAACAGGTCGCGGATGCTGTTATTTAAAAAATTGAAGTACTTGAACACGAACAGTATCCCGAGATTGGACACGACGCTCAGGGCAACGTAAAGTTTTTTAATCCGCTGCTCCTTGCCGTGCATCAACAGGGCTGTACCGTAAACGATAACGGTGGTTGTGATTATGAGGAGCGCATACCTCGGGTCCCACCACATGTAGAAAAAGTAGCTGACCGCCAGAAGAAAGATCCAGCGGAAACGGTGAGGGATGGCGAAAAACAACGCCACCACCAGCATGAAAAATACCAGATATTCGAACGATACGAGGGACATGGTCTGTGATTAACCCCGGCTAAATTTATTCGACAATCAGGACGTTGAAATGATACTCCCGGGCGTTCGAACCCGGATAGCACAGCGTGTCATATTTCCAGTGCAACAGACCGATTAGATTGATTTCTCCGGTACTGTCAATAAAAAAAATAGTGCCGCGAGGTCTACCGGGGCAGGCAGACAAGCAGCCCGGCGCAAAGGAGCTCAGCCTTGTGCGCGACGCCGAGATAACCGCGATATCTCACCAGCAGGGCGTCCCGTTCCCCTTTCGTCTTTTCTATGAGGTTCTTCGTCCTTGTGATGGAACTCTTCATGTTCTTCCCGTACCATTTTCGCTGCGCTTCCATGAGGTCAAGCTTCTCTTCTAACTCCGTGATCTGACGGTCGTACGATTCCTTGATCTTCTGCATCTCGGGATCGACGGACAGGTCGAGGCCGCTGACCATCTCGCTCTTCCGGCGCTCGACTTTCATGCGGAGACGCCCGCGGGCCGTCTCGAAATAGCGGTCCGCATCCGCCGCGATGTCGGCTGCCGCGGCAGCATCGACCGTCCCTTCAACGCAGAGGTCCCGGAAGGAGAGCTCGCTTTCCACAGCGTCGAGATCCTCCCCGCTCACAGCACGGCCCGGCACGACAACGGGAACCACTTCCCGCGTCTCAGCGGCCGAAGTAAAAGTAACGAGGTAATAGAAAACCATGCCGGTGAACGGGATGCCGGCCCGTACCGTCTGCACGCCGGTGTGCCCCCCGAAAGAAGCGCTCCGGCAGTGCTCTACCATCCGGTCAATGACCGGGTGTCCGAAGGCCAGGAACTCGATACGCTCGTTATCGAGCGCCGCGGCGCTGTCGAATGTCCCGGGCCGGCGGGATTCGCCGCCCTCGCCGTCGCAGGCGACACTGTAAAGACCGATGACATCGCTCTGGCTGACAAGGCTCGCGGCATGCCCGTCGGCCGCGGCGAGGCGGTTTACGAATCGCTCAATCCGCTCGTTGGAGAACTTCCGTTCTTTCAGCGTGATCCGGTAGTACTCGTCATAATTGAAGTCGATGCGGTCTGCGACGACAAGCTCCGAGATCTTCTCGTACCCGCGCCTCGCCAGGTCGAGCCGCCGCTCCACCTCGTCGTCCATTGATGGTTTTGTCCTGAGCCCCGCCGCCATTTCCATGATCAGCGCGTTGAGCTTCAGCTCGTCCTCCATCTGTCCGAGAAGCACGTCCGGCACGCCGATCGACTCCTCGAAGAGCCGGAGCTTCCTGCCGAGGATCTCCAGCACGCGCTCGGCAACGGTCCCCCTCGTTGAAAAATTGTAAATATACACGTCGTCGGGCTGGCCGAACCGGTGAAGCCTGCCGATGCGCTGCTCGATCTTGAGGGGAGACCAGGGAAGATCATAGTTTATCAGGATATTGCAGAATTGCATGTTGCGGCCTTCTCCGCCAGCCTCGGTCGATATCAGGATTTCCGCTGTGTCCCGGAAACGCTCGATTGCCCGCTCCTTCTCCTCGCGGCTCTGTGAGCCGTGGAACACCTCGACCCTGAACGACGCGAGCTGCTCCTCGAGAAACTCCTGCGTCGTCCTGAACTGGGTGAAGATGAGGAACTTCCGGTGCCCCTTTTTCCTGAGGTCGGCGATGAGCCCCTTTAGCTTCTGGGCCTTCTTGTTGGCCCGGACCGAGTCCGCGATTGCGACGAGACGCCGGAGCGTCGCGATCTCCTTCCTGATCTCCTCGATGGTCTGCCGCGCGGTCAGGCAGACCAGATCGTCCACATCCTCTGCGTCATCGATCAAATCAGGCTCGTCGATGGCGGCCTCGATGTCGAGGCGCCGCTCGATTTCGGCGCGGGCGACCTGTTCCTCCAGTCTCAGCGCCCGCCTCTCGAGCGCGCGGCCCAGGGCGCGCGTCGATGAATCGAGGAGCTTCTGGAATATGGTCATCACGAAACCGGTAGCGCGGTTCTCGCTCTGAAGCGCGCGATTGAATTCCTCGACCACATACGCGGTCGTTTCATCATAGAGCCGCCGCTCGTCAGGATAAAGCTCAAAACGTACCGTGCGGGCGCAGCGGCGGGTGAAACCGCCCACCTCGCTCTTGGTGCGCCTGATCAGCACCGGCGCGATCTTTTCCCTGAGCGTCGACAGCTCGGCGTTCTCGATACAGTAATCGTAGAAGAAAGACTGGAAGGGGCCCAGGATGTTCCGGTCGAGCAGCGCGATGAGATAATACAGCTCCTCGATCTTGCCGCGGAAGGGCGTGGCGGTGAGAAGGAGGAGCGCGCCGGCGCGTTCGGCGATCGCCTGTGCCGCTTCATACGCGAGGGTGCTCCGCTTGCCGTCGCGCCGCAGCCGGTGCGCCTCGTCAAAAATCACGGCGTCCCACGCGACGCCCTGCATCTGCGCCAGCATCCGCGCGCCTTTTACAAAGTCAAGTGAACAGATAACCCTGTCATGAGCGCTCCAGGGATTTCCGCGCCGGGTTCCGGCCACCCGTCTCAGCTCTTTCCGGTCCATGATCACGAAGCGGTCATTGAACTTGCTCCACATCTCCTGCTGCCACTGGTACTGGAGGGACGCGGGACACACGATGAGCACCCGGCGGTACCGGTGCCGATACTCGAGCTCCTTTATGATGAGGCCTGCCTCGATCGTTTTCCCGAGGCCGACTTCGTCGGCGATCAGGAAGCGCCGATTCAACGCGCTCATGACCCGGTGAGCGCACTCGACCTGGTGCGCGAGTATCCTGGTCCGGGAGTTGGAAAGCGACAGGATCTTGTTGTGAGAGTAAGCATGCTGAAGCAGGCACGCCTCGATGCGGAGAAGAAAGCGCTCGTTGAATTCAGGCGGACAGAAGGCTATGCTGTTTCGGATCAGTCGCTCGCCGGTAATTTCCTCTTGCTCGCTCGCAGGTATAACGGAAGGGGCCTCGCGCTGATATAGATCAGGATCAGCGCCGCCAAAATCGAACAACGTTTCATCCATGAGCTTAGTTCCCTGTCGCCGACTCGACCCCCGGGCATTTTATCATATAACCGTGTAAAAAATCCCCCCTTGCCCGGAGGGGGGATATAGTTTTGTTATCAAAAGGAGGTATCGATAAATAGCTTATGTGACATAATATACACGGTTTTAATATATTGCAACTACTTTTTTGGAAAAATTTTAACTTTCCCGATCCTCATTCGTATTACCGATAACTATCGGTCATTAATGAGGTAAGGAAAGATGGAAACAACAGTCAACATACAAATCGACATATTTAACAGGATAACCAGCGAAGCCCGGGCAAGGAAAATTTCACGCTCGAAGATGGTTATACTACTGCTTGAAATGACGATGAAAAAACCAGCGCCCCCGAGACTCGGAAGGCTCGTACAGTACCAGGAAAGCAGGAGTCCCGAGGAATGGCATACCTTTCATATAACTTTTCTGGACGACGAATATGAATATTTTCAGGACCTGAGGAAGCTTCTCAAGATGTCAGTTTCTTTACTTCTCGCACTAGCAGTAAAAAAATTTCTGGACGACCCGACCGTGACTATAGACACCGATAACTATCTGTTTAAAAGCTATTTGATAGTCAAAGAGATAGTTGATTCAATAACATGCTGGAGATTATACTGGGGATACCCGCCCGGGATCATGCACACATTACAAAAAACAACCCGGTAAAACAACTTTCGCCGTTATACGTCCTTTGCCAGCACGGCGGCGCCTATTGCGCCCATTACCTGTGCGTGCTCCGAAACTTCGATTGCCAGCCCAAGCTTCTTCTCGAGCGCCTTCACCACGCCGATGTTCTTCGCCACGCCGCCGGTCATCATGAGAGGGGGCCGTACTCCCACGCGTGAGGCCATGGCGGCGATTCGTGTGGCGATCGACTCGTGAATGCCCGCGACGATATTTTCCCGTTTCTCGCCCTTGGAGATCAGTGATATTACCTCGGATTCGGCAAACACCGTACAGAGGCTCGAGATCCTGCCCGGGCTGTCGGCCTGGAGGGAGATGTCGCCGAAATCCTCCAGGTCAATCTGCAATGCGCGGGCCATCACTTCCAGGAAACGGCCCGTGCCTGCGGCGCACTTGTCGTTCATGACAAAGTCTTTCACCCTGCCGTTATCGTCGAGCGCGATGGACTTGGAGTCCTGGCCGCCGATGTCAATGATGGAGCGGATATGCGGCGCGATGAAGTGCACGCCAGCGCCATGGCAGGTAATCTCGGTGACGGACTTGTGCGCGGCATCCACCCCGTTCCTGCCGTAACCCGTGGACACGATCTTCTCCATTGCCGAAAATTCCAATCCCAGCCTGGCGAAGAGCTCGTCCGTTACATGATGCCACGCCTTGCCGATATTGTATCCGGTGAAGCCGACGCCCGCACCCAGCAGCGCGCCGTCTTTCATGACGGCCGCCTTGGTCGTGATTGAGCCGATGTCGATGCCGAGAGTAATCATGGTTTCCCTGTTCTGTTCAGGCCCGGGCCTGGAACCATTATTGGATTGCAGGAAGAATTAAGACTTGTATATTTCAGAACCGTAGGTCCTGACCCAGTGTTTGTTCAGCGCTTCCTTGGCTTCACTGGTCTTGTCCACATCAAGGATCAGAACCGCCTCGTCCCCCTTGAGGTAGATAAAAGGATACATCGCATCTATGTTAACCCTGGCCTCGATCAGAGGGCGGAGTACGGCGTTCAGGCCGCCCGGATGGTCCGGTGTGGCCACGGCGATCACCTCCTTCGTCGTGACCGTGAATTTATTCATGCCAAGCACGTTGACGGCCCGGTCCGGGTCGTCAACAATCATGTGCACCTGCACCGGGTTGAGTCCGGAGGAGGCCATGATGGCCTTTATATTGATATGCTCTTTTTCGAGAATTGAGCTGGCCCGGTACAGGCTGCCGGGAGCGTTATCGACCGCTATTGAAACCTGGGTTACAGTCATGGTATACCTCTCAATTATTGCCTTCCCCTCTCCCATGGGGAGAGAGGGCCGGGGGGTGAGGTCTTAAAACGGGAACCCGTCGTATCCCGCCTGGATCGCCTTCACGCTCGTTTCTGCGAGCTTCTTTTTGGATCCCATCATCATCTCGATACTGCTGATAATCGTTTCCACCTTGATGATAGTGGTCATTTTGATCAGGGCGCCCAGTATGACCATGTTGGCTGCCCGCTCGTTGCCCATGTCACGGGCTATCGTGTTTGCCGGCGCTGCATACAGCTCGATGTCACCGCGTTCGGGGACGAGATCCACCAGATCGGCGTTATAGAGCAGTTGACCGCCCGGCTCGAGCCGGCTTATAAAACTGAGCATTGACGGCTGGTTCATGACCACGAGCACATCCGGCGCTGACGCCACGGGCGAGGCTATCTCCTCGTCAGATATGCAGAGCGTGCAATTGGCCGTACCGCCGCGCATCGCGGCCCCATAAGATGGCAGGTATGTCACGTGGTAATTGTCCAGCATGGAGGCGTTGCCAAGCACGTTGCCCATGGTAAGCACTCCCTGCCCTCCCGATCCGGCCAGCAATACTCTCAGCAGCATATCATTCCTTCCTGGTCCTCTTGTCGGTCAGCACGCCCAGAGGGAACTCCTTTGTCATGACCTCGGTGACCCATTTGAACGAGTCGACCGGAGACAGTTTCCAGTTGGTCGGGCAGGGCGAGAGCACCTCGATGATCGAATAGCCCAGCCCGTCAACCTGCGTCTTGAATGCATTGGTGATCGCCTTCTTCGTTTTTCGGATGCCCGCCGGCCCGTCGACCGCCACCCGCTCCGCGTACACGACGCCGGGGAATTGCGCGACCACGTCCGTGATATGGAGCGGATACCCGTCATATTTCGGATCGCGGCCCAGGGGCGTGGTCGTGGTTTTCATGTCGAGAAGCGTGGTCGGCGCCAGCTGGCCGCCCGTCATGCCGTACACGGCATTATTGATGAAGATGACGCAGATGTTTTCGCCCCGGTTTGCCGAGTGGATGGTCTCGGCGGTCCCGATTGCCGAGAGGTCGCCATCGCCCTGGTAGGTGAACACGAACAGGTCCGGCCTCGACCGCTTGACGCCGGTGGCGATTGCGGTGCCCCTGCCGTGTGCCGACTCGATCACGTCAAAATCGAAGTAGAGGTACGCGAGCACCGCGCACCCGGCCGGGTTCACGCATATGGCGCTTTTTCCCAGGTCAAGTTCCTCAAGCACTTCGGCGACGATGCGATGCACGATTCCGTGCCCGCACCCGGGGCAGTAGTGGGTGACCACGCCCTTCTTGTAATATTTCGGCCACGCGTTCTTCAGTTTCATAGCTGTATCTTCGCCGTCTTCTGGTATTCCCGGTATATGATACGGGCAAATTCAACCGGAGTCGGCACTACGCCGCCCGGCCGGCCGTGGAACACGATGTCAGCCTTGCCCGCCAGCGCGATCTGCACGTCCTCGAGCATCTGGCCGGTGCTCATCTCGAATACCACGAACTGGCGGATCCGCGTTGCAAGGTCGGCCAGGGCCTTCCTGGGGAAGGGCCAGAGCGTGATGGGCCTGAGCAGGCCGGCTTTCACACCGTCCTTGCGGACCCGCTTGATGGCGCCTTTTGCTATCCGCGCCGTGGTACCGTACGCGATGACGACGATCTCCGCGTCATCAAGCATATATTCTTCATACCTGATTTCGTTCTTTTCAATCTCCCCGTACTTGCGGACCAGCTTCCAGTTGTGCCGCTCCATCTCCATGGCGTCCAGGATAAGCGAGCAGAGATAGCGGCTGGGGCCGTCACCCCGGCCTCTCAGGGCCCATTCCTTCTCGGGAAGCGTACCGACCGGCTCGGGGAACACGACCGGCTCCTTCATCTGGCCCATCATGCCGTCGCTGAGCATCATGACCGGGGTCCGGTATTTATCCGCCACGTTGAAGGCGTTATAGGTGAGGTCGGCGATCTCCTGCACCGAAGCGGGCGCGAACACCGGGGTCCGGTAATCGCCATGGCCGCCGCCGCGCGTGGCCTGGAAGTAGTCGCCCTGCGCCGGCGCGATGTTGCCCAGGCCCGGTCCGCCGCGCATCACGTTAACGATGACCGCGGGAAGCTCGAATCCGGCCAGGAAGGAGATCCCCTCCTGCTTGAGGCTTATGCCCGGGCTCGAGGACGAGGTCATGACGCGGGCGCCGGTGGCGGCGCCGCCGATGACCATGTTGATGGCGGCCGTTTCGCTCTCGGACTGGATAAAGACGCGGCCAAGCTTGCGCATGTGGTCCGCCATGTATTCGCCCAGCTCATTCTGCGGAGTGATCGGATAGCCAAAATAGCAGTGGCACCCGGCACGGATGGCTGCCTCCGCGAATGCGTGGTTGCCGCTTATGAACACCTTATTCATCGTACACCTCGATAACCACCTCGGGGCATACCAGCGTGCAGATGAGGCATCCGGTGCACTGGTCCAGATCGCACGGCTCGGCGAAATGGTAGCCGGTCTTGTTCAGGTGCTCCGACTCGACCAGCACCTTTTTCGGGCAATAGGCGATGCAGAGGCCGCACCCCTTGCACATCTCGACGTCGATCACGACTTTATGTTTTACCGCAGCTTTAGTCATTCAAAAACCCGTACCGTTCAGGATAATCCGTCACAGAGTAAAGATGGCGGGATTTTTTTCAATAAGAAATTTTTACATTAGCACAATGCCGTGCGAAACCGGTATCATCTTATGTCTGATGGGGTCCGGCCCTGCCGGGGGGCTCCGGGATGTTCGCGAATTTATCAATTATCGACTAAAATACTTGCCGCAGCCCCGGTTTTATTATATTATTATATGGTTTGACCCAGGAGTCACAGGCATGAGACAATCACTGAGCATTGTAATCCTTGCGGCAATCCTGTCCGCATCGATATCCTGCGGCGAGATCGAGGACAACGGCGCGGCTGCCCTTGCGGTGGCGGGGCTTGCCGACGACACCGTGTATCCCGCCTCCCGCGAGTTTTACCTGGGCCTCACGCCCTTCCCGTTCGACATATCGAGCGAGTCAAAAGTCGAGTGGGTGTACGAGAAGATCGTAACTGACGCGGACATGATCGTTCACCACTTCGACAACGGCATCCCGTGGGACGACGCCCTTGCGGACTCGTATCCCTACACAACGAGGATCATGGACGACTGGTCCTTCCGGAAAAGCCACATCCCCGCGGGCCACAAGCTATACGTGGCCATTACCCCGATCAACAGCATGCGCGACGGACTCGCCCCGCTATGGAACGAGACCGGCGACAACCAACCCCTCACCGGCACCGACTGGGAAACGCGCGCATTTGACGACGCGAACGTGAAGACCGCATACCTGAACTACTGCCGCCGCGTGATCAAGTATTTCGATCCCGATTACATCGCGGTGGGCATCGAGTCGAACCTGGTAATGGCGAACATCAAGCCGCAGTGGGCCGCCTACCTCGATCTCCAGGATGGAGTGTATGAAACGCTCAAGGACGAGTATCCCGACCTGCCGATATTCGTCACCCTCACCGGCATCGACCTGGTCGAGGGCTACTCGAACGCGGACCATACCGACCAGATGGCGGCGCTTGCGGATATCATGCCGTATACCGATTACTACGCCATCTCGCTCCACCCGTTTTTCGCCGAGCAGCCCGGCGCGGAGCTGCCGGCCGACATGATCGACACTATCTCCGCGTTGAACACGGGCGCGTTGCCCGCGTGCATCACCGAGACGAGCTTCCCTGCGGAGCGGACGGTCATGACCGCGTACGACCCGGTCATCACCCTGGCGGGGAGCGCGGCGAAACAGAAAGAATATTTTCAATTTCTTCTGGCCCAATCGCAGGAGCACCACCTGCTGTTTGTCGTGAACTTCCTTGTGCGGGACTACGACACGCTCTGGGCGCAGATGGGATATCCGGAAGACATACTCAAGGCATGGCGCGATACCGGTTTCTACAACGGGTCAGGTTTCGCGCGTCCGGCGCTGAGGGTCTGGAGGGGATATCTCGGCCTGCCGGTGGTCAGGGAGCTCCTCTGGAACGAACCATCCCGTTAGCGATGATGCAGCTCCCTCGCACACGCGCATTACCCGTGCCGTGTGCCGTTCAGATGCTTGAATTGTTGAGCCCCGGCGAAAGACGTTCTCATTGTGCTCCGGGCAGAATCTTTACCGGGAAATTCCGCACCGCGGTCATCCCCTTGCGTGAAAATATAAAAAATGTTGATTATTCCCTCTCTTTACATTATTAATTAATTACCTCAAGGCTGAGTTCACCCAGCTCATGCCATCTCACCTGATAACTACGGCCATGTATACGGCATGACCCGGAAGGGGGCGGCTCTATGACAGGAAACATGATCCGGGAACATATCGAAACGCTTTTTACCGGCGCCGGCATCCGCATCGACGGTGACCGGCCCTGGGACATCAAGATACACGACAGCGGGTTGTTCTCGAGGGTCCTGAAAGGAGGCTCGCTTGCACTGGGAGAATCATATTCCGATGGATGGTGGGATTGCGAAGCCCTTGACCAGTTCTTTCAAAGGATCTTCAATGCCCGCCTGAATGAGAAAGTCAATCCCCGGCATATCCTGTCGTTCCTGGGATCGCTAATTCTGAACATGCAGAACAGGGTGCGGTCACGGGCGGTGATCGACAAGCACTACGATCTCGACGTAAACCTGTACCTCTCGTTCCTGGATCCGTACAACCAGTATACCTGCGGCTATTTCAATAATACGGACGATCTCGACAGGGCGCAGGAGCAGAAGCTCGACCTCATCTGCCGCAAGCTCATGCTCTCGCCGGATGATTCGATACTGGACATCGGGTGCGGCTGGGGCGGTTTTGCCAGGTTCGCCGCGGAGAGATACGGGTGCGCCGTCACGGGTGTAACCATCTCCGACGAGCAGATCCGCTACGCGAGCGATTTTTGCAAGAACCTGCCGGTTTCCATTGTTAAATCAGACTACCGGGACCTGAAAGGATCCTTTGACAAGGTGCTGGTCTGCGGCATGATCGAGCACGTGGGCTACAAGAACTACCGGAAGCTCATGGAGGTGGTCTATAATTCCCTGAAAGACAGGGGGCTGTTCCTGCTGCAGACGATCGGGTCCGGCATCTCCGCCAGGACCGGGGATCCCTGGATCAATAAATATATCTTCCCCAACGGGCTAATCCCCTCTGCAAAGCAGATTATCGCGGCTGCTGAAGGGCTCTTCACTATCGAGGACTGGCATTTCATGGGCGAGCATTATGACCGCACCCTCATGGCCTGGTACGGCAATTTCGTGAGGAACTGGGACCGCTTAAAGAGCGCGTTTGACGAGCGGTTCTTCCGCATATGGAAATACTATTTCCTCAGCTGCGCGGCCTCTTTTAGAACCCGCATCAACGATCTGTGGCAAATCGTGTTCTCCAAAAACGTCACCGAACGCTGCTACAGCTGCGTCAGGTGACGTCACGCCCGATTGACAGCCGGGGCGCTACCAGGAAACGATGTACGTGCACGAATCAGCGCCTTTTTTCCGTGTTGGTTTATCCGGATCCAGCTCGGCTTTAATAATTTTGGCATCACGGGGCATGAATTTCTGCGCCATCGCGAGAATTATCCCGCGGTCGAATTCGCTGGGATACGGGTTGTTGCATACCATCCGTACCCTGCGGTCGTCGATTTTCTCTGCCTTATAATGACCGATGCCTTCGGTCATTGTTCCCGTGCCCGGATCAAACATGACCTTGCCCTGCAACCGGTGGTTCATATGGTACGCCACATCTATTGCAGCGAGGGCCTTGAAAATGTCGTCGATCTCCGGAGGAAACTTTGCGTTCTCAGGTATTTTTTTCCCTATGCTGTGCAGTGTTTTTTCGCCCAGATGTTCATGAATCTGTCTGAAGGCATTGAGCCATGATTGCTGGGGATACCACTTTTCCGGTACAGGGTCATCAATGCCATTTTCTTTCAGTATTTTGATCGCCTGGCTGCGAAAGGCACCCATGCCATCGACAACGGAAAGTACCGTCTGGCCGTTTACCTCTACTTCCTTATTAAAAGCGACAAATACCGCCATAGGATCCTCCTTTTGTACAATTATGCTCGATATCATTCGAGCAATAACAGCGCACCGGGGGGGGATAGTGCACCGCTATTATGATATAATACTGTTCCTCATGGGAAAATCAAGAAAAAAAGAAGGATCACGGAATTGTTTTTCGTGCGGCCTGGAATCATTGAGAATTGCAGCTTTCACGTGCGCCGCGGAATCCGCCGTCGCACAAAGCAACCATGTAGAATCACCGGCAATGCTGCCGGATCACATGCTCCTTCTGTACTGCCCCCCGACCTCGTAGAGCGCGCCCGTGATCTGGCCGATGGAACAGTGACGCACCGTGTTCATCAGCTCGGCGAAGATGTTGGTGCCCGAGAGGGCCGCCTGCTGAAGAAGCGCCAGCGCGGCGGGCGCCTCCTTCGCGTTCCGCTGCTTGAACGCCTCAAGCCGGCGGAGCTGCGAAAGCTTCTCGTCCTCCGTCGCGCGCGCGAGCTCTACCGCGGTCGTCTCGCCGCCGTGCGACGTCTCGCCGTCCAGGAAGGCATTCACGCCCACGATGGGCAGCTCGCCCGAATGCTTCAGCGCCTCGTAGTGCATCGATTCTTCCTGTATCTGGCTCCGCTGGTAGCCCTTTTCCATGGCGCCCAGCACGCCGCCCCGCTCGGTGATCCTGTCGAACTCGGAGAGGACCGCCTCCTCGACCAGGCGGGTGAGCTCCTCGACGATAAAGCTCCCCTGCTCCGGGTTCTCGTTCCGCGCCAGGCCCCACTCCCGGTTGATGATCTGCTGGATCGCGAGCGCCCGCCGCACCGACTCGCGGCTCGGCGTGGTGATCGCCTCGTCGTAGGCGTTGGTGTGGAGGCTGTTGCAGTTGTCGTACACCGCGCAGAGCGCCTGGAGCGTGGTGCGGATGTCGTTGAACTGGATCTCCTGGCTGTGGAGCGAGCGGCCCGAGGTCTGGATGTGGTACTTGAGCATCTGCGAGCGCGGCGCCGCCCCGTACTTCTCCCGCATCGCCACCGCCCAGATGCGGCGGGCCACCCGGCCGATGACGGTGTACTCCGGGTCCATGCCGTTGGAGAAGAAGAAGGAGAGGTTCGGCGCGAAGCTGTCGATCGGCATGCCGCGCGACAGGTAGTACTCGGCGTAGGTGAAGCCGTTGGCCAGCGTGAAGGCGAGCTGGGTGATCGGGTTCGCCCCCGCCTCCGCTATATGGTATCCGGAAATGGAGACCGAGTAGAGGTTCCGCACGTTGTTGTCTATGAAGAACTGCTGGATGTCGCCCATCATCCTGAGGGCGAAATCGATCGAGAAAATGCAGGTGTTCTGCCCCTGGTCCTCTTTCAGGATGTCGGCCTGCACCGTGCCGCGCACGCACGAGAGCACCTCGGCCCGTATCCGCTCCAGTTCCTCCCGCGCCGGCCGGCGCTTGTGCTGCGCCTCGAACCGGTCCGCCTGCTGGTCGATCGCCGTGTTCAGGAACATGGCCAGCATGATGGGCGCGGGCCCGTTGATGGTCATGGACACCGAGGTTGAGGGCGCGCACAGGTCGAAGCCGCCGTACAGCACCTTCACGTCGTCCAGGGTGCACACGCTCACGCCGGAGGTCCCCACCTTGCCGTACACGTCAGGCCTGGTCTCGGGATCGCGGCCGTACAGGGTCACCGAGTCGAAGGCGGTGGATAGCCGCGTCGCCTCGAACCCGCCGGACAGGAGCCTGAACCGGGCATTGGTGCGCTCCGGGTTCCCCTCGCCCGCGAACATCCGGGTGGGGTCCTCGTCCATGCGCTTCAGCGGGAACACGCCGGCCGTGTACGGGAACCGGCCCGGCACGTTCTCCTCGCGGAGCCAGCGGTAGATCTCGCCCGGGTCCGTGAACCGGGGCAGCGCGATCTTCGGTATCTTCTTGCGCGCGAGCGATTCGTAGTAAAGGGGCGTGCGTATCTCCTGGCCGCGGACCCGGTAGGTGAGCTCGTCCCTTCCGTAGTCCTCCCTGATCGAGTCCCATTGCGACAGCAGAAACTTCGTCTCCGCGTCGAGCGTCCCGTCGGCGCGCGCGGCCGCTTCGGCCAGCCGGCCGGCCTCGCCAGGGCCAAATTCCTTTGCCGCTTCACGCAGGTGCCAGGCGCGGCGCGCCGCTTCCGCCTGCTCTTCCGTGCGCGCGTGGTAGCCCCGCACGGTCTCCGCTATCTCGGCCAGATAGCGGGTCCGGTTCGGCGGGATGATGATGGTCTTGGAGGAGGACGCCTTCCCCGCCGGCCGCGGCATTGCGGAGTGGAACGAGGTCCCCGCTTTCACGTTCACCAGGTCAAGAAGCGCGTGGTAGAGCGCGGTCACGCCGTCGTCGTTGAAGCGCGAGGCTATGGTGCCGAAGACCGGCATCTCCTCGGGCGCGCGCGAGAAGTCCTTGCGGTTGCGCTGTACCTGCTTGCGCACGTCCCTGAGCGCGTCGTCGGCGCCCTCCTTCTCGAACTTGTTGATGACGACCGCGTCCGCGTAGTCGAGCATGGTGATCTTCTCGAGCTGGGACGCGGCGCCGTACTCGCTCGTCATGACGTACATGGACACGTCCGCGGTGTCGGTGAGCCCGGCGCTCCCCTGCCCCAGGCCCGCGGTCTCGGCGATGGCCAGGTCGAAGCCCGCGGCGCGCGCGATCTGCAGCGTGTCGGCCAGGGCGTCGGAAAAATCCGTGTTGGTGTGGTCGGCGGCGAAGGAGCGCATGTACACGCGCGGGCAGGTGATGGCGTTCATCCGGATGCGGTCGCCCAGGAGGGCCCCGCCGCTCCGGCGCTTGGCCGGGTCGCTGCAGAGGACCGCCACGTGGATGTCGCCGAAATCGCGGAGCAGGCGCACAACAAGCTCGTCGATGAGCGAGGACTTGCCAGCGCCCCCCGTACCCGCCATGCCGATGACCGGCATGACGCGGGAGCCCGCCTTTTCCCTGATGAGCTTCATGACGCGCTCGTACTCGGCGCCGCGCTTCTTCCGCGCCGTTTCCGCCATGGTGATGAGCCGCGCGACCGCGCCCTTGTTCTCGGGCGACAGGCCGTCCACGGGGTCGCCGGTGCCGGCCGGTACCGGGCGGTCGACCTCCGACATCAAATGGTTGATGATGCCCTGCAGGCCCCACGCGGCGCCGTGCTCCGGCGTGTATATTTTCGCCACGCCGTACGCCTCCAGCTCCCGCACCTCTTCCGGCACGATCACGCCGCCGCCCCCGCCGAAAAGCCTCACGTGGGACGCGCCCCGCTCTTTCAACAAGTCAATGATATATTTGAAGAATTCCATGTGCCCGCCCTGGTAGCAGGACACGGCGATCCCCTGCACGTCTTCCTCGATCGCGGCGCTGACGATCTCGTCCACGGAGCGGTTGTGGCCCAGGTGGATCACCTCGGCGCCGGACTCCTGGAGGATGCGGCGGAATATATTGATCGCCACGTCATGGCCGTCGAAGAGCGAGGTCGCGGTCACGATCCGCACCCGGTGCTTCGGCCTGTATATCTCGTGTTCGTGTTCCGATGACCCCGCCGGGCCCGCGTGTGTTTCGATTGATGATGCCTGTTTCATGACCTGACCGCTCCCCATGTGTTTCGACGCCCCCCGTCCCCCCGGGGGGGCGCGTGATAACAATCGTATCGCAGTTTCCCGGTTTATATGTTCCCGGTAACTGATTCAATATCCTGCATGATATGACGTTCTCGCGTCAACAGTATAATAACCATGCTTCCCGTCACTTCATTCGTGCCCCCTCCGGGGCGATGCACTGAGCCTGTCGAAGTGGGCAGGGGGGATTTACAAGGGCCTGCCGGTTATTACAGGCGACGTTAAACATCTACTTCTTTTCCTTCGCGGTATACATCCCGAGGATGAACTCCGTCTGGAGCTTGATATATTCCTCGATGCTGTAGTGCCGCGCGAAAAACCATCTCCTGAACGTCCACATGTGGCCAATGACCGCGATATTGTGCGCCGCCACCTCGACCGCGCTGTCCCCGCGCGGCGGCAGGTCGCCGGACGAGATCAGGAGCTTGATGAGGGTGATGAAGATCCCGGTGATGCGGACCTCGTTTTCAAGCACCTTGCGCCGCCACTGCCGGGGGAGCGACTGCGTCTCCTGGTAGATGAGCAGGATGTGGTCGCTCATCCGGTCGCACACCAGGAAATATTCCCGTATGGCCCCGGCTAGGATGTTTTTCCCCTTGCTGGCCCGCGCCATCGCCTCGATCACGCCCTTCTCGACCTCGGCATGGATGGCGTCGCAGACGAGGTAGAGGATGTCCTCCTTGGACGCCACGTATTCGTACATGGAGCCGATCGGCAGGCCGGACGCGGCGGCTATCTGGCGGGTGGTCGTTTTGTGGAAACCCTTCTCGATGAAGAGCTTTACGGCCGCGTCGATGATCTGCCGCCGCCGCCTTGCGACCAGGTCCTGGTTCTTGATCTGGGTC
>Ga0116158_10002166_pt1 | contig 17446 bp, 8 predicted proteins | sample AD_UKC052_MetaG_FD_89883 | JGI IMG/M metagenome (GOLD analysis project Ga0116158, IMG submission 89883) | Active sludge microbial communities of municipal wastewater-treating anaerobic digesters from USA - AD_UKC052_MetaG | ecosystem: Engineered > Bioreactor > Anaerobic > Digestate | place: USA... | reverse complement strand
TAACTGCGAGGGTGATTATAAATTCATGGGGAGGGCCGGTTTTCAAAATTGGTAACAGGCTTTTTTCGGAAAAAACGGGTGCCTATGTAGATAAAAGCTGGTTTAATATATTTCATTATGATTTTGTTTCCGGAAGCCTTGATGCTTTTAATAATGATCCATTTAGTATTGTACTTACTGAGTCAAAAGCAAAAAAGTATTTTGGTAACGATGATCCTATAGAAAGAATTATTCGTGTTGACACCATTAATTATACTGTAAAGGCAGTTGTTAAGGATAATCCCATCAATTCAAGTTTTCAGTTTGATGTATTGATGCAAATGGAGGGACGATTGCTAAACCCCGATACTTACAGGGATGGTGAAAGTTGGGGTAATTTTGGCTTTACTACATTCATTCAATTGCAGAGAGGTGCAGACCATAAAAGTGTTGAATTGGGATTGAATGATATTATCAGGAAAAATAGGAACAACGATAATTGCATAGTTTCCTTACAACCCCTTGATGCTATTTATTTCGAAAATGATCTGCAATCATCTGATATGCCACATGGTAATAGGCAATCGACCTATATTTTTGGGTTGCTTGGCTTTTTATTGTTGATAATTGGTTGCATTAATTATGTAAATCTTACGACTGCCCATGCCAGCCTGCGTGCAAATGAAGTAAGTGTCAGAAAAATAGTTGGTGCTTCAAAAGGTAACCTGTTTGCACAGTTTATTACGGAGTCGCTGGTAATTAGCCTGCTTTCATTAATCATTTCCCTGGTACTTATACAGCTAATATTACCAGGTTTTAATGACCTTACAGAAAAGCAGTTTGATTTGCCAATATTGTCACCGGTTTTGTGGGCGATACTTGCAATCACCCTTTTACTCGCATCACTTTTAAATGGTATTTATCCTGCAGTATTACTATCATCATTCGAGCCATTAAATGTATTTCGCGGGAGAAGTGTTTTAAAGTTGCAGGATGGGTCTGTGAGAAAAGGACTTGTTGTATTTCAGTTTACATTATCCGTAATACTCCTTGTAGGCACGATGGTTATTTACAGGCAAATGAAATTTGTTCAAACTACCAATCCGGGGTATTCGGTTGCACAGGTAATGTCAGTACAAGTGCCTTTTCAAAGTTACAGGACTTTAACCAATGAAGGGAGAAAGGATTTCTTTTCAAAATTGAAAAGTGAATTAAAAGCGCAGAGTCGTATTTATGATGTTTGTACCGGAAGTTCTGAAATTGTAAATATTGATGGGTCAAGTTCAGGAAATGCTGATTGGGATGGACGTGATTCTAATTTTAATCCAACCATTGCCAAACTTTCTGCTGATGATGATTTTCAGAGAATGTTTGGCTTGCAAGTGGTTTCCGGGAGTTGGTTTGGTGCAGGTTCTGTCGATCAACATGGATATCTATTGAATGAAACGGCAGCCAGGTCATTTAATATGAAGCAACCAATAATCGGGCAACGTTTTATTTGGGGTGGCGATACGGGAAAAGTAATTGGAATAGTAAAGGATTTTCATTATAAAAGTATGCATGATCGGATAGGGCCGATGGTTGTATCCAACAACAATGGAGGAGGTTCCTACCTTTTTATTAAAACCTTTCCCGGTAATATTCCCGAGGCAATAAGTGCTGTGGAATCAATTTGGACTAAATATGTGCCTGGTCAACCTTTTAGTTATACTTTTTTGGATGATAATTTTAATTCAATGTATAAAGCTGAAATAAAGGCAGGGAACCTTGTTTTAATTTTTTCGGTAATTGCTGTAATCGTATCTGCCCTTGGCTTATTTGGCCTTGCTGCATTTTCTGCAGAGCAAAGGACCAAGGAAATTGGTATCAGGAAAGTATTGGGTGCTTCTGTATTTTCTATATGGAAGCTGCTTTCAAGGGAATTTTTATTACTGGTATTTGTTTCATGTATAATTGGAATTCCTGTTGCCTATTATTTTATGCAGCAATGGCTTCAAAATTTTGAGTACAGAACAAGCCTTGTTTGGTGGATTTTTGTTGCATCAGGCTGTGGGGCAATGGCAGTTACATTGTTAACTGTAAGTTTTCAAACCATTAAAGCAGCCTGGGCCAACCCTGTAAAAAGTTTGCGTTCCGAATAAATAGAGTATTATGATTAAAAATTTTTGGACAATCGCCTGGCGCAACCTGATGCGCAATAAAGTTTACTCCTTCATTAACATTGCCGGACTTAGTCTTGGTCTTGCATGTGCTATGCTTATTATACTGTACACAAAGGATGAAAACAGTTTTGACCGTTTTCATGAGAATGGAGAAAGTATTTACAGGATTGTATCAGTTAGTTATGATGAAAATGGAAAGGATCCGCACGGTGGTGGAAACACGGGTTATTTTCATGGACCGGCATTTGAAAGGCAGATTCCTGAAATTACCCAGGTAGTTAGGTATCAGGGTGATATTAAGGATGTAAAAAAAGGTACGGAAGTAATAAGGGAAGAAGTGATAAATGTGGATTCAAATTTTTTTGAAGTTTTTCATTTTCCAATGGTAAGTGGGAATCCCCGAACTGCATTGAACGATCCCTATGGTATTGTGCTGAGCGAGGATATGGCCAAGAAGTATTTTGGTTCCACTGATGTGATTGGTAAGTCAATTGAAATGAAACTGGATGATGAGTTTAGGTCTTACAAAATAACTGCAGTCTCCCGGCGTAATCCTCAGAATTCATCCATAAAGTTCGATTTTTTGCTGCCTATGCAGGTGCCGGTGGGTCACCTTGAAAATAAGGATAACTGGTTTAATTTCTTTTTAAACACATTTGTAGTATTGTCTCCGGGTGCCGATAAGGCAAAGGTAGAGGCCAAAATGAAACAGGTTTATGAGTCCGATGCGAGGGAGGTAATTGTACGGATGCGAGATGAATTTGATGAGAAGGGCTCACAGTCCTATCTTCTGCAACCCTTTAAAGACCTTCATTTGGGGATTGACTTTGGCGTTAGTAATGGCCTTCGTGATGGCAGCAACCCATGGTATTCTTATATTTTAACCGGTATTGCATTATTTATATTACTGATAGCCTGTATTAATTTTATTAACCTTACCATTGCACGGTCCGTTAAGCGGAGCCGGGAGATTGGTATCCGGAAAGTGGTTGGCAGCAGCCGCCGCCAATTAATTGCGCAGTTCATTGGAGAGTCCTTTTTACTGTCATTGTTTGCATTTTTACTTGCGTTTGTATTGGTTGAAGTTTCATTACCAACATTTAACAGGTTGGCAAATAAGGAGCTTTCACTTTCCTATTTGCTGGATTTCAGGCTGATAGCTTTTTATGTTTTACTTCTTATGGTTACAGCTCTTTTGGCCGGCTTTTACCCGGCTTTGATATTAAGTTCTTTTCAGCCGGTGAAAACTTTGTATGGCCGGTTTTCATTGGGAGGAAAAAGTTACCTTCAAAGAGGCTTGGTTGTATTGCAGTTTTCGTTGGCTACACTCCTGGTTATTGGTACCATAACTATTTACCGTCAGTTTAATTTTATGCTCAACACTCCCCTTGGTTATGATGATGATAACCTTGTAAGGGTTGAAAAATGGCGAATGAGGCCTGATGAATTCAATCGCTTTCAACAGGAATTGTTAAGTAAGGATTTAATAGCCGGTATTGCTCCAAGCAACAGTGGCTACTGGGGTACGGGGGCAAGGGTAAATGGTGAACAGAATATTCAGTTTGCCATAGAGAATGTTAACGATAATTATATCCCAGTCCTGGGACTTCAGGTGGTTAAGGGCCGTAATTTTAATTCGGAGCTGCCTACGGATTCTACCGATCATATATTGGTGAATGAAAGCTTTGTGAGGGAGGCTGGCTGGAAAGATCCTTTAGGTCAGGTGGTCAATTTTTTTTGGGACAATAACAAAAAGTATAAGGTTATCGGGGTTATTAAGGATTACCATTTTTCTTCATTAAATGAGAAAATAAGACCGCAATTATTGGTATGGAATTCGGATAATTTCGGTGAGGTTTATATTAAGGTAAGGCCTGGAGCGGATGGAAAAGCGATGAGTCATATTACAGCATCTTTTAAGAAAACATTTCCCTTTATTCCTTATACCTATAGTTTTTTGGCCGATGATAATAAAAATGAATACGAGGCTGAGAATAAATGGAGACAGATGATGTTGTTTGCTGCGGTTCTCACTATTTTTATTTCCTGTATCGGCTTATTTGGTCTGAGTGTGTTGAATGCTGAAAAAAGAACCAAGGAAGTTGGCATACGCAAAGTTTTGGGGGCAAGTGTCTCGCATGTTGCTACCAGCCTTTCTGTTGACTTTTTAAAATTGGTTTTTTTATCTTTATTGATAGCCATTCCAGTGGCCTGGTATGCAGGGTTTAAGTGGCTTGAAAACTATCCGTACCGAATTACAATGGGTTGGAGCATGTTTGCCCTTGCAGCTTTTATTGTTTTGGTAATTGCTGCGACCACCATCAGTTTTCAGGCGATTAGGGCTGCCGTAGCTAATCCTGTAAAAAGTTTAAGAACCGAATAAATAGTCACAATGTTTAAAAATTATTTCAAAATTGCCTGGCGTAACCTGTGGAGGAACAAAGTTTTTTCTGCGATCAACATTTTGGGATTGGCAATTGGTATGGCTGCCTGTATGGTTATCATGGTTTTTGTTTTTTATGAAATGAGTTTTGATGGGATTCATAAGAAGAATATTTATCGCCTTGATGAAGTACAAAAGTTTGAGGGTATGGTAGCCCCTCAGGATGTAGCGCTTTCTATGTACCCTATGGCCCCAACATTGAAGGCAGAATTTCCTGAAGTGGTGAATGTAACACGTGTGCGCCAAAACCAAAAAGTGAATTTAAGGGCAGGCGAAAAGCAGATTGTACTACCCGCCGTATTTTTTGTTGACTCAACATTTCTCCAACTATTCGATTTTGAGTTATTGAAAGGTGATCGGTCTACTGTATTGCAAAAACCCAACAGTTTATTACTTACAGAAGAAAGTGCTGTAAAGCTTTTTGGCGGTGAAGATCCTGTTGGGAAAACAGTAACACGCTATGCTGACGATACGCTTGCTTTCACGGTAACTGGTATTCTTAAGAACATTCCGGATAATTCGCATATGCAGTTTGATGGACTGTATTCATTTAGTACCATTGCAAGTCCACAGATGATGGAAAATTGGGGAGGAAATTGGCTGACTACTTACCTCGAACTTTCTCCTGGTGTTAATATTGATGCACTTGAGAAGAAATTCCCTGCTTACCTCAAGCGTCATATGACGGAAGGTGACTGGAAGTTTTATGAATTATTTCTTCAGCCATTAAAGGATGTACATGCAAATTCTTCTGAAATTACCCATGATTATATCAATTACCAGAAATTTGATAAGAAGCATGTTTACATTTTCTCTGTAATCGGGCTAATTGTATTATTTATAGCCTGCATCAATTTCATGAACCTCTCTACTGCAAAATCATCTGGCAGAGCAAAGGAAATTGGTGTAAGGAAATCTGTTGGGGCAAACAGGGGGCAGGTGGCAATCCAGTTCCTGGTAGAGTCAGTGTTGATTGCTGCAATTGCTTTCATACTGGCTATAGGTTTTGCCTATTTATTGTTACCGGCAGCAACAAGCATAAGCCAGCGTGAATTGAAACTACCCTTATTTTCCAACCCATGGTTATTTTTACTTCTTTTGGGATTAACTGTTCTTGTAGGAATAATTGCAGGACTTTATCCTGCAGCCTACCTTTCTTCTTTCCGTCCGGTAGCTGTTTTAAAAAATTCACTTCAAACAGGTTCAACCAAAGGCAACTTTCGTAACCTGCTGGTTATTTGCCAGTTTACAGGGGCAGTGTTCCTGATAATAGCTACCATATTTGCAGTAAGGCAGTTTCGTTTTATGCAGCAAAAGGATCCAGGATTTAGCAGGGAACAGGTTATTGTGGTGCCACTAAACAGTACTGCAGACAGAAACTATGAGACCTTTAAGCAAACCCTGCTTGGCAATTCAATTATTAAGGGTGTAACGGCATCGCAACAACGTTTAGGCAACAACCTTCACCAAGCCGGGGTTATTTACCATGGCAACGGGCCTGCAAGAGAATTAACTTCATCCCAGGTAATTGTTGATCATGACTACCTGAGTTTATATAATATTAAGTTGGTAGCTGGAAAGGATTTCAGCGCCGAACTTTCAGAAAATGCAAGCACCTATATTATCAATGAAACCCTGGCAAGGGAATTATTGAAGGATGATCCCAAAGCCCCACTTGAATCTGTATTGGGTAAAATGTTCGGTTTTGGAGGAATGGATTCTACCGGGAGGATTATTGGCGTAGCAAAGGATTTTAATTTTAATTCGCTTCACCACAAAATTGAAACGCTTTGCATTTTTAATCAGAAGGATTGGGGTTTTAGCGAAATGTCCATTAAGATTAATGCGGACAATGCGCCCGAGGCCATCAGCTTGCTTGAGCAAACATGGGCAAAATTGGTTCCGGATATGCCTATTGAATACAAATTTCTTGATGAGCATTTTGAAGAGTTATACAAGGCTGATAACCAGGTTAGCAGTATTGTATCTGTATTGGCCTTTTTGGCCATCATAATAGCCTGTCTTGGATTGTTTGGACTTGCCTCCTATTCAGCCGAAAAAAGAATCAAGGAAGTAGGCATACGAAAAGTGTTGGGTGCAGGTGTGTTTAACATGGTGGCTTTGTTGTCAGGCAGCTTTATCAGGTTGGTGGTCATTTCCATTGTGATAGCCTGGGCCATTGCCTGGTTTGCCATCAATAAATGGCTCGAAGATTTTGCTTACCGTGTAGAAATAAGTTGGTGGGTATTTGCTTTAGCAGGTTTGGTGGCTATCCTGATTGCATTGCTTACTTTAAGTACACAGGCCATTAAGGCAGCAATAGCAAACCCGGTTAAGAGTTTAAGAACCGAATAAAATTTTTCTTATGCTAAAAACGTACTGGCTAACTGCCATCCGTTACCTGAAAAAGCACAAGCTGTATGCAACGATCAACATTGCTGGTCTTAGTATTGGCCTTGCTTCCTGCCTGCTCATTATTGTATATACACGAAATGAATTGCGTTACGATTCCTTTCATACAAACAAAGACCGGATTGTAAGGGCTACCATGGAGTATCAAATGTCCGGCACGGTAAATTATGCTGCAACCACCGGAACAAAACTTGGTCCGCAGGCTAAAAGAACTTTTCCCATGGTTGAATCCTTTGTGCGCCTTTTTCAGGGAACAAGGGTTGTACAAATTGGTGATCAAACCTTTGAAGAAAATGCATTTCTATATGCCGATAAAGATTTTTTTAAGGTATTTTCTTTTAAATTGCTGGAAGGAAATGCCGCACAGGTTTTGGCTAACCCGGGTAACCTTGTTTTAACAGAGGAAACAGCGATCAGGTATTTTGGAACAAAGCAGGTGATAGGGAAAGCACTTAAGATAGGGGATAAAAATTATTCCATCACTGGTGTTTGTGAAAATCCACCGCAGTACTCCCAAATCAGGTTTGGAATGGTGACTGATTTTATGGACCTAGGTGAAGAAACTACCGCCGAACAATGGTGGACCGCAAATTGGCTGACTTTTTTCCTGCTAAGTCCCGGTTCAGATAGAGTTGCCTTTCAGCAGCAGTTGAATGCCTATATGCAAACAGAGGCAGTTCGGGCAGAGGCAAGGTTAGAAGGTAATGGATATTTAAGATACAACCTTGAACCACTTACCTCCGTACACCTCCATTCGTCACTTGCCGGATTTGAACCCAATGGTAATATCAGGTATATTTATATGTTGGGAATTGTAGCTCTGCTGATATTGGTAATTGCTGCAGCAAATTATACCAACCTTGCCACTGCACAGGCAGCAGGCCGTGCTTCGGAAATGGGTATGCGAAAAGCCATTGGGGCCGGACGCAAGCATTTATTCTGGCAGTTCATTGGCGAGTCGATGGTTATCGCCCTGCTCTCGGGTATATTGAGCCTGTTGCTCGCATGGGTTGCTTTGCCTGCACTCAACAAAATTACCGGGTGTGAATTTATTTCCGGTGATTTGTTTGAACCAATGCCTCTGGCCTTGCTATTCAGCCTTTTGTTATTAATCGGCTTTTTATCAGGTGCTTATCCGGCCATTGTGCTTTCAGGTATGAAGGCATTGCAGGTAATGAAGCGCAGTTTCACATTGAGTCAAAACAATATGCTTGTCCGCAGAACCTTGATTGTTATTCAATTCAGCATATCCGTTTTCCTGATTATTTATACCCTGATTATGGTGCAGCAAATGCAATTTATGCAGCAAAAAAATCTTGGTTTTCAGAAAGAGCAAATGATTGTTTTGCCCGTAGATGGTAAAATGCGGGAACAATACGAGGTACTGAAGGAATCGCTTGCGGCATTGCCCGGGGTAAAAGCAGTGAGCGGGGCTAACGAAACGCCGGAATTTGTTGAGTGGGGCGACGGGGTGACCGCTTTTGATGAAAATGGGCAGCATAATGTTTCGGTTCATGCCATGCCTGTGGATGTTGGATTCTTACAAACTATGGGCATGGAACTGGTTGCCGGAAAAGATTTTTCGAAAACTGATTTTACAGTTCCGGATTATGCACATTCAAATGAACCAAGCAGCAAGGCCTTCATCCTGAATGAATCGCTTGCAAAAAAAATAGGCTGGACACCCGAACAGGCAATTGGGAAAGCAGTTTCAAAACATGTTGACGGGCATGTGGTTGGAGTGGTCAGGGATTTTCATTTTCAAAGCATGCATAACGAGGTAGGACCGATGCTTATGTTTCTTGAGCCAAGGTTTGTACGGCAATTGGTTGTACGGCTCGACGGTGTTGATATGAAACAAAATCTTGCTACGCTTGAGGGCTGGTGGAAGCAACGAATCAGCCACCGCTCATTCAGCTACCGGTTTATTGATGAATCGTATGCCCGGCTGTACGAAGGGGAACAAAGGGCCTTAATGCTGTTTGTAGCTGTTTCGGCAATTGCCATGTTCCTGGCTTGTCTTGGTTTATTTGGCCTTGCATCCTTTATGGTAGTGCAGCGTACCCGCGAAATTGGAATCCGGAAGGTGTTGGGTGCGGATATCTCCTCGATAGTATGGTTGGTGGCAAAACATTTCCTTGGCCTTGTTTTTATCGGAATCCTGATTGGGGTTCCGGCAGGATGGATATTGGGAAAGCAATGGTTAAACGATTTTGCATACCGCGTTACGCCCGGAATCTGGCTTTTGTTGTTATCCGCATTGGCTGCCCTGTTTATAGCTTTTTTCACTATTTGTGTACAAACGGTTCGTGCGGCACAGGAAAACCCCGTAAAAAGTTTACGAACGGAGTAAAGATTTTGTAACATCAACCCCGGTATAAACGTACAATAAAGATTAATTCACACTAAAGAAACAACTATGAAAAACAACAATTATTTGGCAGGACTCACCCGCTTCATGCTCACCGGTATTTTTGCCGGCATTTCCATAATCCTTTTTGCACAGGATCAAACTCCTTATTATACAAAAACTTTTGAAGGATCTGTCAATACTGTCGAAGTTCAAACATCGGGTGGCAGCATTTTTGTAGCCCATGAGGCAGGTCAGAATAACCGGGTTGAGGTATATATTAAAGGCAATAACGGGAAAGAACTTTCAAAGGCTGAAATTGAGGAACGCCTGAAAGAGAAGTATGAATTGATTATTGAAACAAGCGGAAACAAGGTAAGGGCTATTGCCAAAACCAAAGGAAGCTTTAATGACTGGAAAAATGCTTTGAGTATATCGTTTAAAGTGTATGGACCTGCAAAATTGGCTACCGATTTAAAAACGAGTGGCGGAAGCATCAGTCTGAAAGGCCTTACAGGCAACCAGGAATTTGCCACAAGCGGAGGCAGCCTGAAGGTTGAAAATATTAACGGGGATATTGATGGCGCCACTAGCGGCGGCAGTATTACTATTTCAGGATCAGAGGGAAATATTGACCTGGCTACGAGCGGCGGCAGCATTACTGCAAGCAATTGCAAGGGCGATATGGAACTTGCCACTTCCGGTGGTTCGCTTAAACTAGATAACCTTCAGGGTAAAATTGAAGCTAAAACAAGTGGTGGATCCATTTCGGGTACCAATGTAAAGGGCGAACTCGAAACATCCACTTCGGGCGGCAGTGTTAAAATTGCCGGTATGAGTGGCAGCCTTGCTGCCGGCACAAGTGGTGGTTCAATGGATATATCCATTGTGGAACTGGGAAGCTATGTAAAATTGCGCAATTCCGGCGGATCTATAAATGTAAGCCTTCCAACCGGAAAAGGGATGGATCTTGACCTTGAAGGTAACAAGGTTTCTGTACCCGGATTAACCAATTTTTCGGGGAGCGCTTCGGATGATGAAATCAAAGGCAAAATAAACGGGGGAGGTGTACCGGTTACCGTGAAGGCGTCTTCCGGAAGGGTTAACCTTTCTTTTGGCACCAAATAGCCTTTTAGTAAAAGAATATAATACCCATGCTTAAAAACTACCTGCTGGTTGCCATTCGCAATATGCTGAAGCGAAAATCCTACACTTCACTTAATATACTGGGTCTGGCTTTAGGCATGGGTATTTGTTTACTGATTGTAATCTATATCCTGGCAGAATCGGGTTATGATTCCTTTGTACCTGATGGCGAACGCATTTACCGGGTTGTAGTGGATCGAAAGTACCCCGACCGGTCAACCGCTTATTCCAACATTCCCCAATCCTATGCCGCAGCCATGCAGCAGGAATTTCCGGAAGCGCAACATGTGGTAAGGGTTTTCAACTTCAGCAATGGCACCGGCCTTTCTCTCAGGTACAATAACAAGGTATTCGAAGGAATGGAATGTTACCTTGCGGATTCTAGTTTTTTTGATGTATTCAGCCACCCATTTATTGCCGGTAACCCAAAAACGGCACTGCTCAATCATGGTTCGCTTGTTATTACTGAATCAACAGCCCGCACTTTTTTTGGCGACCCGCTTCAGGCAATTGGCAAGCAATTGGAAGTGGCGGAGGGAAATAAGGACTTGCTTGAAATTACGGGCGTAATTTCCGACTGGCCTGCCGAATCGCATATGAAATTTGATATGTTGCGAACAACGGCAGGACTCGGTTTTGCATCAGAAACCAATTATGTAAATTTTGGCCCGCATACTTATGTAAAGGTTCGCGAAGGAACGCAAGCCAAGGCTATTGAAGATAAATTCCCCTCAATAATCAGTAAATATGCCGTCACTAATATTGAACAGGGATTTGGCATCAGTTTTGCTGAATTCCAGAAAGGGGGAAATGGTTATCATTATTACCTGCAACCATTAAAAGATATTTATCTCAACAGTCACCTCGAAGGAGAACTAAAGGCAAATGGCAGCCGTCAGGCGATTTATGTTTTTTCCATCATTGCCCTGGTTATTTTTATCATAGGCTGCATCAATTTTATTAATCTTTCCACAGCCCGTTCGGCCGAAAGGGCAAAGGAGGTTGGATTAAGGAAAACATTTGGTTCGGACAGGCGGTTCATAATCGGACAATTCCTGGCAGAGTCTGTGCTGATCAGTTTGGTAAGCGCTTTGCTGGCACTTATAATTGCCCTTGTGATGCTGAACGTGTTTGGACAGGTCACCAATCGTACCTTTCACCCTAACGATTTGTTGAAACCTGGTATTTTATTGGTGTTGCTGGCACTGTCATTAGTTAATGGGCTGCTTGCCGGTTTGTATCCTGCATTTATACTTTCTTCGTTTAAGCCTATTGAAGTACTTAAAGGCAGATTTAAGTCTGGAAATGCCGGGCTCCGGTTACGGAATGGATTGGTGGTTTTTCAGTTTGGAATTTCTATTGTACTGATGGTGTGTACCTTGGTGGTTAATCAGCAAATGCAATACATGACCGGAAACAACCTTGGTTTTAATAAGGAACTTGTTCTTGTATTGGAGCGTGCTGATTTGCTTGGGGACAAAACAGAAGCATGGAGAAATGAGGTAAAAAAGATTACAGGAGTAAAAGAGGTTTCCTTGTCGAGTGCTTTGCCAGGCACCAATCAATATTTTGGAATAAGCTGGAAAAGGCCCGAAAGCCGTGAACCTATGACGGGCAGGGGGATGATGGCTGATGAGACTTATTCTGAAACCCTTGGTCTTGAACTTATACAGGGAAGATTTTTTTCGAAAGCGTTTTCTACTGATACACTTTCTGTTATTTTGAACGAGAAAGCAGTAAGCGACCTGGGATTGAAAAATCCAGTTGGCAGTGAACTTGTTTCATCCGAAGAATTTATAAACGGGCCCGGAGGTGAAATTTATCGCTATAAAGTTGTAGGGGTGGTCAGTGATTTTCATTACCAGTCTCTTCACCAGCCGGTGCACCCGCTGGTAATTTCAAACCTTTCTAAATTTGGTGGTATTGGGAACTACTGTGCCATAAAAATAGATGGAGATAATTTACCTTCTAACCTTGCTGAAATTGAAGAAATTTGGAAAAAGATGGTTCCTGAAAAAACAATTCAGTACAAATTCCTGGACCAAACGATAGAAAATCAATACCGGTCTGAAATAACGACAAGACGATTGTTTACCTTGTTTTCCTCACTGGCCATATTTGTTGCCTGTATCGGACTGCTTGGTTTGGCGGCCTATACAACCCAGGTGCGGACCCGCGAAATTGGTATCAGGAAAGTTCTCGGTGCATCAGTAACAGGGATTGCACAAATGCTTTCAAGAGATTTTTTGAAATTAGTTTTTATTGCTATCCTGCTTGCATTTCCGGCGGCATGGTATATTATGCATAATTGGCTGCAGGATTTTACCTATCGTATTTCAATACAACCATGGGTATTTATATTTGCCGCAATTGCATCAGTGGCAATTGCAATGGTTACCATAAGTTTTCAAACTTTGAAAGCTGCATTAAGGAACCCGGTAAAAACTTTACAAACCGAATAAATAGAATGAAATATGTTGCTTTCAATTAAGAACTTGTATAAATGGGTTAATGTAGGCGGGCAAAGGGTTTTTTTGCTAAAAGATATTAACCTTGATATTGCAGAAGGAGATTTTGTATCCATTATGGGCCCCTCCGGTTCCGGAAAAAGTACCTTGCTGAATGTAATGGGCATGCTCGATGGCTTTGATGAAGGGGAGTATCACTTTCTGCACGAATCGGTGCATAAACTGAAGGAAAAGCAACGAAGCAATTTATACAAGCAGTACATTGGTTTTGTATTTCAGGCATACCATTTAATAGATGAACTTACCGTCTATGAAAACATTGAAACGCCGCTGATCTATAAAGATATTAAGTCTTCTGAAAGAAAAGCCATGGTAGCCGATATACTCGACAGGTTTAATATTGTAGGAAAAAAGGATTTATTTCCTGCCCAATTGAGTGGTGGGCAACAGCAATTGGTAGGTATTGCAAGGGCCCTTATTTCAAAGCCACGCCTTATACTTGCAGATGAGCCTACAGGGAATCTCAATTCAAAACAGGGCGAGGAAATTATGGCGCTATTTCAGGAACTAAATAAGGAGGGAGTTACCATCATTCAGGTTACCCATTCCGAAAAAAATGCGGCCTATGCATCGCGTATTATCCACCTGATGGATGCGCGTATTGAGCGGGATGAGCAAAAAGGGTAGCCTGCCATTCATAAAACATCACGTTTCTTTAACAGGTCGAACTGAGCCTGGTAGGATAATTTTGGCTTTTTGAGAACATATATTGTCTTACCAACTCTTTAAGTATGATTAAACCCACACTGCTGTTTTTTTTGTTTTCCATTCTTGCTTTTTGTTCGGTAGCACAAACCAATGTGGTTACAGGTTCCGTTGGTGATTCTACAGAAAAAATTTCCCTATCAAATGCTGTGGTAGCCCTGTTGCGGTCGGCCGATTCGGGTTTGGTCTGTTTTACCCGTGTAAAACCTGATGGACAATTTTCATTAACTGCTCCAGCCGATGGGAAGTATATTTTACTGATTACCTATCCCAATTATGCCGACCATGCCGATTTTATTGAAGTAAAGGGGCCTCTTGATCTTGGTAAACTATATATGCTTACCAAGGCTGTAGTGCTTGAAAATGTAATTGTGCGGGCAAGTGCAGTACGTATGAAGGGCGATACACTTGCCTTTACCGCTGATAGTTTTAAGGTGAGCGAAGGGGCAACGGTGGAGGATTTACTTAAGCGCCTTCCCGGACTTTCGGTAAACAGTAAAGGGGAGATAACCGCACAAGGCCAGCGGGTAGAAAAAGTATTGGTGGATGGGGATGAGTTTTTTGGCGATGACCCTACACTTGCCACCAGGAATCTTCAGGCACTTGCTGTAAAGGAAGTACAGGTGTTTGATAAAAAAAGTGACCAGGCCACTTTTACCGGGGTGGACGACGGCCAAAGCCAGAAAACCATTAACCTGAAACTGAAGGATGAATTTAAGAAGGGATACTTTGGAAAAGTGAAATTGGGCGGTGGCCTGCCTAACCGCTGGGAGAACCAGGCCATGATAAACGCGTTTAAAGACAAACGAAAATTAAGCGTATATGGCATTATGGCCAATACCAATAACAACTCACTCGGGTGGAGCGATGAAAGCCAGTTTGGCGGTAACCTGAATACCAATATGGAAATTGGGGATGATGGAAGTATAATGATGTGGAGCCAGGGAGATGATTTTGGCGGAACAGGGGGGTATTATGGAGAAGGGCTTCCTCAAAGCCTGAGTATTGGTACAAGCTATGCCAATAAATGGAATGAGAACCGCAGTAATGTAAGCGGCGCCTACAGGTTTCAAAAGATGCGCACAGAGGCCAATACCTCGGTAACTACCCAGAATATTTTGCCCGACACCCAGTTTTATAATAATGAGAAGGGACGAAATATTGCTGAACGGTGGAGAAATAAAGCACAGATAAAGTCCGAGATTTTTATTGACAGTATGCAATCCCTCACTTTTTCGGTAAACGGATCCTATGGTGAAAATACCATTTTTAATGAATTTCAAAGCGAAGCGCTGAACGGGAAACAATTGCCTGTAAACCAAAGTCGCAGAACCACCAATGCAGATGGTGTTCAATCGCAGTTTGGCGCCACTGCTTTGTATAAATTAAAGTTTAAAAAGGCACGCCGTACCCTTTCTGTCAATCTTTCCGATCAATTTAATCAAAATTCAACTGATGGATTCCTGCTCACCTATAATGAATTTTATAACGAGCAGGGTCTTTTCCGGAAGGATACAGTTGATCAGCGGAAAGATAATTTTTCCCGTGGAAATTCACTTTCAGGCAGGATTGCGTATACGGAGCCGGTTGGAAAAAGCGGGATTGTTGAGCTGAATTACAGCTATGGATATACCAATAGCGACCAAACAAGATTGAGTTACGACAGGGCTGAAGGAAAAGAGGATATTTTGAATGACCTTTTCTCCAATGATTTCAGGTTTGAAACAAAAACACAGCGTGCCGGAACTGGCTACAGGTACAACGGCAAAAAAGTGCAGTTTGGATTGGGCAGCGACGTGGCTTTTACCAAATGGAAGCAGGATGACCTCTTCAGGGATACCACCCGATTGTATGATTTTACCAACTTTTTTCCAAGAGCGAATTTTTCTTATAAAATCGGTCAGTTCAGCCGGGTATCCATCAACTATAATGGCAATACTACGGCCCCTACCGCCAATCAGTTGCAGCCTGTTGCCGATAATAATGACCCATTGAATATTATGATTGGTAACCCCAATCTTGTTCAATCCTTCAACCACCGCATATCCCTGAATTTTAATTTTTGGAAAGTACTTACCAACAGTGGAATGTGGTCAGGCCTATGGTTTAATCCAACAAGCAACGATTTTAGTACCCGCGATGTTGTTGATGCATTTGGCAGAAGGGTTTCGCAAACAGTTAACGTAAATGGTAATTACAATTTCGGTGGCTACATAGGTTATAACTTTAAATGGAAAAAGCCGGATATCGGCATTGATATGAGCCTTGACCCAACCCTGAACCAACGTACCAATTTTATTAATGGGATTGAAAATAAAACGGTAAGCCGTAATATTGGTTATTCAATCAGCCTCAGAAAGGATAAAGAGAAAAAGTATTTCTTTTCGGTAAACCAGGGGGTTAATTATAATTTCAGTAAATCTTCCATACGGCCCGATGTGCCAACCAAATTCTGGACTACCAGGTCTGGTCTTGATGGACGTTATGAATTTCCAAAGGATATTTCATTGTTCACCGACTTTAATTATAACTGGCGCCAAAAAACGGATGTGTTTGAAAACAATAACAATGCATTTATCTGGAATGCGGGCATTGAAAAGAAGCTCCTGAAAAAGCAGGATATGCGTTTGGGTTTCAGGATCAATGATATCCTTAATCAAAATATTGGATTCCAGCGAAATATCAGTTCAAATTATATTTCAGAAAGAACCTATGATGTAATCAGGCAATACTGGCTGGTTACCTTTCAATGGAACTTTAATAAAGGGCCTCAGAAGGCGGAAGAAGATTATTAATTCCTCTTAATTATTAAACATATGAAGAATAAGTTAAGTCTAATAAAGTTTATTACAGGTTTATCCTTTGCAACTGTATTTTTTCTGACTGGTAATGTTGCCGGTGCACAGACCATTTTTGTTACAAAAGGGAAGATTGAGTATGAGAAAAAGGTAAACATGCATAAATATATTGATGATAACTCCTGGACGAGAGAGTTTAAAGACCGGATGCCTGTTTACCAAACTTCCTATTATAACCTGTTATTTGATAGTACCGTTACTGTTTTCAAAAAGGGTAAAGAGGTGGTGGATGATAAATGGAAGAATATGATGATGGCAGCATCTGAAGAAGATGTGGTTCAAATGGATTATGCCGGAGGAGTTTATTCTGAATTCAAACAGGTGTTTGAGAAGAAATTCCTGGTACAGGACAGCATGATAAAGATTGACTGGAAAATAACCGATGAATTCAGAACCATTGCCGGATTTGATTGCAGAAAAGCAGTTGGCCGTTTTTTTGATTCATTATATGTGATTGCCTTTTATACGGACCAAATTCCCCTTCAGGGCGGTCCGGCACAATACAATGGATTGCCAGGTGTAATCCTCGGACTTGCTTTTCCGCGATATTTTACTACCTTTTTTGCTACTAAGGTGGAGTTGGTAAACCCTTCGGCTACTGACATGAAACTCCCTTCAGGCAAGGCCACAAAAATTAACAGGAAGGACCTGATGGCACAGGTGGTAAAGGTTTTTGAATGGGGCAGCGAAGAGGAGCGGCAGAAGAGTTTTTGGAATATCATACTATAATTCAAAAAAAATATTTGGAGGTTTCCCGGATTCCTCCCTTAAATTTGCAGCAGTTCTTTAAAAGGATACTTATCCAGAAAGGCTGAGGGACATGGCCCTTTGAAGCCTTGGCAACCCTGCGGAAGTTCTCATTC
>Ga0116158_10002162_pt1 | contig 17465 bp, 14 predicted proteins | sample AD_UKC052_MetaG_FD_89883 | JGI IMG/M metagenome (GOLD analysis project Ga0116158, IMG submission 89883) | Active sludge microbial communities of municipal wastewater-treating anaerobic digesters from USA - AD_UKC052_MetaG | ecosystem: Engineered > Bioreactor > Anaerobic > Digestate | place: USA... | reverse complement strand
TCCATGAACTGAGAAAGCTGGTTGGTCCCGAAGAAAGAGTTGATAACAGACGAAAGTGTTTTCGCATTGATCAAATCGATCGGCGTAAATACCTCGTTATCACGAACGTTCATTCTTTCGCGGATGGTTCTTGCCATACGAGCGAGTCCGATGCCGAACTGCTGAGACAATTGCTCGCCAACAGTTCTGACACGACGGTTGGATAAGTGATCGATATCATCAATCTCAGCTTTAGAGTTGATGAGTTCAATCAAATATTTCACGATGGTGATGATATCTTCTTTGGTCAAGACTTGCTTTTCCATTGGGATATCGAGACCCAGTTTTTTGTTCATTCTGTAACGACCTACGTCACCTAAGTTGTAACGTTGGTCTGAGAAGAACAATTTATCGATGATGCCACGCGCCGTTTCTTCATCAGGCGGTTCGGCATTTCTAAGTTGTCTGTATATGTGCTCTACCGCTTCTTTTTCTGAGTTGGTAGGGTCTTTTTGCAAAGTGTTGTGGATGATCGAGAAATCGGCTTGCGTGGTACTCTCCTTGTGCAACAAGATAGATTTCACGTTAGAATCGATAATCTCTTCTACGTTGTCTTTGTCTATGGTGGTATCACGGTCGAGGATGATTTCGTTACGCTCGATAGAAACTACCTCGCCTGTATCTTCATCCACGAAGTCTTCGTGCCAGGTGTTCAAGACACGCGCGGCCAATTTACGTCCGATGTACTTTTTAAGTCCTGTTTTGGATACTTTGATTTCCTCAGCAAGGTCAAAGATTTCAAGGATGTCCTTGTCTCTTTCAAAACCGATCGCGCGGAATAAAGTGGTTACAGGTAATTTTTTCTTACGGTCGATATAGGCGTACATCACGCTGTTGATATCGGTCGCGAATTCAATCCATGATCCTTTGAAAGGAATCACACGGGCCGAATACAGTTTGGTTCCATTGGCATGGAATGATTGTCCGAAGAAAACACCGGGCGATCTGTGCAACTGAGACACGACCACGCGTTCAGCACCGTTGATTACGAAGGTACCGCTTGGCGTCATATAAGGAATTGTACCAAGGTAAACGTCTTGTACAATGGTTTCAAAATCTTCATGCTCGGGATCGGTACAGTACAGTTTTAGACGTGCTTTTAACGGCACACTGTAAGTCAATCCTCTCTCTATACATTCTTGAATGGTATAACGTGGCGGGTCAACAAAATAATCTAGGAATTCTAATACGAAGTTATTCCTGGTATCTGTAATTGGAAAGTTTTCCATGAAGGTGTTGTATAACCCTTCGTTGCCTCTTTCATCGGATTTGGTTTCCAGTTGGAAGAAATCCTTAAAAGATTTCACCTGAACATCTAAGAAATCCGGATAATCGGGGATGTTTTTGGTAGAGGCAAAATTCAATCTTTCGGTTTGATTTGTAATCATCAATGGACAAAATTTTGATTAAAAAAAAGTAGTTTTTGTGTAAAACACTGCTTTCTTTTTGAAACCAATACCTCTTAAAAATGAACCAAGCTCGCTCATCTTTTTCTTCGTATTGATCAAAGTTTGTGGGTATTCTTTAATGGTTTTATAATAAAATTAAGAACCAGCATTTCATTATACGAAAAATGGTTTAGGCCGTTGGACGCGTGTCCAAGGCCTAAACCTAGTTTTCAAAACTGGTTAAGCTTACTTAAGCTCTACTACAGCTCCAGCTTCTTCTAAAGATTTTTTCAAGCCTTCTGCTTCATCTTTAGTTACGCCTTCTTTAACGTTTGCAGGAGCACCGTCAACTAAATCTTTAGCTTCTTTAAGACCTAAACCTGTAAGTTCTTTTACAGCTTTAACTACAGCCAATTTAGAAGCACCAGCATCTTTCAATACTACGGTGAATTCTGTTTGCTCTTCAGCAGCAGCGGCGTCTCCACCAGCTCCACCAGCAGCAGGACCAGCAACTACAGCAGCAGCTGCAGGCTCGATACCATACTCATCTTTCAAAATTGTAGCTAGTTCGTTAACTTCTTTTACTGTAAGGTTAACTAGTTGTTCTGCGAATTGTTTCAAATCTGCCATTTTTTCTATCGTTTTTAAATAGTTTGTAAAATATAATTTATTTATTGTGCGCTTGGGCAAGGTTGTCGAATGTCAAATGTCGAATGTCGAACGAGCGAGCGTCCGGCCATTTTCTATTAACGTTCAGACAACGTTTTAACAATTCCTGCAATTTTTCCGCCACCTGATTTAAGGGCAGAAACAACATTCTTAGCAGGAGATTGTAACAATCCGATGATTTCACCGATCACTTCATCTTTCGATTTCAAGGCGATCAAGGCATCGAGTTGGTTGTCTCCAATGAAAACCGCTTGGTGAATGAAAGCGCCTTTCAATACAGGCTTGTCAGACTTTTTGCGGAATTCTTTGATGATTTTCGCAGGAGCGTTTCCGTTCTCGGCGATGAGGATAGAAGTGTTTCCTTTGAGCGTCTTTGGCAAATCGCCGTAGTCGTTCTCAGAAGCTTCCATAGCTTTTTCAAGCAAGGTGTTTTTTACTACTGCCAATTCAATTCCTGCTTTAAAGCAAGTTCTTCTTAGGTTAGAAGTAGTTTCAGCATCCAAACCAGAAATATCTGCAAGGTAGATTACGTTCGTACCAGCTAACTGTGCAGTTAAGTCCTCAATTACTTTTGATTTTTCTTCTCTAGTCATGATTTCTAATTATACTGCTTTGGTATCTAAAGGAATCGCAGGACTCATTGTGCTAGACAAGTGAATGCTTTTGATGTAAGTACCTTTAGCTGCAGTTGGTTTCAGTTTTAATAATGTTTGAATGATCTCGTGTGCATTGTCTACGATTTGCTCTGCGCCGAAAGAGATTCTTCCGATACCAGCGTGAACAATACCTGTCTTATCTACTTTAAAGTCGATTTTACCCGCTTTTACTTCGGCCACAGCTTTCGCTACATCCATAGTAACAGTTCCGGTTTTAGGGTTTGGCATGAGTCCACGTGGCCCAAGAACACGTCCTAAAGGTCCTAGTTTACCCATTACAGCAGGCATGGTGATGATGACATCGATGTCTGTCCAACCGTCTTTGATTTTTTGCAAGTAGTCGTCTAAACCTACGTGGTCTGCACCAGCAGCTTTAGCTTCGGCTTCTTTATCCGGAGTTACAAGGGCAAGAACGCGAACGTCTTTTCCTGTTCCGTGTGGCAAGGTTACTACACCACGTACCATTTGATTCGCTTTTCTTGGATCAACTCCCAAACGAACAGCGATATCGACCGACTCGTCAAATTTCGCAGAAGCAACTGTCTTAATCAATGCAGAAGCATCTTTCAAGGTGTACAGTTTGTTCTTTTCGATTTTAGCCGCAGCCTCCTTTTGTTTTTTAGTCAATTTTGCCATGTCTTACGCTTTTTTTAATGGAGATTCTCCACTTACAGTTATACCCATAGATCTAGCTGTTCCAGCGATCATGCTCATTGCAGACTCGATTGTGAATGCATTCAAATCGACCATTTTATCATCGGCGATTGCTTTGATTTGGTCCCAAGTAACGCTTGCTACTTTTTTTCTGTTTGGTTCTCCTGAACCCGATTTCAGCTTGGCAGCATCCATCAATTGAACGGCAGCTGGTGGAGTTTTTACGACAAAATCAAATGATTTGTCTTTGTATACCGTGATTTGAACAGGGCATACTTTACCGGCTTTATCCTGGGTTCTTGCATTAAATTGCTTGCAGAACTCCATGATGTTAACTCCGGCAGCTCCAAGAGCAGGTCCAACCGGCGGCGATGGATTCGCGGCGCCTCCCTTTACTTGTAGTTTAACTACTTTACTAATCTCTTTAGCCATTGTTTAAAAAATGTGCATCGGCTTGTGGAAGCAAACCTTTGCGGTTAATTATAATAGTGTAACAAATTATACTTTTTCAACTTGCATGAAGCTGAGTTCGAGTGGCGTCTTTCTTCCGAAAATTTTAACCATCACTTCAAGCTTACGCTTTTCTTCATTGATTTTCTCAACTGTTCCGTTGAACCCGTTGAAAGGACCATCAATAACCTTAATTGTTTCTCCGACATTGAAAGGAATCGCATGTGTATCGGTTTTCACGGCAAGCTCATCGACTTTTCCTAGCATGCGATTTACTTCAGACATACGCAAAGGCACCGGATCGCCGCCTTTTACTTCGCCTAAAAATCCTATCACTCCGGTAATCGATTTGATAATATGAGGAATTTCACCCGCGAGGTTCGCCTCAATCATTACATAACCCGGAAAGTAAACTTTGTCTTTGGTCATCTTTTTCCCGTCACGAACCTGTACCACTTTTTCTGTAGGAACAAGTACCTGAGAGATGTAATCTGCCATCCCGAGTCTGTTGATTTCGGTCTCGATATAAGCTTTGACTTTATTCTCTTGTCCGCTTACAGCCCTTACAACATACCATTTTTTCATATTAACGTCTGTCATCACCTTACGATTTCATCCAATTAAAGAATCCTGCCAAAGCTTTTGCGAAAAGCTCATCTACACCCCAGGTAGCCAGGGCGAATAGGATTGAAAATACAGCTACAACGATAGTGTATCGCTGCACTTCTTCCCATTCTGGCCAGGTCACGTTTGTTTTGAGTTCTTCAAACGCTTCCGATATATAATTGATAACTTTCATGTCTTGTATTTTTTTGCACGGGCGGAGGGATTCGAACCCCCATCAACGGTTTTGGAGACCGCTATTCTACCCTTGAACTACGCCCGTTTATTAAAAACCAGCAACACAGTAAAGTGCTGCTGGTTTTTTAAATATTCGTAAATAATTATTCTACGATTTCAGTAACCTGACCTGCACCTACTGTACGTCCACCCTCACGGATAGCGAAACGTAGACCAACGCTCATCGCGATTGGGCTTAACAAAGCTACATCGATAGTCAAGTTGTCCCCAGGCATAACCATCTCCACACCTGCTGGCAAAGAGATAACTCCTGTTACGTCAGTTGTACGTACGTAGAACTGTGGACGGTAGTTATTGTGGAATGGCGTGTGACGACCACCTTCTTCTTTCTTCAAGATGTAAACCTCAGCTTTGAATTTAGCGTGTGGCTTAACTGATCCTGGCTTGATGATAACCATACCTCTTTTGATATCAGCTTTATCGATACCTCTCAAAAGAAGACCTACGTTATCTCCAGCTTCTCCACGGTCAAGGATTTTACGGAACATCTCAACTCCAGTAATTGTAGAAGTCAATTTGTCTGCACCCATACCAATGATTTCAACAGCATCTCCTGTATTAGCCACTCCAGTTTCGATACGACCTGTAGCAACAGTTCCACGACCTGTGATGGTGAATACGTCTTCAACCGGCATCAAGAAAGGCTTAGCTACATCACGTACTGGCTCTTCGATCCAGCTATCAACAGCTTCCATCAATTCAAGGATTTTAGGAACCCAGTTTGGATCAGCATTCAATCCACCCAAAGCAGAACCTTGGATAACTGGCCCGTTGTCTCCATCGTACTCGTAGAAAGACAATAGATCGCGGATTTCCATCTCAACAAGCTCCAAAAGCTCAGCATCGTCAACCATATCCACTTTGTTCATGAATACAACGATACGTGGAATACCTACCTGACGACCCAAAAGGATGTGCTCACGTGTTTGTGGCATTGGTCCGTCTGTAGCAGCTACTACCAAGATAGCGCCGTCCATCTGAGCAGCACCAGTAACCATGTTCTTTACGTAATCCGCGTGACCTGGACAGTCAACGTGCGCGTAGTGACGGTTAGCAGTTTCGTACTCAACGTGTGAAGTATTAATGGTAATACCTCTTTCTTTTTCTTCAGGAGCGTTGTCAATCTGGTCGAATGATTTTGCACCTGTTTTAGAGAAACCAGCTTCTGCTAAAACTTTAGAGATAGCAGCAGTTAGTGTAGTTTTACCGTGATCCACGTGTCCGATAGTACCGATATTCAAGTGGGGTTTGCTCCGGTTAAAATTTTCTTTTGCCATTTTACTTAATTTTTAATCTTAGTTATATAATCTATTTAGTGTTCACAAAATTATTGAGCCAACGACGGGATTTGAACCCGTGACCTCTTCCTTACCAAGGAAGCACTCTACCCCTGAGCTACGCCGGCAGTTTTTCCTTGGATTTTTAACCCTTTGGACGTGGATTTTGCAATCCGGAAATTCACTTTGCTGGAGTGAATTTTTTTGCTTTTTTGATTCGAGTTTTAGAATAAAATTCTTTGATTCGGAATCACGATTAACAAGTACTACTTGTGATGTATAAAGACGAGTCCTTACCAAAATTTTGAATTTCGCACTTTTACAAAAACGAATTTTTGATGCAATTCAAAAAGCAGATTCACTTGCAGGATTCACAAGCAGCGCTTGTGAGCCGTAAAGGTGAACCTTTACTGAAATTTTTGTTTTTCAAACCTTTACGAAAGCGAATTTCGATTTAATTCAAAAAGCAGACTCACCTTTAGGATTCACAAGCAGAGCTTGTAATCCGTAAGGGTGAACCCTTACTAAGATTTTTGTTTTCGCGTATTTACGAAAGCGAGCTTTCGACATACGCTCTAACAAAAATCTTGTGGGGAGAGCAGGATTCGAACCTGCGAAGTTCTCACAGCAGATTTACAGTCTGCCCTCGTTGGCCGCTTGAGTATCTCCCCCTTTTTTTATTGTTGATTTCAGATTTTGGATTTCAGAATAGTTCTAAAATTCACCTTCTAAAATCTTAAATTACCGAGCCGATAGAGGGACTCGAACCCACGACCTGCTGATTACAAATCAGCTGCTCTAGCCAACTGAGCTACACCGGCATACACAATAAAAAAAGTCCGCTATTTCTAACGGACTGCAAATGTATATCATTTTGTTTCTTAATCAAAACATTTTTAAAAAAAAATTCTGATTAAATATGTGTTCTTATTTTTTCCTTCCTCTTCATTAATAAACGTTCGGCTGCTTCGGCACATTGATCTACTGCTTCCTCAAAACTCTTGCATTGTTTCTTGACCATAAAGTCGTCTCCGGGAACGTGAATCTTGATCTCGGCGATCTTATTTTCCTTCTCACTTACATTGTCTACTTTTAAAAAAACCTCTGATGAAACAATCTTATCATAATATTTCTCCAATTTATCCATACGTTCCTGGATAAAATCTACCAGCTTTCTGTCGACAGTAAAATTAACTGCATGAACATTTACCTTCATAATTTAATTTTTAAATGGTTGAACAAAGTGAATCATTGTCGGCTTCTCGGATGCGCATTCCCATAAACCTTTTTAAGTTCTGCCAGGCTACTGTGCGTATAAACCTGTGTCGATGCCAAACTCGAATGCCCCAATAATTCCTTAACGGAATTGATATCTGCCCCATTATTTAAAAGGTGTGTTGCAAAAGTATGCCTTAAGATGTGCGGACTCTTTTTCACCTTCTCTGAGACGTTACTAAAGTAGTTATTTATTAAACGATACACAAACGAATCATTCAATTTAACGCCCTTTTGCGACAGGAAAAAGTACGCCGCATCTTTAATCACTTCTATATTAGCCCTTTCTAAAAGATAAGTATTTATTTGTTGTGAAATAATTGGCAAGATCGGGATAATCCGCTCTTTGTTGCGCTTGCCAAGTACTTTGATGGCGTTATCCGAAACATCGGCTACCTTGAGATGAATGAGTTCTGTTCGCCTGATACCCGTAGTGTAAAACAAGTCAATCACCAACTTGTCGCGCAGTCCGTCAAAGCCATCGGGGTAATGAATTTGATGCAACACCGCATCAAGTTCCTTCTCAGAAAACGGAACCTGGATTTTCTTGGGCGTCTTCAAAGCCTTGTGCTTGAGCAAAGGACTCGCGGCTATTTGTTTGGCCTTGAGCAAAAACTTGTAAAACGATTTCAGCGAAGATATTTTGCGGTTGACAGAAGTGTTAGCGATTCCCGCATCTACCAATGAAACAATCCAACTCCTGATTTGGCTGTAATTCACCGCCGTCAAATCATCGGTATCGAATTCTGCCAGAAGATAAGCCGAAAAAAAACAGACATCGTCCAGATACGCCTGAACAGTGTGTGCCGAGTAATTTTTCTCGAGGCTCAAATAATCCCGGAATGCCGCTACATTGTCTTGCATAAGAAAGCTGTGAACTCCAAAGGTATCGAATTTGCCCAAATGATTTTGCACTATCGTTATTTGATTACGCCCAAATGGACGGCCTTATGGATCAATCCGGCGATATTTTTAACGCGCAGCTTGAAAAATATGTTCTTTCGATGGGTCTCGATGGTGTTTTTACTAACAGCCAAACGCAACGCGATTTCGTCGGTGGTGTATTCTTTGGCAATCAGTTCGATGATTTCCTTTTCCCTTTTACTAAGGATTGACTTGTTGAATTCTAAAACACTCTGACTGCTTGCCGCTCCGTTAAAATGAGATTCATTGCGCAAAACAATGCCCGAAATGGCATCAATGAGTCGTCTCTTGTCTGTTTCTTTGAGTAGAAAACCGTTGATATCCTTGAGTGATTGCATGTTATCAAACATACTTACCACGAGAATCTTGACTTCGGGAAAATCTTTTTTGAGGATTTTGATGAATTCTATGTCATTCATCTCGGGCATAGAAATATCGGTGATAACAATATCTGGTTGTCCTTCTTTGATTTTCAGTAGCGCATTTTTGGCTTTGTGTTCTGCAAACATGATCTCAAAATCGGGTTCATTGGAAAGTACCGAAATCAATCCGTCTAAAAACATCTTATGGTCATCAACAATACCAATACTAATCATATTACTTGCATGGAATATCAATTGTTATAAAACTTCCGTTGTTGGGTTGCGACTCTATAGAAATCGTGCCTTGCAATGATTTGATGCGGTCGCGGATGTTCTTAAGTCCGATGCCCGAATGTTGGATCTGGCCAAACCCAATGCTGTCGTCTTCTACGATAATATTAAAGAAATCGTCATGGCGCGTTATGTTCAGACCTACTTTTTGGGCTTTGGCGTGTTTTGAAGCGTTGGTCAATAACTCCTGAATGATGCGGTACAGTTGGTGTTTGAATGTTTCAGACACCTCTTTGAACGCCTCACGAGGATACACTACAATTTCTAACGCAAATTCATTCCTTGCGCGATATTCTTGCTCCAGCTCGGCGAGCACGACATAGAAATCCCTGTCTTTCAAAAAATGGCTGCTCAAGTTGTGGGAGATGCTTCGCAATTCCTGAAACAACCCGGTGAGCCTTTGAATAACCCCATCAATTTGTTCGTTGTGGAGTGAGGCGTTGATTTTGGAAAGATTCAATTTAATCCCTGCCAAATCTCCGCCGACACCATCGTGTATTTCACCTGCAATACGATCACGTTCAATGGCTTGTCCTTCGAGCATCCCCAAAACCCGCTCAATTTCCTGCTCGTTTTCTAGTTTGATGCGTTCCTGGACAAACAGCTCATGTTCTTTCTCGTTGATGACCTTTTGCAATTTGTTCTTCTTACGGTAAAACAAAGTGAGCAGTAACAACGGAACAATGAGTGAAATTCCCAGGGAAATTACAATTTGTCTTTTGGTGCGCTCAATAGTTTTTTCTTTTGAGAGCAAGTCAATACTAAGGTTCTTTTTCTCGACTTCGTACTTTGTTTGGATTTCATTGAAAGCTATATTCTTGTTGAGATTAAAAATACTGTCATGAGGTTGCGGTATTTTTCCTGATACGAGTAGGCATTTTTATAGTCGTTTTTATATCCGTATGCGGCTGCGATGGATTTGTAAAGATTGAGCTTCTGACTCGAAGTACTGCTCGTTGGCGATAAGGCCAGCGCCTTTTCGTAATATTCTAATGCAAGATCGTATTGCTTTTTAGTAAGATAGTATCCGCCCAGGTTGAAATGAACAAAAAACAATTGCGACTCATCGTTAGAACGCTTTTGAATTTCTGCGGCCTGACGTAGATGTCCGAGGCTTTTTGCCATGCTTCCCTGCATCGGTCTATTAAGATAAAAATCGCTGAGATTGAGATGGATTATAAAGGCTGTCGCGTCGTCATTCGCTTCGCGTGCAATGCGCAGCGCGTCGTAATAGTATTTAATCGTCTTCTCTGCATCCGAAGCGCTGTAGATAAGCGCCATAGTGATGTATCCTTGCGCCAGCTCCTTATTGAGTTTATGATGTTCTGCATTTGCGATATTCTGCTGATAATACTCAATCCCTTTTAACGTGTCGGCCTGGATCATGTATAAGTTGCCCAGGTTTAGCAGGATTCGTGATTTGATTTCGGGCAAATGGTGCAAGTTGGCCATTTTTAGGGATGCCAGATACCAACTAAGTGCCTTGTCAAATTGATCGCTTTGCGCCGCAATGATGCCCAATTGGTTGTAGCTATAGGATAGAATTTTACCATAGCGCACGCTACGCCCATATGTTATTGCCTTGAAATAATGCGCTTTAGCTTGCGCCTGGTTTCCCTTGCTGTAGTAGTAATATCCCAAATTGCAAAGCGACCGCGCAATCAGGGAATCGTTACCAATGTCGACGCTGTTGCGATAGGCTTTATTGATGTAATAAAAGGCAAGTTCTGGCTTTGTTTCCAGATAAGAAGCATACCGGTCAATGTCTTTTTCAATGCGCCTTGACATGGTCTGAGCATGCATTACTGCAGTCAAAAAAAGAAGAATTGCAATAATAGACTTTAGGCTCATAGGCAAAAAACATCACTGTTTTATGGTATGGTTTGGTGCACAAATATATGACAAATTTGAGAGGAAAATTTATACAAATCCTTTTCAATCTCTTAAAAACTAGTGTCATGAAAAAAAAATCTTCACTCCATTGTTTGCTGCACTTCTTGTTTTTTCAATCCTTAACATTTCCGATATCGGAGGGCCAACCACTACGCCTTCTACCGACATTGGAGGCACCACTACCACCCCAAAAGGAAATAGCGGCCCAGCTTTGACTGCGACAATTGCTAAAGCCGAAACCTTCTAGAAATTACCCGTCGTTAATTGAACCTGAATCCAAAGCATGAAAACAACCCAAAACAAAAGCAATTTTCTATGGGCAAGGCTCAAGAAAGGTTTCGTGGGAATGTGCTGCTCCTCATCCACGCTAATATCAAAGACCAGCTGCTAAAACCCAATTACAAATTATTTCAATTATTATCTTATGAAAAATTTTAAACATTTTTTTAAAACACAGCTATCAGTAGCTTTTGTGTTATTGAGCGTAAACTTTGGTTTTGCGCAGACCGTAACGGTACCATCTAATTGCACCGTAGTATTACCGGGCACTGGCGGCACAGTTGGCGCAGGTGGAAAGGTAGGTCACGGCGGTTTGGTGTCTATGCCAGACCAACAATTGGTATCACCTTATGCGCCCAACCAAGGCGGGAACTTTGTATTCAATCAACCATCAGGAGTAACAACTGCTGGCTGGTTATTAAAAGGCGATCTTACTCATAAAGTATTAACATCATCTGTAAGTGTAATTATACCTCCAAGTACTACACCAATTACTGTAACTGGAAATTTTAACGCCGCTGTACAATCTACTACCGGATTATCGGCTGCCATTTTGAGTTACAATAAAGCTTTTAGACCTTCGGAGTATCTTGCGCCTTCCAATAAAGATTGGGCAAGGAGTAATGGAAGGGTTACTGTAAGTTGGGCTGAAGGAACTTGTGGCAAATCTATGTACTTTGATGTGTGTAAAAGGTTTGTCAATTCAGCACCAAATTCTACTGTACCGGCTATTGTGGGCCCTACTTGTTTGAAGCCCAATACGGTTTACACTTACTCCGTTGATAAAATTGTAAGTGATAATGCCAATGACGCCATTGGTTTTGACAGCTACTATTGGAGCGGAATACCTGCAGCTTACTATCAAAATAACAATCCTGATTTTTATACTTCTGCCGATGGTAGCTCGATCACTTTTAAAACAGGACCAACGGTTTCCCCAATAACTTTACAATGTTGTTACGGAAGGGTAAACCCAACAACGGTCAATGTAGATGGCGGACCCTCGTTTTTTCTTAACACGCCGACAGGAACTCATACTACTTGTGTTTCAAAATCACTTATTGTAGCACCGGTAGCACCTACCTACACTACCCCACCACCTACTTGTGTGGCTTCAGGAACTACAGCAGCACCGGCAACTTTTACCATAGTATATCCTAATGTTGTACTCCCACAAGTCTATACTTGGACGGCAGCCAATACAGGTTGGGTTGATGGTGTGACGGGTTCTGCAACCGCATTTACACCTGTTCCCAACACTCCATCCGCCGGCCTTACTACTTTAACCGTTAATACCGCGGGAAACAACAATCCAGGCGAATTGACATTGACAATAACTGGAACATGTGATCCTGTTATTTTTAAATATCAAATAGACCGAAACATTAACGCGCCTTTGAACATTGTTGCAGGAAATGGCACTACAACTTTCTGTTTAGATTCTACCTCTTCTGGTAATTTATATACTATATCCCCAACAAACTCCAATGGGGTAACTTGGTATTTAACAGCAGTGGGTACTGCTGCACCACTTACCCCGATTACCATTCCGGGAGTTCAATTGCAAAACAGCAATACACAAACGGTAACCCTGAATACTACAGGTGCTGCCGCTGGCTCATTTTTATTGAATGTAAAGTCTAGCAGTGCGAATTGTGCAACAACTTTTATTTCAAAAGTGATCAATATCAAACCTGCCGCCCCTACTTTTGATGCTACAACTCCTTCGTGCCTTATTAAAAGTGCCACGAATCAAGTAACAACCGTAAGTGTAAGCCCATCAGGTGGAACAGGAACTTACACCTGGACATTACCGGCTGGAGTTAGTTTCGCAAACCCTTTAGCCGCGTCTAATACTTCATCTAATCCTACCTTAATTTTTAATGGTACTGGCACAAGTTCTACTTTGTCTGTAACTGCTGTTGGCACCAATAGTTGCAATAGCACTGCTGTGACTAAAGTTATAAACTACGTTGGTGTGCAAACTAATTTCCTGGCTGGTTTTCCTGATCAATATCTTGTAAATCCTACTTGTAACAATGTATTATCATGGCAAGTTACCGCGGGTGGTGTTACAACTAATTATCAAGCACCATTCCCTACATCAGGCACAGTTACAGTTTCTAACAGTCCGGCAAATGTTGGTTTAGGAATACCTCAAGGTGTAAATAATATTTTAACACTTTCAGGTTCAGGAACCACTGTAACAGCTGTTTGTGCAACTTTGGTTGGAGGCGCTCAAGTTTGTGCTACATCAATCGGTACTTATACACAACGTCAGGCAACCGGTAACAATGTGAATGATGATGTCATTAAAAATGTTACTATAAGCCCTAATCCAAATAGTGGAAATTTTGTTATTAAGGTTACTGATTTCGAAATAAGTGCCAATGCCGTATTAACAGATTTTTCTGGCAACCGGATTCAAACCTATTCTTTACAAAAAGGAGATAACAAAATTGAAAAGGGAGGATTGAAAGAAGGAACCTATTTTGTTGTTTTACGCGTGGACGGAAAACAAGAAACAAGACAAATAATTATTAAATAAATTGTAATTAATACCACCTTTGTCAAAGCCATAAACTTTGACAAAGGTTTTTTTTTGAAATCATGTCAATCAAATCGAACGCAATCAAACTTAAAATACTATCATGAGGACGAAAGTTACGTTACTATTAATACTCTTAAAATCCACGTTTATATGGTCACAAACTGTAGATTTCGACAATGGTTTTGGCAACAATGGTAAAACACATACCGGCTTTGGAGACACGAATGCAAAAGCAAACGCAGTAGTGACACAACCTGACGGTAAAATTATTGTTGGAGGAAGCGCTTACAGTGCTAACCCAAAAAACCTTTACAGGACCGACACCAATAATGCTGTATTGATACGATATAATAATGACGGCACTACTGATAGTACTTTTGGAAATGAAGGTATCGTTTCTTATAATTATAATGTAGTGTATAACTCAAACGAGATCAACACTGGTGTTAGTAAACTCGTATTACAACCAGATGGAAAGATTTTAGCTTTAATTGGAGGAGCTGCATCGCTTTTTTTTGTTAGATTCAACACCAATGGAAGTGTAGATACAAGCTTTGGAAATAATGGTACACTAATTTTCACGACCGTGTTTTCATCATTTGCAATTCAACCCGATTCTAAAATAATTACAGCGTATAAACAAGATCATTATAATTCTTTTGGACAAGTCGATTCCTCTTATTTCAGGGCCGAACGTTATAATCAAGACGGAACATTAGATAATACTTTTGGCACAAACGGCACTATTACTACCGATTTTGGCTTTGGTTACAATGCCGCTTTTGCAATTACTTTACAACCAGATGGAAAAGTTATTGTTGCAGGAAATAGTTATAACGATAAATTTGCGATCGCCAGATACACTACAAATGGGGATTTAGATACCACTTTTGATGGTGATGGAAAAGTGATTACCTCTCTGGGAATTGGATTAAAAAGTTATGTAAAATACCTTAGCGTGCAAGCTGATGGAAAAATTATAGTGGCTGGAGGTTCATATACTTCAATGTTTCCTCAAGAATATTTTTTCTCGATTGCAAGATACAATACAAACGGCAGCTTAGATACCAGCTTTGACGATGATGGAATAGTAAACAACCCATTTGATGATGCTTCTGGAACATATATTAATTTCAACACAATTATACAACAACCCGATGGTAAATTTTTAGTCACCACTGAAACTGGAAATAGTTTTGAATTTGTAGTAAGAAAATACAATGCTTCTGGTAGTGATGACACTTCATTTGGCAATAATGGGAAATCCGAATTATTGATCCAAGATGTTAATACGGCTTTGGGTATTGCATTGCAACCGGATCAAAAAATCATTGTAGTCGGACATTCTTATGCCTTTACGCCTTTTCTCGGAAATGAATTTAATGTAGTGCGTTATTTAGAAAACGGTGTCCCTGATATCTCGTTTGACAACGATGGCATCATCGCATCAAAATTCGATTCCTCTAATGATTTATGTGCAAAACTACTAATTCAACCTAATGATAAGACCATAACAATAGGTACTAGAAAAACAGTTACAATGAGCACGCTTGCAAAAGAAATCATTGTAATGTCCAGAACGAATACCGATGGTAGCTTAGACACTACATTTGGCACTGATGGTAAAGTAGCAAGTGATTTAGGACAAGATTACTGTATAATTAAAAATGCAGCATTACAGCAAGATGGTAAAATTTTAGTTTCCTGTGAAACGATAACTATTGGAAATTCCTTTTACGAATATTTTCTAATCAGATACAATAACGACGGTAGTCTTGATACGACCTTCGGTGACAATGGTAAAACAATGCTGGGCAATTTAACTGCTATACTTCCCTTATCTGACGGAAAAATCATTATTGCTTCACAAGTTTTTGACGCACAAGATAATCCACTCCTAAATTTAAAAAGGTTAAATAATGATGGTTCCTTAGATGCAACTTTCCAAAATAACTTATTGGTCAATCTTGATGGGTTTATAAATGGATCTATATATTCGACACTGCAATCAGACGATAAAATTGTAGTAGTTGCTTGCGTTCCCAATCAGGAAGGTAAAATTGGTTTTTATAAAATTCGATATCATAGCGATGGAAGTATCGATACTTCTTATGTGAATGGTTTGAATGTTTTTGAAAACAGTTGTTTTGCAAATGGGATTTTCTTAAGAAACGATGGGAAAATTTATGTTACCGGTAACACTACTGGCTATGACCCGGTAAATCAAGTTGATTCTTCCGAATTTTTGGTAGCTTGCTATGATACAAATGGAAATCTAGATTCAAATTATAGTGCAGATGGAGTTGCTACATCGTCAATGGATAACGTATATAATATTGTTCAATCAGTAGCCATGCAACCTGATGGTAAATTTGTTGTTGCCCTAACCAAACAGGAGCAGAATCAGGCAAATCCGACACCTGAAACCTATAATGTAGTTGTTAGCCGTTTTAATTTTGAGGGTGGTAATGATACAAATTTTGGCACCAATGGCATTATTGAAACCTCTTTTTTTGACAGCTATGACGAAGCTTTCAGCGTTGCATTGCAATCCGACAATAAAATCGTTGTAGCTTGTACTACAAATACTGGGCTTAATAGAGATTTCGGTCTAATCAGACTTACAAATAACGTTCTAAGCAATCAAGATTTCAGTCCTGATACGAGCGGTAAATTGGTCCTCTTTCCCAACCCGACTCGAAATACACTAAATATTAAATCTACAGAAGATCTAGTGGTAAATGTGTCTAAAATCACAATACTTAATTCGCTTGGTCAGATCGTTGTAGCGCAAAACAGCAACAGCAATTACAATGGCATCGAAAATATAGACGTAACTTATTTACAAAAAGGCATTTACATTGTTGCACTAGACACCAATTACGGAAAATGGAGCGGCAAATTCGTGAAGGAATAATAATCCCTAAAAAGCAACTGCCTTATAGGCTTCGTTCCCTGGACACCGAAGAAAAACCCGAAACCCAAAAAATTATCCTCCGGTAATAGTCTCCGTAACAAGCAAAAAAAAAAACCGTTAGCATTATGCTAACGGTTCCTATATGTGATCAAGCAGAGATTAGTTCTCCAAATTGTCTCGCATGTTCTGGATGTAAGCCGCTTTCTGGATTTTCATCCTGTTTGTAACAGAAGGTTTGATGAAAGCCTGACGTGCACGCAACTGACGAACAGTTCCTGTTTTGTCAAATTTTCTCTTATAGCGCTTCAATGCTCTATCGATATTTTCTCCGTCTTTAATTGGTATAATTAACATAATATAGACACCTCCTCTCGTTAAGGCCGCAAAGGTAAGTGAAAAAAGAGGAAAGAAACAAGAAAAAAGACAAAAAATTATCTGCATCGCAAATCTCTTATCATATAGTGGCCTTTCCTCTTTCAGCGTAGCGATCTTTTTTTTTGGCGTGCCGGCAATCCACCTCCTGCAATTGCCGAACACTTTGTGCCGTCAGGCTGTCCGCTATATCTTTTGTCCGCTAAAGAAGCGAAACAAAAGGATACCGCTTCCATCCTTCACGCGGGCATCAATCAATAACCCAACGCATGTACATTCCCCGTACTGGCAACTGCAAAACCACTACCCGTCCATTTAATCAAAGTAAAAAGTAGTGATGGTTTTTAAACTTCCAATAGTTTGCGTCTTCCTGAAATAATACGGCAGCGCCAGTGTTTCAATAAGTGCATCCTGGGTATCGGTGTCGCGCAAGTTGGGCGATTGCCTCAAATCTTGCAACCTGCTAGTCGCATAGCTTTCGGCCTGGTATATCATTAGGTTTCTCTTGCCATAAGTATTAAAGGCAATTTGCGCAAAATTGTCCCTGACCAAAGAATAGGCGATGTTAATGGTGCTGCCATCAGATTTATGGATGGTTTTAAGATTG
>Ga0116158_10002158_pt1 | contig 17472 bp, 13 predicted proteins | sample AD_UKC052_MetaG_FD_89883 | JGI IMG/M metagenome (GOLD analysis project Ga0116158, IMG submission 89883) | Active sludge microbial communities of municipal wastewater-treating anaerobic digesters from USA - AD_UKC052_MetaG | ecosystem: Engineered > Bioreactor > Anaerobic > Digestate | place: USA... | reverse complement strand
CTCCGAGCTGCCGTTCCCGCGCCATCTCCGGGCCGTACCCGAGATCGCCGGTGGTCACCACGAGAAGATGGACGGCAGCGGCTACCCCCGCGGCCTGACCCGCGAGCAGATGAGCCCGATGGCTCGCATGATGGCCATCGCCGACATCTTCGAAGCCCTCACCGCCGTCGACCGCCCCTACAAGAAGGGCAAGCGCCTCTCCGAAGCCGTCAGCATCATGGCCCGCATGCGCGACACCGGCCACATCGACCCCGACCTGTTCGCCCTGTTCCTGCAGTCCGGCGTGTACCGCCGCTACGCCGACCGCTTCATGGCCCGGGTCTGTGTGGATGAAGTGGACGTGGCGGCCATGCTGGTGCCGGCCGCTCCGGGCACCTGAGCTGCACTTCCCGTGGGGTCGAATTCATTCGACCTCGGACCCGGATTAAAGGCATGCCGATGGTTTGGGCGACTGAGGTCGAATTCATTGGCTATGTTCGCGTTAAGTATGTAATCACTATCCCTGGCAGGCCCGCCGGGCTTGGAGAGCCTCGCTTGTCAGGGGAAGCGCTTTCCACGTTGCCCGGACGTAGTCAGTTCATTCCATTCGAGCACGAATCGGTGAGCGCTTACGGGACGGTTTTCCGTTCTCTTGCGTCACATTGGCCGGGGACTCGCCCCCGGCGGGCGACCTTCTTCTTTGTTGTACGACAAAGAAGAAGGCAAGAAAACGTACCCCGCTGTCGCGCCCCCTTCGGGGGTTCCCTCTTTCCGGGCCCGTCAGGCGGGGTCTGCGCAAACTCGCCCTGCGGGCTCAGACATGCGCAGCCCTTTTTCCGCCTGCCGAGCCCTCCAGTCGGCGGGCCAGAGGGGACAGGAAATGCAGGTGATCAACGGCCAGCACGGCAGCTCTCCCGTGGGGTCGAATTCATTCGACCTCGGACCCGGATCAAAGGCATGCCGATAAGCTGGCGGACTGAGGTCGAATGAATTCGACCCCACGGTCATCTCCCGGCCACCCGCGCTACAGATGCAAAAAGGGCGGCCGCAGCCGCCCTTGTGTCGCTTTGAAGCCCGCTCAGCCGGCCAGGCTGGCTGCCGCCAGTGCCGTCAGCCAGCCCCCGGCCACCACGCCCGCCGGAAACAGCAGTCGGGTGCGGGTGCGGAAGGGGTAGCTCTCCACCCGGTAGTGAAACTGGTGGCCCCCGGCGACGCTCGCCGCCAGCGCCAGCACCATCCCCATGGCGTTGATCACCGGGTTGGCCGGGAAGGCCACGCTGACCAGCATGTTCACCAGCAGGCAGATGGGGAAGTGCACCAGGAACACCGAGTAGGAGATCCGGCTCAGGTGCCCCACCGCCGCGGGCACCGGCAGGGTGTGCAGAAAGCCGTGCTGGCGTGCCAGGCCCAGGAACAGCATGGCGCCCGTGGCGACGGCGATGCGGGCACGAAAATCCACCACCAGTGCGGCCACGGCCAGGGCGGTCAGCAGGGCCAGCCAGCGTCCGGCGCGGGGCTGGCTGCTGGCCCACCAGGCCAGGATGCCCAGGCCGAAGGCGCCGAAGAAGTACAGGGCGGTTTCGTCCCAGAAGGCATCCCGGTTGAAGCCGAACAGGGACGCCAGGGTCAGCAGGCCGATCAGCAGGGGCGCAACGATGGCCAGCTCGGGCTGCCGCGAAGCCAGGCGCGAGGGCAGCCACAGCAGCAGCACGGCCACGGCGAAGAGCTGGAAGTCGATGGCCACATACCAGACCCCGGCGGACAGGGCTTCCTGGTCCAGCAGGTCGTGGAGCAGCAGCACGTGGGACAGCAACTGCCCGAGATCCGGTGCGGCGGAGATGGAGCGATGCTCCATCCACACGCCCGCCACGGCCGAACAGGCAATGGCCAGCAGCAGTGCTGCGGAGTAGGGCACCACCAGGCGGGTGTAGCGCTGGAGCAGCACGGGGAGCGGCGAGAGCTTCACCGGCAGCCCGGCCGGGGCAAACTTGGCGGCGAAGAGGAAACCGGATACCACCAGGAAGACCTGTACGGCCATCCGGGCGTATTCATCGAGCCACTGCACCAGCGTCGGCATCAGCGGTTTGGCCACGTCGCTCATGGGGCCGTAAAAGGCCAGGTGATGCAGCACGATGGCCAGACAGGCAAAGGCCTTCAGCGCATCGATGGCGGGCATTCTTGTTGTTTGTTTGGGCATGGACGGCAAGGTGAAACCGGGCATCAAAAAAGCACCGGGGCAGACCATGGGCCTGCCCCGGTGGTGACAGTTTGCAGTGCACAACGCCTGATACCCGGTGAAAGATGACCGGATGTTTCGGAAATTCTGCGGAGGAAGAGGATTTTCGCTGATTCGGGCCACGCCGTGCGCGTCTCGAGCCAGATCGAGTGTAGTGAAGCCGGCAGGTGGGTTGGCGGGGTCTTGCGTCGAACTGTCAGGCTGCCCGGCTTCCTCGGAGTCAGAAACAGCGGTCAATAAGCCGGTGTCTGCCGCACAAGGTGCAGTCACCTCTGCTCATCAACGGAGGAACCCCAGGGATCAACCGTGCGAGCATCAGCAGTTCGACTTTGCTTGAAACACTGAATTTCCCGTAGGCCCGCTTGAGGATCATTCGTACCGAGTCGGGTTTAATTCCCAAATTGGCAGCGGCTTTGCGCACATCATTGTCTTCAAGCAGCACGTGGATCAACTTGGCCTCGGTATCTGTCAGCGATAGCGCTTGCTTCAATCGCAGTTCGCTCGGCACCGGCTGTTCCGTCGGAAAACTGATGCTCTGGAACCCGGAGGCATAGCCTGCCTTGTGGCTTGGCTGAATGATCAAGGGCACATGGCCTCGCCCGCGAACGTTGATGCAAATGATCATCGGGTCGCCGGTGCAGGCCTGAATCGCCGTTTCAATTGCCTTGCGCGAGCGAAAGTCGGACGTCCATAGCTGCTCGTTCCGGGTAGTGACGATGTTCCCGCTCTTGAGCATGTGGCAACCCGCCCTGTTGGCAAAGATGATCTGCGCCGTCCGCGTGCAGATCAGCACGGGTGTCGGCGACTCGTCAGACCAGTTGCTTTGTTGTGAACTGACTGAAAGGGCATCAGCCAGATATCTGAGAGTCGATGCCGCAGCACAGGCGGAAAGTTGGCGCTTCAAGTCGGCGTCGGCTGCCCCGACCTGAGGCAATCGGGAAGGGGTGTCACTCCAGTACAGAATCAAGAACGTGTGGATCTCATATTCGCGGCAAAGAAGTGTCGCGAATATGTGTCTCCTGGCGCGGAAATGGGCGTGGTCCGCCAATGGCCCCTGGGTGGTGACGAAAGGTGGATCAGTCCGGAGGTCAGCCCGCATGAAGCATTGATCCGGGGCCGATAGAACCCATTCGAATGTAGGGTCAATGAACTGGCCGGAAACCACGTAATCGCGTTGATGAGCGGGCTCGACTCCCGCCGTTGCCAGATGGATGAGTCTGCCTGCATTTCCATTTCTGGCCAGGAGCCAGGCTTCCTGGGCACCTGTATGGTGCAGCAGCTCGGACAGTACGGCTTCCCAGCGGCCATGGGTGGCGGCTTCCAGAGCAGCTTCAGAGATAAGGCCAGGCTTATGTGACTCGGGTTGGGGTGGCATCCGGACCTCGCTGCAGGGGTATCTGCCTCGTACAACATTTAACTGACCGTGCTGTACCTACTTGGGTACAGCGAGAGATCGTGCGACTTCTATAAATTGTCATCGTCTGTACGCATCCGTCGTTTATCTATGGGGCATTCAGTTGCCCTTTGTCAAGCGTTACGGGCTTGCCCGGATTTCGGGTTCGTCACTACGCTGCAAGCCACGAATTGTGACAATTTCGGCGCGCCGTTGAGCGGCCAGGAGATGACAAATGCTGCCCGCACACGTTCAAGGTGCGCTCGACGAGTGCATGTCAGGCGCTGCACGATTCTCGTTTCCCGAGACGGGCAACGCATTTGCAGACATGGTTGCCGCCGAAACGGAGGACATACAGCGCGGCTTCGTGACCTGCCTGGTGATCTTGCCGGACCATGACGAGTTCAAGGCACTTGAGTGCTTTCCCGACGCTGTCATTCGCTTCTTGAAGAGCGAGTCAGCAAGCCGCGGGCGGATGGTGCTCTGGGAGAGCGGGTACAGCGACCTGAGCCGAAAGTTCGAGAAGCTGCGCGAGCATTGCAACGCCAGCCAGAAGCTGGCAGGACGCCCCGGCAGCGAAGCCGGGTGGGAATGGAAGGCCATCCACGACTCCCCTTGGGGAGTCCCCCAACTTCGACTTGTTGTTGCCCGCTATTCGACTGAGCACCTCTTCGATCCGATGATTCTGGAGTTGCTGAGGTCCTGCATCGATCTGATTTTTTTCCTTGAGCCATCGCGGAAGCATGAAGCGACGTTCGCTCCTGATTTGCATGGATTGTCTCTCGCCACCTTGGTGGTGGCACGTGAGCGTGATCAGGGCGGGTTCTTGTCAGCTTTTCAGGCGGCCCCTGAAAAGCTCATAGTGCTCGATCACGATGAAGAGGCCGCCATGGTCGAGGCTTTCAAGCGCGTTGGCCAGGCACTCGGCGAGACCTTGCAGCAGTGCCGCGCGCTGAGTTTGCTCGTTTGCATCAAGAAGGAACTTGGCATCGAGCAGGATCGACTTGCCGCCATCATCGGGATCAGGGAGAAGGTAGGGAAAGCAGGCAAGGCACTTAACCTGCGTGGTGATGACGACTGGCTCAGGCGTAAGCAGCAGGCCAAGGAAAGAACCGAATTCCTTCTTGCACAAACCGAATCCAGGCTTGTATTGGACGACATCGGCGTCAAGGCTGAGCAGTTGGTTGCCGGAATTCAAGAGGACAGCCTGGAGGTCAGAGAAATCATCTCTCCGTCGGCCATGAACACCATCGGTGGCCGAAGCCGGATCCGGGTGCTCTTCAATCGCGATTATCAGATATCGATAACACGCGAGTGCATTGACTCCATTGCCAGCAAGATCTCAAAGATATGCCGCAAGCAGATCGAGCGGGATGCCGTGATTGTTTCCAAGGATCTCGGCATGATCGAAGAAGAGGTCAGAGCCATCGTTGCCAGCATTGTCGAGAATGATGATTCACTCCGCAGGATTGAGCTGCCTCGACTTGAAAAGAGCGCGTATGCCAATTTTGGAAATGATCTTGATCTGGCATTTTATGTTGAGGAGAAATCCGTAAGGAAAGGACTGTTTGGGCATTTTCTGGAGGGGCAGGGTGTTGCAATGCGGGTTGCGACCATTGGATTACTTGTTTTTTCGGCGGGCTACACAATTGGCGATGTGGTCATTCCCATATTAAGTTCTGATCCCACCCATCTGACTGGCGTGGATAAGAAAGCTGGAATCAATTTTCGTAGCGCTGCGATGCAATTTGGTTTTCTATTGGCGCTTGTGTTTCTCGTTGTCAAGATCAGAAACAGCAAATACGTTGAGGCCGACCAGAAGGCGCAGATCCTCGGCAAGCTTGTGGAGCGCCTGGCAGGAAAAGCCAATGAGCTGCTCAAGCAAGTTACCAAGACGCGTGAGCAGATCCACAAGCAGCACTTGAGGCGTGTCAAGGATGCCCTCGATAGGTACTGGACCTACATCGATGATGTAGTCAGGGCTCAGCAGCAGGTGCTCGCCAATGAGCAGAATGTCCTGGCGCAGTCAAATGCGGCGGTGCTGGCCAATTTCAAGGACAAACAGGTACGGGTGCAGGCCCTTGTACAGCAGGTTGCCCAATGCGCCAATGGCCTTCAGAAAGCACCGGATACCCTTCGGTCACAACTCAGGATCATCTCGGCAGCCATTCACGCGTCTTCGTCACAAGCGGCTCTCGAGAGTCAGTCCGACTCCGCATCACCGGTGCAAAAGCCACCCGCCTCGGGACCCGACACGGCAAGCACGCTCGCGGACAGCGCGAGGGCTGCGCCACCGCAGCCCATTGCGGAGGTTATCCCGCAGCGGAGCAGCGTTTCCTTCCAGCGTCCACAACGGTGAGGAGTCAACAATGAGCCACCTTGCCATCATTATCTCGGGCCATACCCACCTGGCGGCATTCACCGATCCATCGGGTGCGCCTGTAAGTGTCCTTGATCCCGACTCGCGGCGCGAGACAAGACCAAACGACTTGGCCTTTGACGCACAAGGATATTGGGGCGGCTTTGCCGCCGTGAAAGCGTCCCTCGCCGGCATTGCGTCTTCCGCCTACGCCTTCAGGGCAGACGATTTGAGGGGGTTCGGTGATGCGGTGATTTCTTCGCAAGAAGGAAATCTGTCAGCCGAGGGCGCATTGGCGCTGCTGTTGCGCAAAGCCGTCGCCGATGCACGCCCCTTGGGCGGCGTCATCAAGGCAGTCAGTGTGGCGATGTTCTGCCCACTTCCATTGGAGAGCAGGGCGCGACTGTCCTCCTTTCTATCCGACGTTCTGGATGTCCCTGTGGTGCTGAAAGAACCCACCTGGGCCTTGGAGTGCTATTTGAGAGCCAGTCAGCATGCTAACGCCGGGCGCTCGCAACTTGCGGTCGCGATCCTGAGGGACGCGGTGATGGTGGGGAAGGTGCACTCTGCTGACTTGAAAGTCATCACTTTGAATGAGGTCAAAGGTTTGGCGGTGATCGACAGTGCCCTGTCCATGAACGCGCTTGGCGGTCTGTCCGCGAGCGCCTGGTCCCGCTACCGCCTGTGGGCTGATTTCGTTGCATGGTACGAGCAGCAGAGATCCACCCCGGTGGGCGCGCGAGAGTTGTTTCTTCCCTATCTCGTTGATCGACGCTTGCCGCCCGGCGCCATCAGTTTCCGGAACGCTGAGAGTGTGGCGGAAACATTGTTCGGACCGCTTTCAGCGGCGGTAGCCGGGGCTGCCGACGCCATCCCTCCTGGCACGGACCTACACATCATCGGCGACGATGCTCTACGAATGGGCATCAGGGAGCGATTGAGCTCAGTGATTCAACAGCGGAGTCTCCGGGTGCCCCCCTCGCGCGCCGACCGCCTGGTGATGGCGCTTGCCCAGCATGGGGTCGATCTGGACGCCCCACGTTGCTCCACGGCGAGATTCGGGCTTCTGGTCCGTGACAGGCCCAATGCGGAGAAGCGGATGCGGGCCTTGTTGGAGAGTGGTGTGTCGTTGCCGGCAGTGGGGCAATCCAGGCTTGAGGTCGGCGCCAATGGTCAAAGGCGCTTCAAGTGCGATATTGCGATCGAGCGTGATGGTTCTCCCCCGGAATTGTTGAAGCAACTGTTCTTTGAGCAAAAGGGAGTGAGCCAGGACATACGCGGGATCGATGTTCGTTTTCAGGTTGATGCCATGCAGAACGTCAGGGTCGACGCAGTCGATAGTCAGTCGAGGGAGCCCCTTTCCTTCGTGGAAAGCCGCATTCCCTCGCAGGATGGTCAGTTTGTCATGGGGCCGGAGTTGATCGCCCGGATTCCATTGGCAGGAGTTTGAACCGGCGGGCGTGAAGTTCAATTCGAGGAGAGTGGCAATGGCGGGAGCAGGAAGTATAGGTGAAATGGTGTTGCTGATTCGAGGGGCGCTCAAGGAGCACTGTATCGATGTGCTTGAGCAACTGGATCAGCGAATCGAGGCTGATGAGGCTGCCTTTGAGGCTTTGGCAGACCAATATCAAGAAGGTCTAAAGGGACTCCACGGACGGGTGGAGCAAGGAGGGGCTGAGGTCACGGCCGAGCTCGATGCGCTTCAAAGCGTCATAGATGCCGAAGCGAATCGGGTTTTTGAGGTGATCGAGCAGGTATCTCAGGCCAGCTCAACATTTGATGATGTCATTGCCCAGGGGGAGCAGCAGTTCTCTTACCTTCAAGCCGAACTGCTCGCCGCACTCGATGAAACGGAGCGATTGGTCGAGGATGCGTCGAGGGTACTCTCCGAGCACCTTGACGGACTGGCCCAGGTGACCGGAGACCTTCTCGATACGGCGGGTCAGGGCGTTGATGCTGTCGTGCAGGCAATAGGTGACTTCGGTAAGGCCCGCGATGCGGTTTTCGAGGAGCTCGGCGCGCTCATGCAGCAGGTGGCCGATGCCCTCGGGCAGAGCGACAGTGTGCTGCTGAGCGACTGGGGTTCGAGCATTGAGCAATTGGGGCAGGGGGCTGATCAGCTATTCGTCCAGGATCTTGGTTCAAGTCTGCGCAGTGATGCCGATCAACTCGCTCAGGCCCTCGGCTTTCTGCAGGGTAACGCTGATCGTCTATCCGACGTCTTTGGCGGTGATGTGGGTGATCTGCTGAATGCGCTCAAGGAGATCTCTGGCCTGATCGAACGAATCAAACCGCTGCTGGAGCAGGTTGAAATGCTCATTTAATGGGGGCCGAATCATGAGTTACATGGAACTTCAGGCAAATATCGATAGCCGCTTCAACCAGCTTCGCAACAGTCACCTTGAAGGGCTGGACGTCTTTCAGGCCCTGCACTCGGTCGAACTGGTTGGTATTGATGAATCCATGACGGGTGTTGATCCCATCACGGACGCGATCTCCCACGCAGATGAGGGCTTCGCGAATCATCTGAGCAGCGTGCAGACGTTGAAGGATCAGGTCATTCCCGATGGCTTTGCCGCTGCCGAGATCCCGATCGTCCCTGCGTCCGACGAATTGCATAGTCGATCCGATCAATGGGCGCAGGGGGCTGCCCAAGTGCAAGAGCACGTGCAACAGGCGATTGCCGAGGATCAGCGCTTGCGCGATGCCGATGTGAGTGTCTACGACGAGTTTCGGGCCGGTGTCGAGCAGTTTGAGCAGGGCTTCAAGACCAGTCTCGACGCATTGGCGCAACAGCTTGAAGCCTTTCGCGGCGACACCCAGGACACCCGACAGCCAGCCTACCTTGACGTCCTCCAGAGGTTCAACGACACGCTCCGCGAGATTGGTGATGCACGCATACCCGATGCGGATTCAGCCTTCCGGGGGAGCTTCGATGCGAGTCAGGATAACTTCATGCAGGTCGCCGAGTCCGTGGGCAACGCTTACCTGCAGTTTGCCCAGTCCACGCTGATCGATCTGGAGCAGTTCACTTCAGATCAGTTCTCGAATGTGTGGCAGCGCGAGGTCGAGCGCTTGCAGGACGCCGTTCTGCAACGCGCCTCCGACGAAATAACCGATTCGATCACCGAGACGGAGCTCAGCGTGGCGATCTCGGGGGCGCTCACGCCAATCATGCCCGAGCTGATTGCCGCCTATAAGGCGGTTTCTGCACTGGAAGACGCCATTCAGATCTTCAAGGACGCCAAACGTCTTTTCGGCGGCTGAGCCCTGATACGCAAACCTGGAGAACGCTCATGAACGAGCAATCGGAGAGACTACTCAAGGACGGCGAGATCCTCGTCGCCGACATCGATTCACTGGACGACGCTGCAGCACGCCTGAGAGAGCGCGTTGCAGCCCTGCAGGATCAATTGCTGGAGGATCGGGAGGCGATTGCATCCGAGGCCGCGTCCCTTCAGCAGGAGCTCGAAACCCTGCGCGAGGAGGCCGACCAACACGCGGCACGGCTTGCCGACCTTGCATCCACGCTTGCCGCTGAAGTGCAGGCGGCAGTCAACGAGCTCGACGCGGCGGCGCAGGACATCGCCGCTGCGTTGGACGAAACCCGCACGACATTCGAAGGCGAAAGTGGGCGGGTCGAAAGCGCCAGATCGGCCTTTGCGCAGCAGCACGAAGCGCATGTGGCCTCCGCAGACCAACAGAACACCGCCGTACTGCAGGCCCATGAGGATACGCGCGGCCGATACGAAGCCTCCGAGCGGCGCATTGCCGAGAGTACGGAACACGCCAGCGCGACCCAGAGCCGACTCGCCACCATTGCAGAAGAGTTCGGCACGGCCACCGGAGAGCAACAGCAGCAACTGGCATCCTCCACCGAAGAAGAGGTGTTCCGTAAGTCCGAGGAGATTGTCCGGGAGCTGGTCGAGAAGCTGAAGCAGCTCACGGACGAGGTGATGCGAGCGAGGACAGAAGCACATCAGGAGGAACTCGGTGACGCCTTGAACACCCACGTGCAGGACGTGCTTCACGAGCTGCTGGACAGGGTGACGCAGACGCTCGAATCAGTCTCCAAGCGCATCGCCGGCGGCTGCGACGGCAATCGTGAGTGCCGCAATGCCATGGCGCCCGTACGCGAGGCGCTGGACGACCTCGTCGAACCGATCAAGACGGTGCTCGAGAACTTCAAGCACATCGCCGGCATCGTCGGCTTTCACGCATAGGGAGAACGAACATGGCGGAAGATGTACGCGACCAGGCGGACCAGGAACTTGCCGAGTTCCAGCAATTTGTGGATGACTGCCGTGGATACCAGACAGCCCTTGCCCAGGATGTCGAAGCAGCCGAGCACCTTCTCGATGCGGTGGCGCAGCGGTCAAGGGCGTTTCGCTCGGCGGCTGTGCAGCGGATCGCAACGTTGCGTCAGGGTATTGATGAAGTACGCAGCGAGTTTCAAAGCCAACTGAGCGCGGTAGAGGGGCGCAGCCTTGAAACGGCCCAGCATGCGCGCCAGGCTGCCGAGACCTTCCGGGGCAGGATAGACGAAATGGCGAGCCGGCTTGCCGAGTTGCGTGGTCGGCTGGAGTCTGCTGGGGCCCTCGTCGAGACCGGCGTCGAGGCCGTGTCGCAACGGGCAGGCCAGCTCGACTCCGCCCGCCAGCAGATGGTGCAGCGGCTGCTCGAACAAAAGGCAAACGTCGAACAGACGACCGAAACACGCGTCGAGAATGACGCCGCACGCCATATTCAGACCTTCGATACCGAAGCCGACCGGTTTGAAAGTGAGTTCCGGAACGGGTTTGACCGGGCTATCGAGGCGGGCTCCCGGCAGTTTGTCTCCGCCTGCCAGGCGACGGTCTCCCAGCTTGAGGGCTCGGCCACACAACTGGTCAGCGAGTTTGAACAAACCGTTGAACGCACTCTGCAGCAGTTTGCCGAGATCCAGGCGCAGCAGGTACAGGCCCTGCAACGCACCATGGAGCAAACCCGGAACACCGTCACGAGCGTAGCCGACGCCTTCGACTCCCACGCCGCGGAGTTCGAAACGGCAACCGAAAACGTCAACGACGCGATGCATCAGACCCAGGTCGGGCTCAAGGTCACGGTCGGGACGCTCGAGAAGGTAAAGTCGATCCTCGAAGAGATCCGGCTGTGAGTATCGCCCTGGCCGGAACCTCCCCAGCTGCTTCTCGCAAGCTGGCAGCCTGGGCCTTGGCGCTTCTGCTGCCGGCATCGGCATTTGCCGGGCCTCACCGCGTCGTCGACCTGCGCAACCAATCCGATGCCAGTGGTGAGTATGAGATCTCCTTCTGTGCAAGGCCCAGCCCTGCAGCCGGCGGTTTGCCGGGGCACGCCTTTGTTGCCTTCAGTCACCTGCCGGCAAGCGGGGCACGGGCATTCACGGCGCTGGGTCACACCACACACGCAGGGCCGGTTCGTGCATTGCTCAGTTACGGCGGGAGTTTCAGCGTGCCCGGCGTGCTCCAGGAAGAGCGCTACACCGCCGTCAAGGAGGCCTGCCTGGTGGTCAAGGTCAATCAACCCGACTACGAGCGCGCCCTGAGCAGTAGCCAACCTGTGTTGACCAAGCTGGGGCTTGCCACCGGACAGGGGCCCGTGCTGCTGGCCTATTCCCTCGGGGCGCAAGACTGCATGAGCTACATGATGACCGTCGCGAGGGGGTTGCGCGCGCCCGGCTTGACGGTGCCGTCACGGGGCAAAACCGAGCTTCCCCTGCACTATCTGCGTCGATTCATCGACGCCAATTGAAACGAAACCTGGAGGTCGACGCGTCGTGAGCAAAGCCAATGCCCTTACTGGTGGCGCGGTGCTTACCCTGTCCGGAGCTTCGGACCCGGGCAAATCCCGCGATCACAACGAAGACAGTCTGTTGGTGGACCCCGAACTCGGCCTGGTGGCCGTGGCGGACGGGCTCGGAGGCCACAACGCAGGCGAAGTGGCCAGTGACATCGTCACTCAGGTGCTGGCTTACGCCGTACGGAGAAGGCTGTTGGCCATCGGTGGCGAACACCTCAACGCCGTTGAACTCGAAGCCGAGACCCTCGAGCTGGTACTGCGTGCGGCGCTGGTGGATGCGCACGCCGAGGTGCTCGAAGCAGCGAGAGCTGCGCAGGGCCGATCGGGGATGGCGTCCACGGTCGTGGCGCTGCTTGTACACGGCGGAACGGCGGTGCTGGGCTGGGTGGGCGACTCCCCCGCCTACCGCTTCCAGGGGGGGCATCTGGGCTCTCCGCTGACCCGAAGCCACAACCTGTCCCAGGATTCGGGGCGGCCACCCGGAAACGGCGGGTCCGGCAAGTCCTTGCTGACCCGTGTGATGGGGGGCGGCGACAACATCTTCATGCCCGACACCCTCATCTTCCCCGTGTGTGCTGGTGAAACCTACCTCTTGTGTTCCGACGGGCTGACCGACATGGTCAGTGATACCGAGATCGGCGAGATCCTGCGCGCATCCTCTCCGGATCTGGAACAGACTTCCGGGCAGCTCATCCAGGCTGCCAACCGTGCCGGAGGCGAAGACAACATCACCGTCGCTCTGCTGCGGGTAGACCAGGCACCCCAGAGCCTGATCGAAAGGGCTGAGCAACCCGGGCACTGCGCGGCCGATACGACGACCGACCACCCCCGCAAAGGGCAGCAGGCCACGCGCCCGGGAGTGTGGTCAGGGCTGGCGGGTGGTCTTTTGGCCATCCTCGTGGCAGCGAGCGGAGGCTGGTGGGCTGGGGCGAAGTTCAGGGCGGAGGATGCCCCACGCATCGCCGGCCTTCAATCTGAGCTTCAGGGCACCGAGCGGCAGTTGGACAAACTGCGGGCCGAACTTGATCAGTGTCGCCGCGAAGAATCAAGCCTGCCCCGCGCGGCCGTGGCAAACGGCGTCATGAACCCAGCTGCTCCTTTCGGTGACGGAGCAAAGGCAGCGCCCTCCAAAAAATCGCCTGCTGAATCACGAGCCAAGCCGAACGCAGCGGGGGCAACCGCCGACTCCGGAAACCCGGTCTCTCGCCGGCCCCAGGCGGGTGAAAGCTCGGCGGCCTTGCGCGATCACCCGGCAAGCAGCTCAAGAAGCCCCTCTGCTGACAGTCAAAAAGATAAGGGCGCGGCGGCCCCGGACAAGCCGAAGGCGGGGGTTTCTGAAAGGAAACCCGATCAGATCAACGCGGGGAGAGAAGCCAAACCTGATGGCACCCCGGGCAGCCGGCCCGGCCCGGCCTCGTCCGAATCCCCATAAGGAACAAGACAATGTCCGATTCAGACAGCGTGTATGTGCATCACAGCTTGCAAGCGGAAGCCGGCGACGACGATATCCTGCGTCTGCCGGTGGGCACGGTGCTGATCGATCGATTCGAGATTAGCGGCTTTCTGGGCAGCGGCGGGTTCGGCATTGTCTATTTGGCGCTGGACCGGGCGCAGCAAGGGCGCGAATGCGCGCTGAAGGAGTTCCTCCCGAGTCAGCACGGCTGTGTCCGGGTGGGCTCCCGGGTGAGCGCGCGCAACCGCCGGGACGAATCCGTGTTTGAACAGGGCCGCGCTACCTTCATCGAGGAGGCGCGCCTGCTCAAAGCCCTGTCCCACCCGGCCATCGTGCAGGTGGATGAATGCTTCGAAGCCAATGGCACGGCGTACATCGTCATGGAGCGACTGCACGGGGAAACCCTGGACACACGCCTGGAACGGCAGGTGCGGTGGGACGAAGAGACCCTGCGGGGCCTGCTCGAGACACTGCTTGGGGCACTGGACTACCTGCACAGCAAACGGATACTTCACCGCGATCTCACCCCGCGCAACGTGTTCCTGGTCGAGGGCCGTGGCCCGGTGCTGATCGACTTCGGGTCTGCGCGGCAGTGCATCGGCAAGGTGTCCCATTCGCTCACGGCGATCGCCTGCCAGGGCTACGCGCCGATCGAGCAATACGACGACCATGGCCTGGAACAGCAAGGCCCACCAACCGACCTGTATGCCCTTGGGGCAACGTTCTACCACCTTGCCACGGGCAGCCGACCCATTGCGGCAACGAGCCGAATTGTGAAGGACAGGCTGCGCCCGGCGGCAGAGGTGGCGGCGGGTCGATATGGGGAGGTGTTCCTGAAGAGCCTGGACAAGGCCCTGAAGGTGAGCGCCGAGGATCGCTGGCAAACGAGTGCCGAGTGGGCCAGGGCCCTCCAAGAAAGGTCGAGGCCCCCGAGGACTCCTCCGCCCCCTCCGCCTGAGGATCCACCTCCTGACCAAAAGGCTCGGTGGATTGGCCTGCTGGTGGTGCTTGGCGTGATCGCTGGCGGATTCTTCGGCTATCGGCACTACCAAGAGGTGCAGGCGATGGAGGCGAAGTTGCGTGTGGAGCGTGAGGAGGCGGAGTCGAAAGCCAAGGCCCTGAGCGCGGCGGCCGATCTCAAGGCGCGTCTGGAGCGTGAATTTCCGCCCGGTCGACACTTCAAGGATTGCGAGGATTGCCCGGTGCTGGTGGTGATTCCGGTGGGGAGCTTCGACATGGGGAGCCCGGACCAGGAAATCGGAAGGCACTCGAATGAGGGGCCAGTTCATCGAGTGACGCACCCGAAGCCTTTCGCGCTGGGGCGATTCGAGGTGACGTTTGCGGAGTACGACCAGTGCGTGTCGGAGGGCGGCTGCGGCCACCGCCCGAATGATGAAGGCTGGGGGCGGGGGAACCGCCCTGCAATCAACGTGAGTTGGGATGACGCACAAGCCTATGTGCAGTGGCTGTCGGGCAAGACAGGCAAGCTTTATCGCCTGCCGAGCGAGGCGGAATGGGAGTATGCGGTGCGGGCAGGGAGCTCGGAACGGTACCCCTGGGGTGATGAAATTGGCGGCAACCGTGCCAACTGCGGTGGCTGCGGGAGTGAATGGGACCGCAAGCAGACGGCACCGGTAAGGAGTTTTGCCGCTAACCGGTTTGGCTTGCACGACACGGTGGGTAACGTGTGGGAATGGGTAGAGGACTGCTGGAACGAGAGCTACGGGGGTGCCCCTGCAGACGGGAGCGCGTGGAGGACGGGCGACTGTGGTCGGCGCGTGGTGCGCGGTGGTTCGTGGTTCGACTTCCCGGAAATCGTGCGCTCCGCCGTCCGCAGCGGGATCGTCACCGTTGTTCGGGACAACGGCCTGGGTTTTCGGGTGGCGAGGACGCTTTTTTAGGTCCTGAATCCTTAAATCCTCACTCTGCCTTGGTGGTGGCGGGCTTGACTTCAACGCAACAAGGCGGCACCCCGGCGATGGATGCCATGCTGCGCTTCATTACCGGGTTGATCCCGACCCTGGATTAGTTTCCCCGCAGCCAGAAGTTCCTGCTTGGGGATCGAATTCGGAGTCTGACCCGGATCTGCTTGAGTGCCTGCTGGAGGCGGTCCGCCTCGACGAGATTGGGCGCGGTGGGTTGATGCCTGGCGCCAAGCCGATGCCCAGTATGAGGTGGAGCATGGGCGATGACGTGTGTGAAAGACCTTGTTGATTTGGGAACAAACAAAGGTTACCCGGATGAAATGGCCAGAAAAATGGTGTGGCGGCCTGCTCCTTGCCGTGCTGCTGATCGCCCCCTCCCACGCCCAGTTCGAGGATTCGGTGAAGGTAGTGCCGAAGGCGGTGCCCAAGGCGGAAAAGCCTGCCCGGCAGGCGGAGGTGGATCGGGAGATCGCCCAGGCAGCGGAGCGCGTGCGGCGCTTTCGGGATTGTGGGGGCTGCCCGGAGCTGGTGGAGATCCCCGGCGGGCGCTTTCGGATGGGCAGCAGCCAGAAGAATGACGAGAAGCCGGCGCACACGGTGGAGGTGAGCCGCTTTGCTCTGGGGCGTTACGAGGTGACGTTTGCGGAGTACGACCAGTGCGTGTCGGAAGGGGGCTGCGGCCACCGCCCGAATGATGGGGGCTGGGGTCGGGGGAACCGCCCTGTGGTTAACATGAGCTGGGCTGACGCGCAAGCCTATGTGAAGTGGCTGTCGAGCAAAACGGGCAAGGGCTACCGGCTGCCGAGCGAGGCGGAGTGGGAGTATGCGGCGCGGGCAGGGAGCACGGCGGACTATCCGTGGGGCAATGCCATCGGCCGCAACCGTGCCAACTGCAATGGCTGCGGCAGCGCCTGGGACAACAAGCAGACAGCGCCGGCGGGAAGCTTTGCAGCGAACCGCTATGGCCTGCATGACACGGTGGGCAACGTGTGGGAATGGGTGGAGGACTGCTGGAACGAGAGCTACGGCGGGGCGCCTGCAGACGGGAGCGCGTGGAGGACGGGAGCGCGTGGAGGACGGGCGAGTGTGGGCGGCGCGTGGCGCGCGGTGGCTCGTGGATCTACTTCCCGGAGAGCGCGCGCTCCGCCAGCCGCTATGGGGTCGGCACCGGTCTCCGGTACAACCTCCTGGGTTTTCGGGTGGCGAGGACGCTTTTTTAAGTCCTGAATCCTTACCCCTTTACCTCCTGCACCATGAAAGCCGCTCACCGCCAGCGCACCCTGCCGCCACCGGCAACCGGGGTGGGGCCATGTTCAACTTGATTGAGGCTTGATCGCAGATGGATACCAATGATCCCTATAGCATGCATGTCGGCGGTGCCCGCCCGCCGGATGACGACCCGCAGGAGGGCTTGCCGCCCGGCACGCTGGTGGGTGGGCGTTACGAGATCACCGGGTTGCTGGGCTCGGGCGGCTTTGGCATGGTGTATGAGGCCGTGGATAGGCAGGGGCGCGGGCTGGTGGTGGCGCTGAAGGAGTTCTTTCCGGTGCAGAGCAGTCAGCGCAAGCCGGACGGGACTGTATCGGCGCGCAACAAGCAGGAAAAGCCCGTGTTTGCCGCCGGTCTGGAGGCCTTTCTGGGTGAAGCGCGGCTGCTGCGGGAGCTGGAGCACCCGGGGGTGGTGCGGGTGTACGATTGGCTGAGCGACCACGGCACCGCCTACATGGTGATGAAACGCCTGAAAGGGCGAACCCTGCAGTCGATTGTCGAGGCGAAGGAGCGCCCGGACGAGGCCACCCTGCGGGGTTGGCTGAATGCACTGCTCGATGCCCTGGGGGCCGTGCACCAGCGCGGCATCCTGCACCGGGACATCAGCCCCAGGAACGTGGTGGTGACGGATGAGGGGGCGCCGGTGCTGATTGATTTTGGCGCAGCGCGGCAGTGCATTGGCAAGGTGTCCCAGACACTCACCGCGATCGCCTGCCCCGGCTACGCGCCGATCGAACAATACGACGAGAATGGCCTGGAAAGGCAAGGCCCGCCGACCGATCTCTACGCCCTGGGGGCCACCTTCTATCATCTGGTCACGTCCAACCGCCCGATGGCGTCCACCTCGCGCGTATATAAAACCAAGCTGCGCCCGGCTGCCGACGTGGCGGCAAACCACTATGACAAGACGTTTCTGCAGGGCATCGACAAAGCCTTGGAGATGAACTTCGAAGCCCGCTGGCAGACCGCTGCCGAGTGGCGGAAGGCACTGGGGCCGGGTCAGCGGGGGCCGTCGCGGTGGCGGCGTGTGCTTTACTGGCT
>Ga0116158_10002152_pt1 | contig 17508 bp, 11 predicted proteins | sample AD_UKC052_MetaG_FD_89883 | JGI IMG/M metagenome (GOLD analysis project Ga0116158, IMG submission 89883) | Active sludge microbial communities of municipal wastewater-treating anaerobic digesters from USA - AD_UKC052_MetaG | ecosystem: Engineered > Bioreactor > Anaerobic > Digestate | place: USA... | reverse complement strand
CCGCTCGCTCGTGTAACCAGGTTGCGTGGGAGATGCGCAGGAACCCCCCGCGCCCAGCACTGCATCATCTATCTGAAAGGTGTCGCTCGCCCCCGGAACAATTGCGGTCCGAGAAAATAAATTTTCAGGTCGCCGATCGACATGAAAGCGCGCCGCGCCGCGGCCGGCAATTGATCCCCGGCCTGCGGTCACTGCCCGAACAGCGCCCCGTGGACGCCCGCATGTTCGCGCCCATGGACCCGGCGCCGGCATTCGGCGATCCTGGGGCGAAGCCTGTCACTCTCCCGCGCAAGGCCGATCGTGGACCACAAGCCTGACCTAGACACCGTCCTCGAGACCGCCCGGACCATGATCGGCACACCCGGCCCGGCTGGCACACCGGACGACCGCGACATCAGCCTGATCCGCACGCACGCGGCGGTGCTCGAGGCCGCCCGCGCGGCCGCTCGCTCGCTCGACCCATCCGACGCCATCTCGCTGGCGCGGACCCTCGACTCGAACGACGGCCAGCTCTCGCGCGAGCAGCTCGGGCTGGTGCGCACGATCCTGGGCGACAGCAAGGACCAGGGCATCACCGACGATCCGGACCTCGCGCTGCGCGTGCTCGAGCCGGCCGCCGACGATCACCGGCTCAAGGCCCTGATCCGCGCCCGCCTATTCCGCTCGAAGGCCGCTCCGGTCAAGATCGGCCGCTACACGATCCTCGACCGCCTCGGCGAGGGCGGCATGGGCGTGGTCTACACCGCGTACGACGACAAGCTCGATCGCAAGATCGCCGTCAAGGTCATGCGCTCCGAGTCCGAGCGCGAGGACAGCGTCGGCAAGGCCCGCCTGCTGCGCGAGGCCCAGGCGATGGCTCGCCTCGCCCACCCCAACATCGTCACCGTGCACGAGGTCGGTGAGGTCGACCGCCAGGTCTTCGTCGCCATGGAGTACATCCGCGGCCAGAGCCTCGACCGCTGGCTCACGGACTCACACGCCTGGCGCGAGGTCCTCGATGTCTTCATGCAGGCCGGCCGCGGCCTCGAGGCGGCGCATCGCGCCGGTCTGGTCCACCGCGACTTCAAGCCGCAGAACGTGCTGGTCGGGCGCGAGGGTGCCATCAAGGTCCTCGACTTCGGCCTCGCGCGCTCGATCGGCGCCGGCGAGGTCGACCCGAGCGAGGCGCTGGTGCCCACCGGTACCGCCGCGATCAAGCTGCTCGATGCTCATCTCACCCGCACCGGCGCGCTCATGGGCACGCCCGCATACATGGCGCCCGAGCAGCACCACGGCCTCCAGGCCGACGCTCGCAGCGACCAGTTCGCATTCGCGGTCGCCCTCTTCGAGGGACTGTACGGCCAGCACCCCTTCGACTGCACCACGCTCGCCACGCTCCTGATCGACGTCGTCAGCGGCAAGGTCCACGAGCCCGCCAACACCAACAAGGTCCCGACCTGGCTGCGCCGCGCCGTGCAGCGGGGCATGGCCGTCGAGCCCGAGCGTCGCTACGCCTCGATGACCGACATGCTCGCCGAGCTCGGCCGCGACCCCGCGGTCAAGCGCCGCCGGCTGTTCGCATCGACCGCGCTCGCCGGGCTCGTCGGCGCCGCCAGCTTCGGCGCGGCGACCCTGAGCTCGAGCGCCCCGACGGTCTGCGAGGGCGCCGAGGCCGAGCTGGCCGGCGTATGGGACACAGATCGCAGCGCCGCCGTCGAGCGAGCATTGCTCGCTACCAACGTACCCTACGCGGCCGAGACCTGGCAGCGGGTAGCGCCGCAGCTCGACGCCTACGCGACCGAGTGGGCCACGATGCGCACCGAGGCCTGCGAGACGCACCGCCAGGGCACGCATTCCGATCGCCTCTACGACCTGCGCACCACCTGCCTCGACTTGCGCCGGGCCAGCCTCGACGCGCTCGCCGAGGCGCTCACCGAAGCCGATCCGACCACCGTCGAGAAGGCCACGATCGCGGCCGCCAACCTGCCACGCCTCGCCTCCTGCGCCGACACCCAATCTCTCTCCCAGGCCGTGCCGCCGCCCGACGATCCGAAGGTCGCCACGCGCGTACAGGTCCTTCGCGAAGCGTTGACACGGGCCCAGGCCTTCGGCGACGCCGGCAAGTACCGCCACGGCCTCGAGCTCGTGCTCCCGCTGCGCGCCGAGGCCGAGAAGATCGGCTACAAGCCGCTGCTCGCCGAGGCCGAACTGCGTGAGGGCTCGCTCGAGATGGAGCTCGGCAAACTGCCCGAGGCCGAGGCCTCGCTGAGCGCCGCCATGAACCTCGGCATCGCCAGCGCCGCCGACCCCATCGCCCTCGAGGCCCTGAGCAAGCGCATCTTCCTGCGCGCCGCCGCCATGAACCAGCCTGCCACGGCCCTCGGTGATGTCGCCTACGGCCGCGCCTTCCTCGATCGCGTTCACGCCGATCCCGGCGCGAAGTGGCTGTTCTTCAACAACGTCGGCGTGATGTACGAGCACGCGGGCGACGTCGCCGCAGCCGAGGCTGCCTACCGAGCGCTGTCCAGCTCCAGGGACTTGATGGAGCTAACGGGCTACTCCGACCTGCAACAAGCGATCACCCTCTCGAACATAGGAAACCTGCGCCAGCGCGTCGCCATCGACCCCAGTTCGGCCGTTCCTGCCTTCGAGAAGGCGCTGCGCCTCGCCGAGGCGGCCCTCGGCCACCACCACCCGTACACGCTGATGGTCAGCGCGAACCTGGCGATCGCCCAGACCGATCGCGGGCGGTATGTCGACGCCCGGGCCATCCTCGACCCTGCCATCGCAAATGCCCGGGACACCTTCGGCGGCGCCAGTGAGATCTTCGGCGACTTCATCGCGCAGCGTGGCCTCCTGGAGCTCGAGACTCACGACTTCGAAGCCGCGACCCGGACATTCGAGCAGGCCCTGACGCTCAGCCGGGGGCCTGACGGTCAAGACGGCCCTTACAACGCGTGGATGCTGACTCATCTTGGTATGGCGCAGGCCGAGGTCGGCGATTGGGCTCACGCCATGGAGTCCCACGAGAAGTCCGTACGCTTCCTCGAAGACGCCAACCCGATGACCCTCATCACGGCCATCGGCTCCTACGCCCGCACGTTCTGCTCCAAGGGCGACCACACCGACTGCCTCGCCCGCTACCAGCGCGCACTGGAGATCGCCGAGGCCAAACTCCCGCCCGGCAACCCCGCGATTAGCTACACCCTCGACGGCGTCGGCCAGGCCCTGACCCACCTCGGCCGCCACGAAGAGGCGCAGACCGCCCTCGACCGCGCCCGAGAGATCGCCGAAAAAGGCCTCGCCGCCGACAGCCCGCTGATCGCCCGCATCCACCGCTCGCTCGGCGAGCTGGCCATCGCCCGCAACGACCCCGCCACCGCCGTCACCCACTTCCAGCGCTCGCTCGACGTCTTCGCCATGGTGCGCGACCCCGAGGACGGCGAGATGGCGGTCGCCCGCATCAACCTCGCGCAGGCCCAGGCCACCCGCCCTGGCGCGACCGTCAGCGACCGCGACGCCGCCACCGCCACGATCACCGCCGCCATCGCCACCCTCGAGCGCAAGGGCGCCGGCTGGGCCCGCGAGCGCGACGCCGCCACGACCTGGCTCAAGAGCCAGGTTTAACATTACCGCAACCCGAGATCCCCCCACGCGAAGACCTCGGCTGCGGACTCGCGAACATACCGTTCATGCGCGGTTCGAAATGAGCGCGTCGACGACCACCGCCGGCCGGCCTGACGGCGTGGTCTCGCGACGGCGTGACGGCGATGTCCCCGAGGACATGACGCCGCGTTGGATCTGTGCAAGGATCCCGGGGTGGCATGTATCTCGCTATAGATATGTCACCGCGAGCCTCCGATGCCAAGCCTCCAGCGTTTCATCCCTCTCCTCGTCAGCCTCTTCTGCAGCGTCGGCCTCGCCTGCGACAAGGAGGCGGCCGCGGACGACGTGCCTTGCGACGAGTCGCACCTCGGCGCGAGCCGCGAGTGCAGCGACGGCGCGCAGTTCTGCCGCAGCGCCGCGGACGGCGAGGTCGGGTGGGGGGACTGTGTGGCGAGCCCCACCTGCATGCCGGAGGACAACGAGGAGGGCTGTGAAGCCTGCCGGCTCGACGACGCGGGCGTGCCGTATTTCGCGGAGATCGTCTGTGGCGGGGATACGCCGCTGGTGCTGAGCTTCGACGGGACCGCGGTCGAGTACGGCAGCGGCGGGCGGCCCTTCGCGCTCGGGCGCTGCGCGGCGACGGATTGGCCGACCGCGAGCACCCCCTGGCTGGCGCTCGACCGCGATCGCTCGGGCCACATCGAGGGCGGGCACGAGCTGTTCGGCTCGGCCACGCCGCTCCGGGACGGCGGGCTCGCACCCCAGGGCTTCGCGGCGCTGGCCGAGCTCGACGGCGACGGCGACGGACGGATCTCGGCCGCGGACCCGGCCTTCGCGGCGCTCGTGTTGTGGACCGATGGCGACGGCGACCGCCGCTCCTCCGGCCTCGAGCTCCAGCCGCTCGCGGCGATGGGCCTGGTCGCCATCGAGCTCGGCTACACCCGCGACCGGCGCTGCGACGCGCGCGGCAACTGCGAGGTCGAGCGGGCCGCGTTCACCTGGCGCGACGCCCTCGGGCGTGAGCGGGGCGGGGAGGTCGTGGACGTGCACCTCGCCTGCCAGTGAACATCACTGCCCGCCCGAGATCTCCCGCGCGACCGCCTCGGCCGCGCGAGCCGTCGCGGCGCGCCCCGCATTGAGCTGCTGGACCATCGTCTCGACTTCGCGGTCGAAGCGATCGCGGGCCTCCTTGGCCTCGGCGTCGCGGTGAAACTGCACATAATCCGCGATCTCCTGCAGCACCACCGCGATCGGGATCCGCCGCGACATTTTATCAATGATCCGTCGCCGCTCCTCGAAACTCGCCTTGAAGTACTCGTCCGGGTATTCGAAGTCCTGGATCGCCGCGCGGATATTCCCGGCCACGCTCTCCACCGAGCGCCCGCTCAGGTCCGCGGCGACCAACGCAGCGCCGACCTCGGGCCAGCGGCTCTCCTCGCCGACCGCGACGAAGGCCCGCAGCTCGCCGAGCAGCACCTCGCGCAGCAGCGTCACATAGTCCTCGGAGCTCGTCGGCCCCTTCACGGTGAACGGATTTTGCGCGATGCGCGAGCGGGTCGCCTCGTCCATCTGCATGAAGTTGGCGTCGCAGATCATGAACCACTTGCCATCCTTCGGGATCAGCGTGCCATCGAAGATCCCGAACACTGCGCCGAGGTTGTTCTTCTCCTCGGAGCGCAGGTCGCCGCTGCTGCGCGACGCGAACGCCGTGTCGATGTCCGGCCAGTACACGCCGCACACGCCGTCGAAGCCGTACACCTCCTCTTTAAAAATCTTCACCAGCGTCGCCGCGCTTGCGTTTTGATACGAGCTCGCCCAGTCGGTGCGACGGATCACCTTGAAGCGGGCCGGGATGTCGCGCTGGCGGCAATATTCGAGGAAGTAGTGGCCGATCGCGTGGGCCGTGATCGTCTTGCCGCAGCCCGGGCGACCGAGGCCGAACAGCACCGGATTGAGCTGCTTCGGCCCGCGCCGCGCCGCGAGGTCATACGCAGCCACATCGCGCGCCAGCTTCAGCCCCGCCTGCAGATACTCCTGATTACCGACCACCTCGGAGATCTGCACCGGCTTCAGATCCGCCACCGGCTCGGCGACGTTGCGGGCCGTAAAGCCCTCGTAGCGCAGCTCGCCGATCACCACCTTGCGCTGCGCCAGCGCCACCCCGAAGGGCCGCAGCCGGCCCATGTGCGTCAATCTCCGCACGGCCCCCTGCAGCTGCAGCATGAACGCGTGCAGGCTCGTCACCACCCACAGCTCGCGCTCCTCCAATCGCGACCCCATCGCCCCGGCCTGCCGCTGCGCCTGCACCTCGAGGTACTTGCCCGCCATCGCCAGCAGCGAAGCGATCGCCGGACGCGGCGCGCGGCGCAGCAGCTCCTCGAGGCCGTCCGCCTCGAGGTCCGTGTGGACCTCCGGCGTCGGCGCCAGCTCGGCCAGCCGCGGCGTGAACGCATCACACAGCACCGTCACCTGAAACGCACCGATGAACAGCCGCTGGTCCGCCGTCGGCTCCGGCAGCGCCAGCGAACCACTGCGCGCCAGGTCCTCCAGCAGCGCGCCTTGCAGCGCCTCACCGGCGTGCAGCGCCAGGTCGCCGGCGTCGATCACCGCATCGAGGGCCCGCAGCGTCAGCACCGTGTGCCCGAACGGCGCGCGCACCAGGCGATGCAGCGCCATGCCGAGCCCCGACTCCTTGACGACCTCGCGCAGCCCGGCGCGGTCGAAGCCCCCGGCGGGCGGCGAGACGATGAGCGCGGGCGGGCTGGAGCTGGGCGTCGACATGCGCGCCGAGCTTAACGCAACACCCGGGCAACAAACAGCGCCGGCCCTCGGCGAAGCACGCCCCGCGCGACCGCGCTCAGACCGGGATCTCGATGCGCCAGCGGGCCCGGGCCCGGGCCACGACCTCGCCGGCCGCGTTCATCAGCTCACCCTCGACCCACAGGTCGTGCGAGCCCGGCGTCTCGGGGATCGCCGCGCGGGCCTCCGCGGTGATCGTGCCGCGGGCCTTCTTCAGGTAGGTCATGCCGAGCTCGAGCACGATGCCGCGACCGCCCGGGGGCACCGCGCTCATCACCGCGAGCCCCGTCGAGGCCTCCCCGAGGTTCATCAGCGCCACCGCGTGCAGGCTCTTGAGGTGGTTACGCACGCCCCAGCGGTCGCGCATCTGCACCCTCGCATAACCCGGCGCGATGTCGACGACCTGCGGGGAGATCGTGCCGGTATACGGCGCCATGAGCCCGATCGCCTTCGACACCAGCTGCTTCCCGAAGGGCTTGTCGACGAAGGTCTTCCACGTGGTCAAGATCGAGGTCGGGTCGAGGCGAAGCTTCATGGCGAGATCCGGGCGCGAGCGGCGTGGCGATCACGGAGGCAATCGGCCAGCGCGAGCGGCGTGGATAGTGAACCAGCACGCGCCGCCAGACAAGCGCCGCCAAGCCCCCAACCCGCGACGAACCCCCCGGCCTCAGCCCGGCACCCAGCGCTCGCACGCCAGCAATTCTTCGTAGACCGCCCAGTCCGCCCCGCCTCGCGCCTTCAGCCGCCCCGCCAGGCTCCGGGTCTCGAGCGCCCGCACCAGCCGCTCGAGCTTCGCGCTGCGCGCCATCATCACCCCCAGCTCGCTGCGCGCCGCGTCGCCCTCGTCCTGCGCCGCGCGATAGCCGGCGAGCGCCTCGCTCCCCGCCATGCGCCCCGCGATCGCCTCACGCTCGCGGGCCAGCGTCGCGGCGAAGTCCGGGTGCCACGGGTCGTCGAGCACCGGCCAGCGCGCCAGCAGCTCCGCCGCCGCCAGCCGATACGCCGCGTCCTCGGCCTGCGTCGCCTGGTCGATTCGACCTGTCACTTCGAGCATGTCCTTTTGAACCTGCTCCAAGAGCCCGCTCACCTCGAGCTCGCGTCCCACCACCGCCAGCTCCGCCGCCAGCGCCGAGATCACCGCCTCATCCTCGGGCAGCGAGATCGCCACCGACCTGCCCTTGAGGCCAGGCACCGCCCGCAACCACCGCTCCGAGGTCGTCGTCGGCACATCGATGCCCGCGCTGAACGACCGCGCCCGCGCGTGCGCCTCGAGCAACGACACCCGCCCGTCTCCATCGAGATCGATCGCCGCCGGCTGGCCCGCCCGGTCGCGCCCGGCCAGCGCGTTCAAAAAATGCAGCCCGTAGCCCTCCTGCGCCGCGCGGTCCGGGTTCGGGTCGCAGCCCGACGCCTCGCGCTCGGCCGTCGCCGCGAACAGCCCGCAGCGCCCTCGCGCCGGCCTGCGCTTCGTTGCATCCGCATCGACGAACACCAGCTCCGCGAAGCCACCCGAGAAGCAGGTCGTCATCACCAGCCGCACCGGCCGCGCACCCGCGTCGAGCACCGCCGCCAGCTCGAAGGCCTGCAGCGGCACCTGCCCCCACAGGTCCATCCCCGCCTCCGCCGGCTGCTCGCCGCGCTGCCCGTGCCCCGCGAGATAGACCAGCAGCGGCGCCTCGCCGACCTTGCTCGCCCGCTCGAGCGCGAGCCGCAGGTTCTCCGCCGTCGCCGCCGCATCGACCGCGAGCGTCGTCCGGCGATAACTCGCGTCCCGACCTCCGCGCGGACTGAACAGCGCCGCCAGCTCGAGCACCAGCGCATCACCCCGCGGCGGCTTCGCCTCGACCTGCACGCCATGACTGCCGCGTCCGCCGGCGAACAGCAGCAGTCCACCCGCGCCGAAGGTCGCCTGCGCGAGCCCGAGGTCCTGCTCGATCGACACCTGATTGAACTCCGGCGTGCCGCCGCCACCGGCCGCGATCCACCGCAACGACGCCGGCCAGGCCTCGGGCAGCGCCGCACCGACCTCGATCTCGACCGGCACCACCACCTCCGGCACCTCCGGGCCCACGGCCTCAGGCACCACCACCTCGGGCATCCTCGCCGCGATCACCGGCTCCTGCCGCGCCCCGGCCGAACACGCCATCACGAGCGCCAGGGCGCCGAGCTGAAGCTTGCCGCGACTCACCGCCGGGAGTTTAGGGCCCGCCGGTCGGTCCGTAAATCGAGCGCGCTCAGAACGGGATCTCGATCCCCTTCGCCTCGGCCTCCTCGGCCTGGCGCACGGCCTCCTCGTGGGCTGCCTTGTCGCGCGCCTCGCCGCGCAGGAAAGTGACGGCGAAGGCCGCCACGACCGCGAGCAGCGCCACGGTGAGGATGAGTTTGATACGAAACGAAAGCACCGGGTCGCTCATGCCTCCACCATGCAGGAACCTCTCGCGCGCGCAAACGCACCATCATCGCGGCGCCATCGGCACACAATCGCCCGCATGCCCGCTGGCCCGGGTCGTTACGGGGCCCAGCCCGGCTTCGAGGCCGAAGCCGCTTGCCCGGATCGGGGCTTCGCCCATATCTACATTGTGTCTGCCCGCATCCGCAGGCAGCCACTACGAGCCGCGACTCGGCGAATCGCCGGGTCGCGGGCGCATCATTTCTCTCCTGGCCGAATGCACGCACGATCCCGGGCGCGCCGCGCCGGAGCCTGATCACGACGATCGAACCGGCTGATGGATCCCGCCCAATACCCCCAATCCTCGCTCGACACCCTGCGCGAGCTCCCGCTCGCCGACGGCACCGTCGCCCGCTATCACAGCCTCCCGGCGCTGGCCCATGCCGGCCTCGACGTCGCCCGGCTGCCACGCAGCCTCCGCGTGATCCTCGAGTCCGTGCTGCGAAACCTCGACGGTCACCGCATCCGCGAGCAGGACGTGCGCACCCTCGCCAGCTGGGCCCCGAACGCCGAGCGCAGCGCGGAGATCCCCTTCGTGGTCGCCCGCATCGTCCTGCAGGACTTCACCGGCGTGCCGCTGCTGGTCGACCTCGCCGCCATGCGCAGCGCCGTCGCCCGCATGGGCCGTGACCCCGCGATCATCGAGCCGCTGGTGCCCGTCGACCTCGTCGTCGACCACTCCGTGCAGGTCGACTTCGCCGGGGTCCCCGACGCGCTCGAACGCAACATGGCGATCGAGTTTCATCGCAACCGCCAGCGCTACGAATTCCTCAAATGGGGCACCGCCGCCTTTCGCGGCTTCAACGTCGTGCCGCCCGGCGTCGGCATCGTCCACCAGGTCAACCTCGAGCACCTCGCGCGCGGCGTGCTGCGCAGCGGCGACATCCTGTATCCGGACACCCTGGTCGGCACCGACTCGCACACCACCATGATCAACGGGCTCGGCGTGGTCGGCTGGGGCGTCGGCGGCATCGAGGCCGAGGCCGGCATGCTCGGCGAGCCGGTCTATTTCCTCACCCCCGATGTCGTCGGCGTGCACCTGCGCGGCGCCCTCGCGCCCGGCGTCACCGCCACCGACCTCGTGCTCACGATCACCCAGCTCCTGCGCCGCCGCCAGGTCGTCGGTAAATTCGTCGAGTTCTTCGGAGACGGCGCCGCATCCCTATCCGTCACCGATCGCGCCACGATCGCCAACATGGCCCCCGAGTACGGCGCCACCATGGGATACTTCCCGGTCGACGAGCACAGCTGCCAATATCTCCGCGACACCGGCCGCAGCGACCTCGAGGTCGACACCCTGCGGCGCTACTTCAGCGCCCAGCAGATGTTCGGCATGCCCGCCGACGGCGACATCGACTACAGCGAGCGGATCGAGTTCGACCTCGCCACCGTCGAGGCCAGCGTCGCCGGCCCCCGCCGCCCGCAGGACCGCATCCGCCTCGCCGACCTCGGCAAGACCTTCTGCGCGCTGCTCTCGGACCCCGAGGTCTACGCCAAACCGGCGGGGACCGCCTGCCTGCGGCTCCCGGTGTTCACGGTCTCGGCCGGCCCCGACGCCGCGCCGGTCAGCGGCGGCGGCGAGCAGGACTCGTCGACGATGCCCGGCTACAGCGCGCCGCTGACGACCCCGAGGAACACCAACCCCGAGACCGAGATCGAGATGATGCAGAACCGGCCGACGCCGGACCGCGTGGTCGCCGAGCCGCCCGGCCCGGCCACCGCGCTCGAGCTCCACGACGGCACCGTCGTCATCGCCGCGATCACCAGCTGCACCAACACCTCGAACCCCAGCGTCATGCTCGCCGCCGGCCTCCTGGCGCGCAACGCCGTCATGCGCGGTCTCCGGGTCGGCCCCGCCGTCAAGACCTCGCTCGCGCCGGGCTCGCGGGTCGTCACCCATTATCTGCACACCACCGGACTGCAGACATACCTCGACCGGCTCGGCTTTCAGGTCGTCGGTTATGGTTGTACCACCTGCATCGGCAACTCGGGCCCGCTCGACCCCAACATCGAGTCCACGATCCGCGAGCACGACCTCGTGGTCGCCAGCGTGCTCTCGGGCAACCGCAACTTCGAGGCGCGCATTCACCAGAGCATCCGCGCCAACTTCCTGATGAGCCCGCCGCTGGTGGTCGCCTTCGCGCTGGCCGGCCGGATCGACATCGACCTCGACCAGGACCCGCTCGGCCACGACCCCGCGGGCCAGCCGGTGTACCTGCGCGACCTGTGGCCGGACAGCGCCGAGATCGCCGCCCAGTTGGCCGCGGCCACCGACCCGGCCAGCTACCGCGCCATCTACGACGACGCCGGCAACAACCCGATGTGGGCCCGGATCCCCGTCACCGGCGGCAAGGTCTACGCCTGGGACGAGACCTCGACCTACATTCAAGATCCCCCGTACTTCGAGAAGTTCAGCCTCGAGCCCGCGCCCCCGTCCGCGCTGACTGGCGCCCGCGCTTTGGCGATCTTCGGCGACAGCGTCACCACCGACCACATCAGCCCCGCCGGCGCCATCTCCCCCGACTCACCCGCCGGCCAGTTCCTGCGCGAACGCGGGGTCGCCGAGCAGGACTTCAACTCCTACGGATCCCGCCGAGGCAACGATCGCATCATGGTGCGCGGCACCTTCGCCAATGTGCGCATCAAGAATCGCATGCTGCCGGGCGTCGAGGGCGGGCTCACCCTGCACCAGCCCGACGGCACGCGCATGAGCATCTACGACGCCGCCGTGCGCTACCAGGCCGCCGGCATCCCGCTGGTGATCTTCGCCGGCCAGGAGTACGGCACCGGCTCCTCGCGCGACTGGGCCGCCAAGGGCACCCGCCTGCTCGGCGTGCGCGCCGTGATCGCCGCCTCCTTCGAGCGGATCCACCGCAACAACCTCGTCGGCATGGGCCTGCTGCCCTGTCAGTTCGACCCCGGCACCGACGCCGCCACCCTCGGCCTCGACGGCAGCGAGACCTTCGACCTGCGCGGCCTCGAGGCCGGCGTCACGCCCCGCCAGCGCGTCACGCTCGTCATCCATCGTGCCACCGGCGAGACCCGCTCCGTGCCCCTCACCCTGCGCATCGATACCCCGATCGAGGTCGATTACCTCCATCACGGCGGCATCCTCCCCTACGTGCTGCGCCAGCGCCTCGGCGGCGAATCCACCCGCGAATCCACCAAGACGCCGCGCTGACGCGCAGCACCGCGCCCCCCTCGCAATTCGCCAGCGAGGCCCGCAAAGCTGCCACAGCCCCCGTCTGGCGCCCGTTTGGCCCGGGCTCAAAACGGTCGCGGCTCCCGCACCCCAATCGTCATACCCCGCCGCATCCAGCCCCCGGTGCCCGCAGCGCTCACCGGGCCCTGCAGGCCCTCGCCCCCGACGCCCGGTGCTAACCGTGCATTGGGGAGTCGCATCAAAGGCCCCCGGAAATGAGAGTCTCTCATGCGGTCCCAGGTATGTGTGCTTTCATGGCTGTCCCTCGGAATGTTCGGACTCGCCTGCGACCCCGCGGTCGAATCCGACGATCTCGACCTCGCGGGCGCGCCCTCGGTGCCCGAACTCGAGCAGGACATCGACGAGGATGAGGACATCGACCAGGACGACGCCGCCGGCGCCCCCGGGATGGACCCGCAGCGGCGCCCCTTCGCCGCGACGCCCTACCGCGCCGTCGGCCCGCAGCGCGACGTGCCCGGCAACGACCTCATCGGCTGGACCCCCTGCTTCCAGGAGACCTTCGGCCCGACCCGCACCTCGCTGTTCACCATCCTCCAGGCCTGCCACAAGCCCAACCTGATGCTCGCCTGCCGCCCGGTCGGCACCGATGTGTTCACGGTCGTCGCCCACGCCCCGCGCGTGGCCGTGCTCACCGACACCGGCCGCAGCAACGCCCCGACGATCGCCAACGGCACCGGCTGGTATTTTAATGAAGACTGGTCCTGGGGCTTCGCCGCGGCCGGCGACCCCATCGACCGCAACGAGTGCGACGACAACACCGTGGCCCACTCCGAGCTGCGCATGTGCATCCCCACCACCCAGGGCAACACCGGCCTCGGCTTTCGCTGCGGCGACCACTTCGTCTACTCCGACGACTGGGAGCGCGTATTCCTCCAGGCCGATTAATCGGTCGTTTCACCTGAAACAATCGGCCGCTCGAGCAGCGCGACGATATCGTCGGCGAGCCTCGAAAACCCCTCACCATAGTCGACGTCGCACACCGATAAGAACCCGCCGGGCAGCCCCTGCGCAAACGCCTCCGCGAGCGCCTGCAAGCGCAGCGGCGGGACCGCGGTGACGCCGTCGTGATCGCAGGCCAGGCCGATGCCGAGCGCATCGCCCGGGGACGCCACCCGATATGGTTCGACCGGCGCACCGAGCACGCCCGCGATCAGCACCTCGCCGCCGAGCCCTGTGACAATGCTCCGGTCGAGCGCATCGACCACGGCGCGCACCGGCGTGAGCACGGCGTCGTCAGGCTCCGCCCCGGCCAGACCGCTCGGATCGCGGTCGACCGCGTGACATTCAAAGTAGGTGTCGTCCGCCTGCACGTTGGAGCAGGCCGCACCGGCGTTCCAGCACACCGCCGGGGTCGCCGCCGTGGCCAGCGGGTCGCCCCAGAACGTGCGCGCGCCGGCGGGATCGAAGATATCGGCGGCGCCCGCACTGTAGCTGCAATCGCTGCCGCGACCGACGAACACCACCGCCAGCAGCTCGCCCGCGCCGACGAAGCCATATGCGGGATCGGTGGGATCGCCGTTTCGCCCGAGGAAGCGCAGGAGCGCCGCGAGCGGCTGCTCGAAGCCGCAGCCCGAGGCCCGCCGCGGCAGATAACAGCCGACGAACTGGCTCGCCGGGGCGAACTTGCCCTCCAGGTCGGGATGCGGGACCTTGAGGTTGTCGTCACCCGCATCGGGCCCGACCTCGATCCACGGCCGCAGCGCCGCCTCCCCGCCGAGCTCGAGCGTCGTCGCCCGATGGATCACCTTCACCTCGGTCACGCTGCTGCAGACCGCCGGGCACGCTCCCGACGGCACCTCGCCGGTATCCGTGCAGCTGCGCAGCTGCAGCGCGCCGCCGTCACCCGGGCCACACAGCGGATGGTCCATCGCCGTCGAGATCACACCGATCCGAAAGTGCAGCCTCCACCCCATGAACTTCTCGATCATCGGCGCCACGGATCGGGCCAGGCGGCCCTGGACCTCGGCCGCCCCCGGGTCGTCGCTGATCACGAACAGCACGCTGACCCCACGCAGATAGCTCGGCGCCGGCTCCTCACCGCCGCACACCCCGGCGACGCAGGCCAGGTCGACGCAGGCGGCGTCGCTGTGACACGGCAAGCCCGCAGTCGACTGTCCCGAGAAACATGTCGCAAGGGCCAGGAACGAAAGCACAGGCGCGCGCACTAGAACCGGCCCTCCCAGACCAGGCCCAGCCGCCCCGGCGCCGCCACCGGGAGCAGGACCTGGCTGACCCGTCGCCGCGGTCGCTCACGCGGCTCGAGGCGATCGTGCTGACGCTGCCTTGCCTCATCACGCTCACGACGAGCACGGACCTCACCGACCACCAGCGTGGGGATCCCTATCGCCAGCAAGCCGGCCCCGAGCACCGCCCCGGCGATCGCCAGCAGGTTGGCCCGCTCACCGCGCGTGATGGCGACGATGCGCTCACCCTCGGGCAGCTCCGGGATGCCGACCTGCTCCTCGTAGCGTCGCCCGAGCACGAGGCCCGCGGCCATCGAGCCGAGCGCGACGACCCCGGCGCTGGTCGCCGCGATGCCGACACCACGCAGCGCCCTGGTCCCCGGCGACAGCGGGGCGCGCAGCGTATACGCGGCGAACTGCTGCATCAGTTCGCGGTCGACGGCGATCCGTCGGTCGAGCTCGGCGAGTTCATGGCCGATGCGCTCGATCTCCACCGTCGCATCGGCGACATCGGTCGACAGGCTGTCCTTGCCGTGATCGAGGCGCTGCACATCGACGAGGAAGCGCTCGAACAGCCGCTGGGCGCGCCGCAGATGCCCGGGATCCCGATCGATGGCATAGGCCCGCACGTGCGCCCCGGCGATCGTGTACGTGATCTGCGCCCGGATCCACGCGTCGGGCACCAGCACCGCGGCGGCCGTCCACAGGCGGATCGCCTCGTCATAATCCGCGAGGTCGAAGTGCCGCTTGCCCTCGTCGAACAGCGCCTCGGCGCGAGCCGTCGCACCGAGCTCCGGCGCCGCAGCAGGCGCCACGACCGGCTGCAAACCAGCCGCGGGAGCCGTCGCCACCGGGACCGCCGGCGCGAGCAAGAGCGACAGCGCGACGCACACGGCCACGATCACGGGTCACGCTGCTTCTGTTTAAACGGGTCGCGCAGCTTCTCCGCCTTCGCCCAGTCGTCACTGTCCGCGGGGACAGGTGGCGTGGGTGGGATCGGCGTGGCCTCGACCGGCGGCGGATCGGCCACGGGAGCCGCAACCGGATCGCTCGCGGTCGGCCGCTTGCCCGACCGCTTGCCCTTGCCCGGCCGCGTATCAGTGGTGACAGGATCCGCTGAAATCACCGCCGTGGCCGCCGCAGGCACAGGTTCGACGGGAACCACCGCCGCGACCGGCTCGACGACAGGCGCGGCGGGCGGCAGCTCGGGCCTGGTCGCCGGGGGCGGAGCAACAGCCGGCGGCTCCGCGAGCGCGGCGGGCTCCGTGTCGCCGCCCTTCGAAGCGACGAGCACCCACGTGACGAGCGAGCCGACCACCATGGCCACGAGCGCCACGAGCACCCGAAAGCGCCACGGACTGACCGGCGCGCTCGCCAGGGACAGGCCCGAGACCGTCGAGCGCGAGCGCGGGTCAAATGGTTTTGAGGACATGTCCGAAGAGCCAGCCCCGACGACAGCGCCCCGGAGCTCCGCGGGCGAGCGCGTGGCGTCGACCGCGAGGCCCTCGAGCGCGGCGCGCAGCTCACCGACGGTCTGGAACCGGGCCGCGGCATCCTTCTGCAGGCAGCGAACGATGATGCCGATGAACGGAAGCGGTACGCCGCCGGTGCGCAGCGGTTCGAGCTCGGGGGCCTCATAAAGATGTTTGGCGGCCAGCTCGGTGGCCGACGCGGCCTGAAACGCGCGCGTCCCGGCGAGCATTTCATAAGCGATACATCCGAGCGAGTAGATATCGGTGCGATGATCGACGTCCTGGGCCCGCAGCTGCTCCGGGCTCATGTACGTCGGCGTACCGAGCACCACGCCGGTGCGGGTGACCTGCGGGTCGCCGGAGCCATGGCCGCTGACGATCTTCGCCAGGCCGAAGTCAATGAGCTTGCAGGTGATCCCGTCCTCGTGCTCCTCGAGGAAGATGTTGCTCGGCTTGAGGTCACGATGGACCCGCCCGTGCTTGTGTGCGAACGCCAGCGCCGCGCAGACCTGCAGCAGCCACTGCCGGGCGACCGGCCATTCGACGCGACCCGTCGTCGCCAGCAGATCCGCCAGCGTCTGGCCATTGAGCAGCTCCATCACCAGATAGGGCGTGCCATCGGCCGTATTACCGAAGTCATGGACATCGACGATGTTGGCGTGGTGCAGCCCGGCCGCGGCGCGAGCCTCCCGCAAGAACCGCTCCTCGGCCTCGACGTTGGCGTAGGCGCGATCGAGGAGAAACTTCACCGCGACGGACTTGTCGAGCACGGTGTGCCGCGCCGCCCACACCTCGCCCATGCCGCCCTCCCCGAGCTTGCGCTCGAGCGCGAGGCGACTGCCGATGCGCGTGCCGGGCTCGAGCTGCAGCCCCTTCGCGCTCCCGCGGCCATCACTCCCGGAGCGCTCGCCGGCGATGGTCTGCTCCGAACCGGAGCCGCCGCTCAGGGCGTCCAGCGTATGGGACAGGGCATGCGCGCGCTCCGCGTCGGACACGCAGTCACGCTAACATGCCGTCGTGTGGCCGCGACAGCTTGCCGATCGTTCTGCGCCCTGTTCCGGGCGAATCTGGGCCCACTCGCGCCACTCGCGCCACTCTTCAAGGCCCGGTGAGCATTGTTTTTGCGCGGGTTGCTCTTGTTCATGGGCCGTGCGCATCAGGGCAGTTTGCCGGACCCTGCCTTACGAGGACTGGCGTGCACGAGGACCACTCAGTCCTCACGTCGTCACTCCCTTCGGTCGCGCCGCCGTTGCGGATTCGCGGTCCTCGTGCACGCCAGCCCTCGCACGGAACGCCCGTGAAGTGCGCGTTCGCCGGTTCAGTCGCGCCTCGACATTGTTCTCACCGGAGTCACCAAGTCGCGGATGAGACGGGCACGCCCGCCTCATCCACGACCCCCCCGCACAACAACCCCGGCTCTCGTCATATCGCGAGTCCGAGATCCCAAAATACTCGCACTCACATATCATCGTACCCGACGCGACTCCAAGTCCGAGTCCCCAAACAACTATCCGCATACCCCGACGAGCCCGGCCGAAACAGCATCCAAACCCGACACACCCCTGAGCCGGGGTAGTTGCCCGGGAGGGTCGTGGATGAGGCGGGCGAGCCCGTCTCATCCGCGACTCGGGCACTCCGGCCACCCGGCCCTCAAAGCGCGCCAGGGCCGGCGCAGGCGCGTTCCACGGACTTTCCGTGCGAGGTCTGGTGCACGCGAGAGACGCGAATCCGCAGCGGCGGCGCGACCGAAGGGAGTGACGACGCGAGGACTGAGTGTCTCTCGCGTGCACCAGACCT
>Ga0116158_10002144_pt1 | contig 17547 bp, 14 predicted proteins | sample AD_UKC052_MetaG_FD_89883 | JGI IMG/M metagenome (GOLD analysis project Ga0116158, IMG submission 89883) | Active sludge microbial communities of municipal wastewater-treating anaerobic digesters from USA - AD_UKC052_MetaG | ecosystem: Engineered > Bioreactor > Anaerobic > Digestate | place: USA... | reverse complement strand
GCTCCGGAAGAATCCTTCGCCCACGGACAGCGACATCGACGAGGCCATGGCGGGCGTGCTCTGCCGCTGCGGCACGTATCCACGCGTTCGGCGGGCCATCCACCGGGCCGCACAACTGGCGGGGAAGGTGACGCCATGAGGCTCGATCGACGCGGGTTTCTCCAGGTGAGCCTGGCCGGGGGCGAGCTCATCCTCGGCCTCTCGCTCCTCGGTTGCAACGCCGACCAGACCCCACCGATCGAGGATGCGCCCGACGGCGTCCGATCGCCGCTCGATACCTGGATCATCATCTCCGCGGACGACATGGTGACGCTCCGCATCAATCGCTCGGAGATGGGTCAGGGGGTATACACCTCGCTGGCGATGATCCTCGCCGAGGAGCTCGATGCTGACTGGAGCCGGGTGCGCGCCGAGCATGCACCCGTGGAGCCCGGGACCTACGGGGACCAGGCCACGCGACTGAGCAACGCCGTGATGGACAATTACCCTGTCCTGCGCAAGGCCGGCGCGGCCGCTCGCCAGATGCTGATCGCGGCCGCAGCCGCGCGCTGGCACGTGGCCCCGGAGACCTGCCGGACCGAGCGATCCGTGGTCATTCACCCGAACGGCACGCAGCTGCGCTACGGCGAGCTGCTCGCGGAGGCTGCCACGATGCCGGTGCCCGCCGAGCCGACGCTCAAATCACCCTCGAGCTTCGTCCTTATCGGCAAGCCGCTCCCGCGGCTCGATACACTGGCGAAGCTCCGCGGCGAAGCGGTCTATGGCATCGACGTCGCGCTCCCGGGCCTGCTCACCGCCGTGGTGGCGCGCTGCCCGATCTTCGGCGGCACGCTGAAGAAGCTCGCGGCGAGCGCCGCCCAGGCCATGCCCGGGGTGGTCGCCGTGCTCGAGATCCCGTCGGGGATCGCCGTGGTGGCGGAGCACTTCTGGGCCGCGAAGAAGGGTCGCGATGCGCTCGAGATCGAGTGGGATCCCGGCACCGGCAAGGGGCTCGCTACCGCCGCGATCGTCGAGGCGCTTCGCGCCGCGGCCGATCACGGCATCGACGTGCGTCGGCAAGGTGACCCCACGGCCGTCGTGGACAATGCGAGTCGTCGGCTGGAGGCGGTCTACGAGGTGCCCTATCTGGCGGCCGCGCCGATGGAGCCGCTCAACTGCACCGCGCACGTGCAGGGCGACCAGTGCGACATCTGGGGCGGAACGCAGGTGCCGGTCTTCACCCAGAAAGCCGCTGCAGAACTGACGGGCCTGCCCGTGAGCGGCGTGCACGTGCACGTCACCCAGCTCGGGGGCGGCTTCGGCAGACGCAAGCAGGTCGATTTCGCGGCCGAGGCGGTGCAGCTGTCGATGGCGCTCAAGCGGCCGATCAAAGTGGTGTGGACGATGGAGGACGGCATCGGCGGCGGTTGGTACCGGCCGGCGGCCTGCAACAAGCTCCGCGGGGCGGTGGATGCGGAGGGGCGGCCCATCGCGTGGATCCACCGAATCGCCGCACAGCCGCTGCCGTCGATCTTCGAGCCGACCGTCGCCGATGGCGTCGATAAGTGGGCGATCCAGGGCGCCGTGGAGCTGCCATATGCGATCCCCGATATTCAGGTCACTTACGCCATGCCGCCTCCGCTGCCGGTGCCGGCATGGTTCTGGCGGGCGATCGGTCACACCTATACCGCCTTCGCCACCGAGTGCTTCTTCGACGAGCTGTGTGCGCTCGGCGGGAAAGATCCCCTGGCGACCCGCCTCGAGCTGCTCACGGCGCATCCCCGCCACCGACGGGTGCTCGAGCTCGCGGCCGAGAAGGCGCAATGGGGCCATTCCCCGCCGGCGGGCCGGGCCCGCGGGCTGGCCGTGCATGCGTCCTTCGGCAGCCTCTGCGCCCAGGTCGCCGAGGTATCCCTCGTGAACGGCAAGCCGCGGATCCACAAGATCGTCTGCGCCATCGATTGCGGCAACGTCATCAATCCGAACACCGTCGCGGCGCAGATGGAGAGCTGCATCATCTACGCGCTGAGCGCGACGCTGTACGGAAGGATCGACATCGCGGACGGCCGGGCCGTGCAGAGCAATTACGATGACTACAAGATCCTTCGCCTGCCCGAGGTGCCCGTCATCGAGGTGCACATCATCGCCGCCGGTGATCCGCTGGGCGGTATCGGCGAGGCGGGCTTTCCGCCCACGGCACCGGCCGTGTGCAACGCGCTGCGCGCCCTCACGGGCGAGCCCGTGCGCAAGCTGCCTCTCATTGCTTGACCCGGAGGCGATTCGGGCCCGCGGTACTGATATGCGCCCTCAGCCGTAGCCGGTGTGCTGCTCCTCGTACATGCCACACGCGCCGCACAGGGTCTCGACCGTGATGTGGGCATGGGTCTGGCTGATATCCTCGTCCTTCCAGATGGTCCGGACTTCCGGCGCACCACATAGTGCGCAGGTGCCGGGGCGCCCGGCCTCGAGCGCAACATCCGACGCCGCGTAGCGCCGCCGATGGCTGTAGCCGCTGGGCAGCTCCGCTTCCTCTCCCGCGGCGCGCAACCAGCTCGAGAGGCAGTGCGAGGCGTGCTGGCGGACGTCGACGAGGTGGTGGCCCAGCGCCGCCTCGAGCTCGGCACGCACGGCGTGGGCCGAGGCGCCCAGTTCGACGAAGAGGTCGAGCGTCGTGGCCGCAGCGCCGGCGACGACGGCGCTCGGATCGGCGAGCGCGGCGGCCAGCGGCAGCATCAGCGGCTCGAGCAGGCCGGGTAGCTGCGCGCGGGCCCTGGCCTCGTCGCTCGCGTAGCGCGGGGTATGGCGCACCTGGCCGAGCGCCCTCACGGCCTCGATGCGCTGGCCCTCGTCGCCCGCCGCGAGCGTGCGGACGAGCAAAGGCGTGAGGTGCTGCCATGCACGAAAGAGGTCTGCCCCGGCCGCACCAAGCCCCGCGAGGGCGGCCCGCGCTTCTGCCTCGGCCGCCGGGGCCGGCGCCAGAAGCTGCGCCTCCATCAGGCCGATGGCCTCGACGAGATTGGCGACGGGGTGCGCATCATGGACCTGCGCGAGCGTTCGGATGGCGTCCGCCTCACCGGCGCGCTGCAGTCGGCCAAGGCTCAGGGCGCGCCGAAACTCCCGCTCGTGAGTCCCCGCCGCGGCCGCCTCGAGCGCGTCGAGGACCGGGACGAGCGACCCGCCCGCGAGCGCCGCGACGCGGAGGAAGCGTCCGGCCGCGCTCGCGGTGGAGCGGTCGCCGACGGCCACCGCGGCCGCGGAAAAGCCGGGCGTGGCGTCGCCGCCCGCACGCACCACGATCTCGAGCGCGCCATAAATGGTGCACCGCAGCGGCGCCGCAGCGGACGGCAGCCGAGCCAGCAGTGGCGCCGTCAGCCGCGACGCCGCAGCGGGCCCGGTGAGCGCGAGGACCTCGGCGATCAGTCCGTCCACGGCGTCGGGCTCCTGCTCCCACCAGGCGTGCAGCACCGCCTGCAGCTCGTAAGGCGAGACGCCGGGCCACAGGGCGCGCAAGGCAGCGGTCGTGGTGTGGAAGTGCGGCGACGGCATGGGGAGCAGATTAACACTGCGCCGATGCCCGGTGAGCCGCTCGCGCTCGGCCTCGGAGACATCGCCCGCGTCCTCCACAGGGCCAGAGCGCCTCGCCAATTTGTCCGCACTGCCCGGCGCCCGCGGGCGAAGTGTCACAACCGCCAGCCGTGGCCGCCGCTATCACTACACCTCGCGGCGGCCCGGCGCTTGCACTGGCGCGCGACGTGCAACTGCTCGCCCTCCTGTTCGTCTCGCTGAGCGCGCTGTGGTGGACCGCGCAGGCCGTCGCCATCGCCCGCGCGGTTCGGCTCTTGCCCCGCATCGCCGACATGCCCCGCGAAGCACGGCCCGCCTGGCCGCGGCTCTCGCTGGTCGTACCGGCCCGCAACGAGGCCGCGCAGCTCGAGGCCGCCGTCACGGCCCGGCTCGCCGAGGGTTACCCCGAGCTCGAGCTCGTGCTCGTCGACGACCGCAGCGACGACGACACCGGCACGATCGCCGACCGCCTCGCCGCCGCCGACCCCCGCGTGCTCGTCGAGCATGTCAGCGCATTGCCGAACGGCTGGCTCGGCAAGGTCCACGCCATGCACCGCGGCCTCGCCCGCGCACGCGGCGAATGGCTGCTGTTCAGCGACGCCGACATCCACCTCGCCCCCGGCACGCTCGAGCGCGTCCTCGCCTGGGCCGAGCGCGAGGGCGTCGATCACGTCGCGGCGATACCCTCGGTGTCCGCTCGCGGCCCCCTGGTCGCGCCGGCCCTGGCCGGCTTCTTTCGTCTGTTCACCGGCCTCGCGCGCCTGACCGCCGTGTCGGACCCAGCCTCGAAGGTCGCCATCGGCTCCGGCGCCTTCAACCTCGTGCGCCGCTCCGCGCTCGTGCGCACGCCCGGCCTCGAGTGGCTCAAGATGGAGATCGGCGACGACGTCGCCCTCGGTCTGCTGCTCAAGCGATCCGGCGCGCGTCAGGCGGCCGTGATCGGCGAAGGTTTCATCACCCTGGAGTTCTATCCCTCGATCAAGGTCATGATCCGCGCGCTCGAGAAGAACGGGGCCACCGCGCCGGCGCCTCTGCTGCTCGCCGGCGTATGCGCGCTCGTCGTGCTCGAGCTCGGCTTCCTCGCCGGCCTCGCGCTCGACGGTCTGGCCGCATGGCTCGCGCTCTTCACCCTCGGCCTCGCCATCGTCACCCAGGCCGCCGTCAGCCGCTGGCTCGGCCTGCCGCGCTGGCCCGCGCTGGTGCCCGGCCTCTCGGTCCTGCCGCTCGCGTGGGCGCTCGCCCGCTCGACGGTGCTCGCCTGGCGTCGCGGCGGCGTGATGTGGCGCGGCACCTTCTATCCGACCACCACGATCCGCGCCGGCATGCGCCTCGGCGCCGCAGCAAAGCCCTGAGCCACCACCTCAGGCGATCACGCGATTGGGCCCGACGATCACCCGCGAGCACCGATCCGTCCCGCGCATGGACCAGGTGGAAGATATCTGGGCTTGCGTGCGAAACGGTTGTTGACTACGTAGGGGCCACCCATGGCTCCGCCGTATTCGCTCAAGAAGCTCCCATCCGAGGTCGCGGCCGCGCTCGCGCCCTACGCCCCCTACGCGACCACGGCGGCGGTACGCGCCCGCGTCGATGAGTCGGCGGCGCCGGACCCCGAGGCTTTGGTCTGCCTCGCGTTCCTCCAGTGGCAGGACGGCCTCACCACCGACTTCGACGAGGACGTCCTGCAGTTCGGCGCCGAAGCACTCGCCACGCTCGCGCGGCACTCGGCCCTCGAAGCCCACGCCGGGGCCACCAGCCTGCGGCGTGAGATCGATCGCCGCTGCAAGGCCGCGCGACGCGAGATCAAGAAGGTCGAGAAGCTCGCCGCGGTGCCCGAGGACCAGCTCCACATCGAGGACGCCAAGGAGCTCGTCTTCGTCATCCTCGACAACTCCGGCGCCTCCCCGGACTGGCTGCGCAAGGCGCATCGGCTGGCGACCCGCCTCGTGCGGGAGGTGCCCGACATCGTCCGCAAGCCGCGTGAGGGCGGGGCCGTCGAAGAGTTCCACGGCAACCATTTGTATCATTCGAACCACGCAGCAACGGCCCTCTGGCGGGCCGGCGATCACGACGCCGCGCGACCGCTGCTGCGGACAGTCGTCGAATGGCCGGTCGACCGGGACGTTCGCCTTTACTCCTTCGCCATCACCGAGTGCGCCGAATTCCTCCTGGGAGATGCCGCGGCTCGCAATGATGCTCCCGAGCTGGCGCGGCTGCTCCTTCACGTGCAGCGCCGCTTCGCGGCGCTCGGCACGGCGCTTGTACTCAACCACTATTACGCCGATGATCTCCTGGCTTATGTCATCACGCGGGCAGACTTCGACCCGGACGCCCTGCGCGTGCTGCTCGGCCTGTACGCCGACCGTGGGGAGCGAACCATGTCGACATCGACCCGCGCAGCGCTCGCGCAGCTGCATGCACGATCGGTCTGATGCCCGCCGACGGCTACGTCACGGAGGGTGCGTGACGGCCGGCGGATCTGTTATATGCGGACATCCCAGGCACCATGACCACACGCGATCTCGCCGACGCCACCGCCCTTCAAACTGCCCGCATGGTCGCGACCGGCGAGCTCACCGCGCTGGAGGCCTGCGATGCGGCCATCGCCCGCATCGAGGCGGGCGACGGGTCGATCCACGCCGTGGTCGTGCGTGACTTCGAGCGCGCCCGTGTTGCAGCGCGGGCGATCGACGCCTCGCGAGCGAAGCACGACGCGCGCCCGCTGCTCGGCGTGCCGATGACGGTGAAGGAATCCAACGACGTGGCGGGTCTGCCGACCACGTGGGGCATCCCCGACTTCGCGGGGCGGCTGGTCACCACCGACGCGGTCGCGGTCCAGCGCCTGAAGGCCGCCGGCGCGGTGATCCTCGGTAAGACCAACACGCCCGTGGCGCTGGCGGACTGGCAGGCCGTCAATCCCGTGTATGGGCGTACCGTCAATCCCCACGATCGGGCGCGCTCGCCCGGCGGCTCCTCGGGCGGGGCGGCGGCGGCCCTGGCGGCGCGTTTGGTGCCGCTCGAGCTCGGCTCCGACATCGGCGGCTCGATCCGCGTGCCCGCGCATATGTGCGGAGTGTTCGGCCACAAGCCGACCTACGGGCTCGTGCCGCTCAAGGGCCACGAGTTCCCCGGTTCGGACTCCGTCGACGCCGAGCTCGCCGTCGTCGGCCCGATGGCGCGCTGCGCCGAGGACCTCGCCGCCGCGCTCGCCGTCCTGGCGGGGCCGGTGGACGGGCCTTACGCGCTCACGCTGCCGCCACCGCGGCACGCCGCGCTCGCGGACTACCGCGTGCTCGTGCTCGAGGACCACCCGTCGGTGGCGACGGATGCGGCCGTACGTGGGCCGCTCCACGCGCTCGCCGGGGCGCTCGAACGCCTCGGTGTGAAGCTGAGGCGGACCGTCGACGGCCTGCCGGATCTGGCCCAGGCGCACGCGCATTACGGGCAGATGCTCATCACCGTGATGTCGCGCGGCACGCCCGGGGCGAAGCCGATCGACGCGCACGCATGGATGAACCTGCTCGACGCGCAGATGCGGGTCGCCCGTCAGTGGCGCGCGGTGTTCTCCGAGGTCGACGTGGTGCTGATGCCACCGTTCGGCGTGCCCGCATTCCCACACGACGACACGCCGGACTGGACGGCGCGCACGCTGACGATCAACGGCGCGATCGAGCCCTATCCGCGCCAGGTGACCTGGCCCGGTGTCGCCACATTCCCCGGCCTGCCGGCCACCGCCGCGCCGATCGCCCGCACGCGCGAGGGCCTGCCGGTGGGCGTGCAGATCATGGGCGCAAAGTTCGAGGATCGCACGACGATCGCATTCGCCGGCCTGCTGACGCGAGAGGGCCTGGCGGCGGCGCCGAGGCCGGAGCATTGACGGCAGTGTTTGTGGGGACATGTCCGATCGGACACGTCCGGAGGACGGCCGTTTCGGCGCGGACGCGACGCGGGCCGGCCCCGCGTCGCGGCGTCCTGGCTCAGCTTTGCGGCGCCTTGGCCTGCTGCTCGGCGATCCACTGCTCCTCGCGGGCGCGGAGCTCCGGGGTGATCGTGTCCTCGGGGAAGTCCGACGGCTCGTAGAGTTGACGGATCTCGATCTCTCCCTGGCGGAGGTCGGTCGGCGGCGGGCAGCGCTTGAACCGCTCGATCACCGCCTCGCGCGAGGGCGCCTGGATCAGCCAGTAGCCGGCGATCAGCTCCTTCGCCTCGGCGAAGGGCCCGTCGATCACCCTGGGCTTGCCGTCGGTCCAGCGGATGCGTGCGCCCTTCGAGCTCGGCTGCAGGCCATCGGCGGCCAGCATCCAGCCGTCGCGGACGAGCTCCTGGTTGAACGCGTCCATCGCGTCGAACATCTCCTTGGCGTTCGGCGGGAATACCCCGGTCTCCATGTCCTCGCTGGCCCTGACCTGAATCATGAATCGCATGGCTTTTTCTCCTTCGGTTCCGGGCTTCGTGCCCGGCGCTCATCTCCACGTCGATCGGGCGGACCGCCGATCGACAGGCGATGCGATTTTTTTTTACCGCCGCCGACGCCGCCGCGATTTCGCGGCTCCCGACCCGACGATCCCCGGCCGCCGCCGCAACGGAGCTCGGCGGCACGGTCACCGTGGTTGTGGCCGGATCGGGTCGCGCCTTTATTCGTCGGCGTCCTCTTCCTCGTCCTCGTCCTCGACGGCGAGGGCGTCGACTCGCGCCTCGATGCTACCTTTGCTGGCGATCAGAATCTCCAGGTACTCGGACAGCGAGACCAGGCGCGAGTCGCTGAAGCTCGCGCCGTTGTCCTCGCCGCGAATGAGCTTCGGATCCGGCTTGCCGTTGAGCAGGAAGGCAAAGTCGTAGAACGCGCTCGAGTAGTCGAACGGTGCGAGGCATTCGGCTGCGTCGGGCTGCCCGAGCTGTTCGCGATAGTCGTCGAAGACCTCATCCTGACTACCGAGGAGGTCGGACCACTGCTCGACTTTGCCGAAGACCTGCTTGCAGGACGGGATCCAGATGCAGCCCTGGGGGGTGCCCACCTGATCCCCGCTCTTGAACAGCCACGGGCCGCACTTCGAGGGCTCCGCGAACACCCGGGCGGCCTGTTTTGCCGTCCAGATCCCATCCTCGTCCGGATCGACCGGGGTCCAGATCAGCTTCACGCCACCGCACGCGGTGTAGAATTCGGTGATGCTCGCGCCGAGCGAGTACCCCAGAGTGCGCTCGACCTCCGCGATCTCCTCGGGCGCCGGGGGGACGAGCTCCGCGGCGACGACGACGATGGAATCATCGCTTCGGAGGGTGGCGACCATGCTGAGAAATTTGGCTCGAAAGGTGTCAAACACGATGTCGCACCTAACATCCGCGCAGTGCACGCGTCAAGGCCGATCGGCTGGTGGTGAGCCCGCGGCAACGGGCGCTCATCCGCAGCGTACAATGCGAGGCCTTCGCGATCGGCGATTGTTGGTACGCAACAGTGCGATGGCGATGCCTGGTCCGAAAGGCCGTCGGTTCGGGAGGGGCAGGGTCGATCGCAGGTCGCGCGCGGTGGAGCGCCGGGCCGTGCGCGCATCGCCACGACCCGGCAACGACCCACCCGCATCTGCGGTCCTCGTCGGCGCGGCGCCTCCGTGGTGACATCGATGCGATGAATAGCCCGGTAGACAACGAATTCCCCGCCGAGCCGGCGAGACGCTCGCGCCTGGCCCTCGCTGCGCTTTACTGTGTGCTTGTACCGCTGGTGCTGTTCGTCGTCGGAACCATGGTCGGGGCGGGCCTGCCGGGGGTTTATCTGGCGATCGTGGGCCTGCCGCTCGGGCTGGTGCTGGGGCTCGTGGTGCTCGTGCGCAACGCTGCGAGCCCGGGGCAGGCGGGCACGGGGCTCGCGCTCCTCGCCGTGATCCTCTCGAGCAGCATCATGGGCTTCGTGTATTGGTTCTTCTCGGCCATGGCCGGCGGCTTTCATGGTCGCGTGCTGCGGATCCGGGGCCGGGCCGTGCTGACGCCGGTGCGCAGGCTGGGTCGCCCGCCCGTCACCACCGAGTTGCCGCAGCTCGGCGCGCTCGCCCGCAGCGACCGCGCCGCGCTCGCGGCCCACTGGACCCTCGCGGCCCGCGAGGAGCACACCTCGATCGCCGCCTTCGAGCGCCTCGCGCTCGCACTGCAGGCTCACGGCGCGCCGCGCTCGCTGATCGATGGCGCACGTACGGCGGCGCTGCAGGAGGCCGACCACGCGGCGCGGTGCTTCGCGCTGGCCAGCGCATTTGCGGGACGTACGCTGGTCCCCGGTCCGCTCGGCATCGCCGACGCGCCGACGCCGACGCTGGTCACGCTCGCGGTCGAGGCGCTCGTCGATGGCTGCGTGGGGGAGGGCACCGGCGCCCGCGAGGCGCAGATGCTCGCGGCCGAGGGTCTCACCCGCGAATCGTTGCAGGCCACCTTCGCGGTGATCGCCCGCGACGAGGCCGAGCACGAGGCGCTGTCCTGGGACGTGCTCACCTGGTGCCTGTCCGTCGGCGGAGCGCCCGTGCGCGCCGCCGTGGTCCAGGCCCTCGCGGCGCTGGACCGCCGCGATACACCGCAGATCGGCACGGCCCGCAGCGCCTCGCAGCGGGCCCACGGCATGGCGACCGGGGCGGAGCGCGAGCAGGCCTGGTGCCGCGCGCTGGCGACCGCCGAGGCTCGCGTGCGGGCGCTGCTGACGGCGGCTCCGCTGGCCGCGTAGCGGCTCACTTCGGGGCCAAATGCCGCCCGGCGCCCTCGTCGTGGGCCCCTGGCGTGCGCCCCAGACCCTCGGCGAGCAGGTCGAACACGACGCGGATGCGCCGGCTCGTGTGCATCTCGCGATGGGTCGCCAGCCACACCGGCACCGGGATCGGCGGCAGCTTAGGCAGCACCCGGCGGACCCGCGGCTCGGCGTCGCCCACCTCGTCCATGACGATGCAAATACCGACACCTTGCTTGGCCAGCTCCCACTGCACGAGGTGATTGTCGGTGATGATCGGGAAGTTCCTCGCGGTTAGCTCAATGCCCAGCGTGCGCAGGTGCGTGATCATCATCTGCGTCCGGTCGAAGCCGAAGAATTCGGCGCGCGACAGGTCCGCGGGCGCGCTCGGGTTGCCGATCCGCTCGAGATACTCCGGGCTGGCGTAGAGCCGCGCGTGGCGGTCGGCGATCTTCCTGGCGATCAGCTCCGGCTGCGTCGGTGTGAAGTTGCGAACGGCGATGTCGGCCTCGCGGCGCCGCAGGTCGCGCGCGGTGTTCGAGGCGACGATCTCGAGCTCGATCCCCGGATGGAGTCGGTGGATACGGCCGAGGATCGGCGGTAGTATGTACACCGCGATCAGATCGCTGGCGGTGATGCAGACCGTGCCGTCGATCGAGAGCGACTTGCCGGCGGCGCGGAGCGAGACACGTGTGGCCGCCTCGCCCATCGCCCGCAGGTGCTCCAGCAGATCGGTACCCGCGGCCGTCAATTCGATCGTGCCGCCGATCCGCTCGAAGAGCGTGACGCCGAGCTCCTCTTCCAGCGCCGCGACCTGCCGCCCGACCGTCGGCTGGGCGATGTCCAGCGCCCGACCCGCGGCCGAGAACGAGCCCTCCTCGGCGGTGACGAGGAAGGCCCGCGCGCGGTTCCAGTCGAAACGTATCGCTTTCCACTCCATGCACGGACGCATAGCACGGCTGCAGAAAGCGTGGTTGTCCATTCGTTCTCGTGGGGGCCTACTTTCCGCGTGCCGACCCACTCCGAATCCAGCAGTTCCCCCAGCACCACCCGCCCACCGGCACCGCGGAAGGTCTGCATCGTCGGGGCCTCCGGGAAGCTGGGCCAATACATGGTCCAGCACGCGCTCGACCGCGGCTACGAGGTCGTCGCCGTGTGTCGCGCGGTGAGCGTGGCCAAGCTGGGCCGCTTCCAGGGGCGCATCACCGTCATGCCGGGGCCGACCAACGACCGCGACCTCATCCAGCGCGCGGTCGACGGATGCGACGGCGTGCTCACGGTCCTGGCCCCTCTGGGGGTCAAGCAATACGCCTCGACCACGGCGCAGGCGGTCCTCGACTTCGCGCCCGAGCGAGCCCGCCTGGTCTTCTCGTGCGGCTGGCACATCACGCGCGACGGCAAGGACGTGTACTCGCGCCTGTTCCTGTTTGTCGTCATGGTCATCAGCTGGCTCGCCCGTGTGCTGCGTTACGCCGAGCTCGACGATCAGGTCCTCGCGTGTCGCCGCATCTTCGCCAGCCCGCGGCTCTGGACCGTGGTGCGTGGCAGCGACCTGGAGGAGGGCGAGAGCCAGGGCCTGCCCGTGTGGAGCCGCCACGTCGGCGACCCGATCCTGCGCAGCAACCGGACCCGACGCGTCGACTTTGCCCTGTTCATGGTCGATGCCCTGAGCAACCCGGCGCTCATCCACGAGGCGCCCGCGATCGTCGGCTGCCAGACCGCCTCGGCGCTCGCCCACGCCGCGCGCTGACATCCGGGGCCGCGCGACTCGCCTCGACCGAGGGCGCGCCGCCGAGGACGGGAAGTCGTCGAGGGCCTCAGCCAGCGAAGACCCGCATGCCGGCCAGCACCCACAGCAGGAGCAGCGCCATGTTGCTGGCGAGGAAGGCGGCGAACCTGTGCATCACCCGATTGTACGTGAGGTGGATCAGGCTATGCACCACGCGCAGCGCGACGAATGCCCAGGCCGTATTCAGCATGGCCGGGCTGGCGCCACCCGTCACCACGATGATCAGACACACCACATAAAACAGCACCGGTAATTCCAGCAGGTTCATGTAGTTGCGGTTGGGAATGCTGACCTCGGGCGGAACAGCCGTCGATTCGCCGTACTTGAAGTCGTCGACCACGATCTGCCGGCGCCAGCTGGCTCGAAAGCGTGCCAGCGGGATCAGGATCAGCACGCACCCGGTCCACAAGGCCAGGGCAAACACGGGGCTCAGGATCGACGTGGGGGTCATTGTCAGGCGGGGCCCTTCACGAGGGGGGAGGCTGGATGCAAGCTGACCACACCCGTTGCGAGCACACAAGCCCGAGCCGCGATGCGCTACCCCACCAAAACCCGCGAGAAGGCGACGGACCGGCGCGCAACGCCCGGTATAATACGGAGGCCGATGCGCCTCACCCTTGTTTTGCTGCTCGCCTGCGCGCCGATCGAAGCGGTCCCCCCGGACAGCGCGAGCAGCCCCGTCGCGGACAACCCAGAACCTGTCCCCGGGGACAGCCTGCCAGAGCCTGTTCGTTTGCACCGGCCAGCGCAGCCTGCTGCGTCGGCCAGCGGGGCCGTGCCTGTCCCTCGGGACATCCAACCCGCGGCGCCCGGGCCCGCGACCGCCGGCCCGCCGCCGCCCGGTTTCATCGACCTGCGCGTGGCCTTGCCGGACGCCTGCTTCACCGCGGGTTACGCCGCCGCCGACAACTTCACCGGCGCCCCGCTGCCCGGTTATGCGGTCGCTGGGGCGTGGTTGCTGGCGGTCCCGGCCGCCGCGCTCGTGCAGGTCCAGGCCGCGCTCGCCGACGAGGATCTCAGCCTGCGGATCTTCGACGCCTACCGCCCGCGCCGCGCCAGCGCGGCGATGGTCGACTGGGCCGGGCGCACCGGCCAGACCCGGCTGCTCGCCGACGGCTACATCGCCCGCCACTCGGGCCACAACCACGGCCACACCATCGACCTCGGCCTCGCTCGTCGCGGCAGCTGTGAGCCGCTCGACATGGGCAGCGCCTGGGACACCCTCGACGCGAGCAGCCACACCATGAACGCCGCCGGGCCCGCCCGTGCGCACCGGCTGCTGCTGCGACGGGTCATGCGTGCGGCGGGCTTTCGTGACTACTCGCGCGAATGGTGGCACTTCAGCTTCCCGCTCGCCGGTACCCGCGCGCTCGACATCCCGTATGGCCGCGTGGAGCCCGGGCCGTAGGCGATCGGCTCGCAGCTCGGTTCGGCGACGCAGGCATCGCCCACGAGGTCGAGGTCGAGGCTGCGGTCGCCGATGTCGCGGTGGCCCGCCGGACACCACCCGGCGAGCCGTCGCAGCGCCGGGCGCGTCGGCGATCGTGTGCTCGCGGGCCGAGGCCTACATCGACGCCTGCCGCCCTGCGTCTCGTCACAATCGCCTCCGCGGGGCATTTCGTAGATCCGAGCCGGTCGCACTAGCGCGCGGCGCGTTACTGTCAATCCGTCGCCCAACGATCTGCACCACACCAGCGCCTTCAAAACGCCGCAGTGCACGAGATTCCAGCCCAGGGGAGGCGGTAACGTCTTCACCGCGAGCGCCTGCATATGCGCGCACCAGGCGAATGTGCGCATGTGCGCGTATCACGGCGGCGCCATGAATTTCCTGATCAGGGCGCTCAATCTTTCGTAATCGCAGTAAAATCGCTGCTCCCCATGCGGCGAACCATCGACCTCCCGGGCAGCACGATCCCCCAGACGCCGGCACCCGCGCCCGGTGACTCCGAGGCGAAGCCGGCGCTTGTGTTGTCGTCCGCCGGACGTGCGACAGCCGCTGCCATGCCGACCCGGTCGACGCCGTCGGTCGCGCCCGCCGAAGGGGCTCCTGGGCGCCCGTCCGGCCCGGTCGTCGCGCCGGTGTTCAAGATCCCCGCCTCGATCGTCAACGCCACGGCCGTCGTCGACAAGAGCGTCGCGGCGCCCGTCGCCAGGCCGGTCGCTCCGCCGGCGGTGGTGCCGACGCGCGAGGCCACGTCGGCCGAGCCGTCGTACATCGACCTGGGGGAGGTGTCCCTCGCGCAGGTTGTCGAGGTCGAGCAAGATGACGACGAGCCGACGCATGTGCTGTCGATGACGCCGGTGCTTGCCGCCGCCATGTCCGTGGCGGTCGACGCGACGCCGACGCCGAGGGTCGCGTCGCGGCCGGACCAGCCGACGCCGCCGGCCGTGCAGATGCCCGCCCTGGAGGCGAAGGCCCCGGCGAACGACCAGGAGGACGCGCTCCTCGGCCTGGTGATCGACGATCGCTACCGGCTGGAGCGCGTGATCGGCACCGGCGGGATGTCGCGGGTGTACCTCGGGCTCCACATCCGTTCGGTGGGCAAGGTCGCGGTCAAGATCGTCGAGCTGCAGCTGTCCCACAAGCCGGAGATGATGACGCGTTGCGTGCAGGAGGCGCGCGTCATGATGGAGATCCAGAGCAACCATATCGTGCGGGCCTACGATGTCGGCACGTTCCCGACCGGTCAGTTGTATGTGGTGATGGAGTTCCTCGAGGGCGAGACGCTCGATGATATGCTTCAGCGCGAGGGGCCGATCCCGTGGGCGCGGCTCGGGCCGATGGCCCTGCAGATCTGCAGCGGCCTGAACGCGGGCCACAAACGCGGCATCTATCACCGCGACATCAAGCCGCAGAACTGCATGCGCGTCGATCTCGACGACAACGTCGACCACATCAAGTTGATCGACTTCGGGCTGTCGAAGGACGTCAACGGCGCGGTGGATGTGACGCAGGAGGGCATCATCCTCGGCACGCCGGAGTATATGGCGCCGGAGCTGGTCGGGTCGCGCACCAACCCGGACGCGCGCTCCGACGTGTATGCGCTGGGGGCGACGCTGTACAAGTTGTTGACGGGTCGGCCGGTGTTCCAGGGGAACAGCACCCTCGACATGCTGTTCAATCACAAGTACGCGCCGCCGGTGCCGCCGAGCCAGGCCGCCCCGGGCTGCGGGATCCCCGTGGCCGCCGACGAGATCGTTCTCCGCGCGCTCGCCAAGGACCCGGCGATGCGCTTCGCCTCGGCCGAGGAGATGGGCCAATCGCTGCGCGTCGCGCTCGGCCAGCCGAAGATCGCACGCGACCCCCCGAGCAACCCCGAGATGCCCCTCGTCGGGTCCGAGCGACCGACGCCGCCGCCGCCGACGCCGCCGCTGCCGAGCGCGGTCGACAGGGCCGCGCCGATCGTCGAGCACAGCGATTCGAGCCTCGACGAGCTCACGTCGGTCGACGCGCGTCCGTTTCCACGGGCGAAGGTCGCGGTGGTCGTGCTCGTGCTCGGGCTGATCGCCGTGCTCTTCCTGGCGCTGAGATCACCGTCGGCCGCCGACGACCCGAACCAGGTCGCCGCGAACGGAGGCGCCGCCGAACCACCGCCCGGTCCGGCCGAGCCGGTCAAGACGCTGGTGGCCCCGTCGACCGCCGATCCCGCGGACGACGATGCCGGCGCCGACGATGCGGAGGCCGACGTCCCGGGGACCAAGGCGAGCAAAGGGCGCCCGGAGCCGGACTTCGACTACCGCTCCGCCCGCAAATACATCGAGGAGCAGCACGGCTTCCTGCGCCAGACATGCATGAACAAGGGGCCGAAGCCGCTGACGCAGCTGCGCTTCCGCGTCGAGGTCCGCGCGAACGGACGGGCGAACGTGGTGTTCACGGGCGACCCGGCGGTCCGCGCCTGCGTGCGATCGGTGCTCGGCTTCACGTTCGACCCGAGCCCGCGCGGCGGCGCCTTCCAGTACACGCTGACGAGCACGAGCGCGAAGCTCGACCGCAAGCCGCTGTAGCGGTGGGTATGCGCGCGCAGGTCCTGCGCAGCCGCACGGCTGCCGGGCGCCCCGTGATCTGGTACTCGTGGTCGCCACGATGATGAAATCACGATCTCTGCAGTGGTGGGTGCTGGGGCTCGGCGGGTCGTGCTGCGGGCTGGTCGGCTGTGGTGATGATGCGGGTGGCTCCGGGAGCACCTTCACGGCGAGCGGCGTGACGACGGCATCGACGGCATCGACGGCGTCGACCACCGCACCGACCACCGGCGCCATGTCGGCGACGGATACGGGCGAGGTCACCACGAATGACGCCACCGCGGCCACGACGACGGCGGCGAGCGTCGGCAGCAGCGACGCGACGGAGCCCGGCGCGAGCACGGGCACGAGCACCGGCGCGGAGCAGAGCACGGGCGACGCCGGGACGACCATGAACCCCGCCACCGGCGAGCCCGGCGGCTGTGCGCTCGCGCAGCAGCATCTGCCCTGCGACCCGATGTCGAACGACCCGCTGCACGCGATGGGCTTGAATTGCACGACGGCCGGGGCCCAGTGGGTCGACAATGACAACGCCGTGGCGGTGGCCAAGCTCGACTTCAAGGCGCCAGGGCTGATCAAGAACAAGCAGACCTGGCAGGTGGCGCGCGCGTACGGGAGCTTCGTCGATCCGAACACGCAGGAGCCGTTTTGGGGCCCCCGCGAGGGCGAGAAGCTGCTGATGCTCAGCTCCGGCCTGCTGCCGGCGCCGAACGCCGAGGGCGCGGTGATCGTCGCGGACGGCGACGTGTACAACAACGCCGGCGTGGGCGGCGAGTGGGACAGCGACGTGATGCCGCCGCCGATGAGCCCCGAGCACGGCAGCCCCGACCCGATGGGGTTCACGAATTGCGACGGCGTCAACGACTGCTCGAACACCCTCAAGAAGCAGTGGGACCTCGGCAGCGCGAACGTCTCGGACAAGACGTGGTTCAGCTTTGAGCTGACCGCCCCGGCGATCGCCAAGGGCGACGTCGCCGACGCCAATGGTTATACCTTCGACTTCGCGTTCTTCTCGGCGGAGTTCCCGGAGTATGTCGATAGCGAGTTCAACGACATCTTCGTGGTCTGGCAGGCGTCGGAGGCGTTCACGGGCAACGTCACCTTCATCAACGGTCAGCCGCTGACGGTGACGGCGCTGTGGCCGATCGACTTCCAGGGCGACTGTGGCGCCTTCAATCCGGGCTGTCCCGGGGGCGCGAACGAGCACCTCGCGGGCACCGGCCACATCGACGACGGCGGCGCGACGAGCTGGTACAAGGCGACCGGCGGGGTGAAGCCGGGCGAGACCTTCGTGCTGGCGTTTGCGATCTTCGACATGGGCGACGCGGGCTTCGACACCACGGCCTTGATCGACAACTGGCAGTGGGACTGCGCGGGCTGTGTGCCCAATGAGCTCGACAGCTGCGGGATCGTGCCGGGTTAAGGGCGCGGGCTTTGGGGTGAGCCCGCGACGCGGGCCAGCTCGGCCCAGGTGTCGGCGCCCAGCAGGGCCTGG
>Ga0116158_10002142_pt1 | contig 17552 bp, 11 predicted proteins | sample AD_UKC052_MetaG_FD_89883 | JGI IMG/M metagenome (GOLD analysis project Ga0116158, IMG submission 89883) | Active sludge microbial communities of municipal wastewater-treating anaerobic digesters from USA - AD_UKC052_MetaG | ecosystem: Engineered > Bioreactor > Anaerobic > Digestate | place: USA... | reverse complement strand
TACCATTACGGATACCACGGGCTTCATTGTTGGTATTGGTCAACCTGATAGGATCTGATAACTTCCACATAGTCAGGTACTTGTTATTGGTAATATCAGTGGTAACCGCCCCGCCGGGTACTGCCTGTCTGTTTCGGGCAAAAACAGCGTAATAGCGCATGGCATTCAGGGTTGCGCCCGGAATGGGCATGTTGGCAGGATTTACTATATACAAGGCGGCAGTATCGCCCACGCCCACCCTTGGCTTGCCTACAAGGCTTGGATCTGGCGCATTTGCTGTTGTCCAGACCGCAAGACCGGTATTAGAGGCAACATTCCTTGCAAAAACCGTTTGAAAGGTTTTAAAGAAACGGGAATCGTTGATCTTATCAAAAATATCCATGGTATAATCGGTTGGTCTCAGGCGGCGGAAAGGCCTGCCATTGAAGAAGTCGCGCACCATGCCCGGAATACCTGCATCGTAGGCGGATGGATAGAAAAGATGGGTTTGATTGTTGGTTGCAGTAGCAAGGTTTAGGTTGGAGCTGAACTGGGCCGCAAAAATAATTTCATTGCTGGCATTGTTGGCATCAATTTTGGCTTTGCTGCTCAGCGGGGCGGCACCATTCTGGCCAAGCACGGGTATAGCACCATCGGGATATGCTGCATTGAAAAGGTTTCCAAAATCAGCTTCGAGAACATGGCCACTGCTTGTAATAACGCTGTTGGCATAGTAAATGGCGCTATCCATATCGGTTGGCTTTTGACCACGCTGATCGGCAACTGCGCTGCCCCTTGTAAGGTAGGCCCTTGCCAGGAAATGCTCGGCCATTGCCCTTGAGGCTCGGCCCCTGTTTGCCGCATCCTGACGCCAGGGTAATACAGGCGCCGCTTCGCGCAGATCAACAAAAATCTGGTTGTAAACGGCTGCAACCGATGCCCTTGGAAACTCATATTGCGCATCTGTTGGTACGGTAGTAATTAGCGGAACGCCGCCTAACTGCTGAACCATATCAAAATAATACCACGCCCTCAGCGCCTTTAATTCGGCTATTCTCAGGTTTTTTTGTGCGTCTGTACCCAATAACTTCGAAGTGGGGTCATTAAATACAGCTATCATTTCAATACCCTGGTTACAGCGGCGGATACCTGCATAATTATTAATCCAGAGACCATTTACAAAAGCATCGTTGGCATTAAGGTTCGCGTCATAATCATTGTACCTGACGTTGTTAAACTGATCGCCCTCACGAAACTCATCTGTACCAAAATTGTACATACAGTACGATTGCTCCCCGGAAAACTTCCACTGCAATGGCGCATAGGCCGATTTCACCAGGTCTTCAAGACCTGCATCCGTTTTGTAGTAATCCTCGGTAAGCGTTGTTACCAGGTCTTCTTCAATAAACTTTTGACAGGAAGGAAGGATAAAAACCGCTGCTCCCGCCAGTATAAATATAAATTTTTTAATGTTATTTTTCATGTGTTCATTTTTAGTGCGCAGCCCGCCGGCTGCTGGTTTTTAATTGTCACATGGAATCCCCAAATGATTATCGGTGCTGGGTGTACGCCCGTTCATGGAGATTTCATTGGATTGATTTTTAATTGGGTTTTACAAATCAACTTTTACACCGACCAGGAAACTCTTGTAGCTGTCTGAAGTAGGCCCGACATTGTTGGTGGTATTACCCGGAAACTCCCGGTAAGGAACCGTTTCAGGATCATAATCGGAATGCTTGTGCCACAAAATGGGGTTAACCGCACTTACATAAAATGACAGGTTGTTCATATACAATTTGCTGGCAATACTCTTTGGGAACCTGTAGGTAAGGGTAACATTCCGGAGGCGAACAAAGCTTGCCTCGCGATAAGTTAGTCCTTCCCAGAAATTGGGTATATCGCTGGTTTGCGTTGGTTGCTGATATTCGTTGCTTGGGTTTTCTGGCGTCCAGTAATTTACTTTATTGGATTGGTAGCGGCCAACCAAACCCGGACGTGGTACCCGGTACAATCCGCCTACCCTTGCATACAGCAAAAAGTTGAGTTCAAATTGCTTGTAGGTAAAAGTATTGCCGAGACTGGCGATAAATTTGGGATTATGCGAGCCAAGTACCACTTTATCGGCAGGGCTGAATGTGCTGTCGCCATTGGCATCAATAATCCTTATTTTGCCGGGGGCAAAATTTGAATTGGCACGGCCGTTTTTAGGCCAGTAAATGGAGGCAAGGTCACCCTTTCCGGTGGTATCGCCATACTGAAAAATACCATTTGCATCATAACTCCAATATACCTGAAGGGGTTGTCCCAATAGCCATAAGTTGGCATAATTGCTGTTGCCCGATCCGTCAATATCCACTATCTCCTCTTTATTGGTTGAATACATCCAATCTGTGGTCCAGCGGAAATCAGGCTTTTCAATATTTACGGTGGTAAATGATAGTTCAATCCCTTTATTCTGCACTTCGCCAAGGTTGAAGAAAACATTGGTAACCCCATTGGCTGCTGGTATTGACCTGTTCTGCAACTGATCGGTGGTATTGGCTTTATAAAGGTCAATGCTGCCGGTAATCCGGTTTTTCAGCATACCAAATTCAATACCGATGTTGGTAGTAGCCGTTCTTTCCCAGCCAAGGTTGGGGGTGGCAAAAGTAGTTGGGGCCGATCCAATAGCCGCGGTACCGTTGCCCCAGTTGTAATTGGTAAATCCAAGCGGACCGGCAGTTTGGTAAGGAGCAATGGAGGCGTTACCCACCTGACCGTAACCAGCCCTCACCCTTGCGGAGGTAAACAGATTCTGGTCTCCAAAAAATCCTTCCCGGTCAAGTTGCCAGGCAACTGATGCCGACGGGAACCAGGCGCCCTTGTTGCCTTCGGCCAGTACCGATGAATTGTCGTAACGGTTTGAGAAAGTAAACAGGTATTTGCCTTTGTAGCCATATTCCAGCCTGCCCATATAGGAAAGATATTGTGAGGCCGAATAGGTACCCGAACCGGTTACCACAGCATCGGTATTCCGGTTGAGGGAATACCATTTTTGTTGTTCAAATATCAGGTTGTTGGCATTCATGGTTAATGAGGTGCTTCTGTTCAGGCTTTGTAATTCCTGCAGCAGGGTCACATTCAGGGTATGGTCCTCCTTTATCCGCGTATTGTAGGTCAACAGGTTGTCCCAAACCCAGGATGAAGCATCGCTGCGTGTTTGCGATGCATTGGCGGGGCTGCCCAGGCGGATAGACGACTGAGCGCCGTTGAAAGTACCCCTTGTGGTGTTACGCGAATCAAGGCCGTACATGGTTTTGAACTTAAGGCCTTTAAGAATCGTGGCTTCAATAAAAATATTGCCAAAAACCCTGTTAGCCACCGTTTCATCAAACACCGTGTTGCGGTCGTTTATGGCATTTACGATTTGCTGATCCCTGTTCGGGAACATAATCCAGTTACCAGCGGAATCAAAAGGTTCAACCAGCGGAATCATACCGAGGGCATTTCCGTAAGAACTTGTGCTGGAATTGGTAACGGAATAAATATAATTAATTGTCGTTCCAAAATTCAGGAATTTAACCGGTCTGAAATCAACCGAGGCGCCGGTGGAATAACGGGTATAATCCTGTGCGTATTCGATGCCGTTTTGTTTAAAATAACCAAGGTTGAGCGACGAGCGTATTTTATCGCTGCCACCGGTTACCGAAACATTATGGTTGGCGGTTGATCCATTTCTGAGACCCACATTATTTCCCCAGTCATAATTTTTTACTTTCGAGGGGTCATATATATCAATACTATCCACCTGGCTTAGAATCCCAAGATTGGTCATAAGGGCGCGCTCATCGGCAGTTGTAGCCCTTTTTGCCGGAATATAAATATTGTTTGCGGGGTCGTACACACGCCATGTATAAGCATCTTTTATGGAATTCCATTGGTCCTGACTGCTGAAACGATCCCTGAAAAGGGCAATATCATTGAGTGCGTTGGGATAATAAGACAGCGGGTTGGTGGCGGAAGCGGTACCCCTTGTGCGGGTATATTGTTTATCGGCAAAAAAAGCCTGCCTCCACGAATCGGCTATTTCAGCACCGTTAAATACCGGGCGCTCACGGATTATCTGATCTATAGACTGACTACCCTGGTAGTTTACTGAAACCTTTCCCGCTTTGCCCTTGCGGGTGGTAACCTGAATTACCCCGTTGGCACCACGTACACCGTAAATAGCGGTAGCGGCAGCATCTTTTAATACATCAAGGGTTTCCACATCGGCCGGGTTTAAATCGTCAATGGTATAACTTGTTGGAAAACCGTCTACCACTACAAGCGGCTCGTTGGAAGCACTTAATGAACGGTTACCCCGTATGCGGATGGTACTTCCCTGCCCCGGACGGAAACTGTTTTGGGTTACCAGTACACCTGCCACCTGCCCCTGCAAGGCAGAAGAAATGTTGGCAGTTTGCACCATCCTCATCTTTTCGCCGGTAACAGAAGCTACAGCACCGGTTACTTCGGTCCTTTTTCGGGTACCATATCCTACCACTACCACATCACTTAGTGCTCCGGCATCGGGCGCCATGGAAATATTCAGCTCAGATCCTGTACCAAGCACTTGTTCCCGGGTGGTAAAACCCACATAACTGAAAATAAGAACAGCATTGTCCGATACCCCGGAAAGCGTATAAGCCCCTTCGTTATCGGTAATCGCTTGTTTGGAAGCACCTTTTACAATTACGGTAACACCGGCAAGTGGTTTACCGGCGTCGTCTGTTACTTTTCCGGTAACAGTGCGTGTGTTTGTTTCCTGCGAAAATGCAGGCCTCAATGGAGCAGTCAGCAATAGGTTGACACCGGTCAACATACATACAAGCAACCCCCATTGGAAAGAGTGATTTCTTTTCATACGGTAAGCAAAAATTAGTTGGTTGTTAATTAATCGAACTTCAAGATATCAGCCAGCGGATTTTTTACTATCCTGTACCATCTGTTAAAAACAGTATATATGACCTTAATTATTTGATAATGAATTGTTACCGCATTTATGCCCTTTTTGCGCAATCGTTCCCGAAAATGCCCCCAAACCTGGTGTTACCCTACAAATAAAGGTGAATACCAATCCTGTAAATTCCCTTGTTTCTGTTAATGATTTATGCTATTTTGGTGCCCGATTTCTTTAACAATAAAATTACGCTCCATGAAACATGCCATCAGCTGGTTCGAAATCCCCACTACCAATCTTGACCGTGCCACCAAATTTTATGAAACCATTTTTGGGATCAGCTTTTTCCCAATGGACTTGCCCAATATTCAGATGCGTATGTTTCCGGTGGATGATATGGTCAATAGTGTCGGGGGTGCACTGGTATATTCCGGTGAATTTCATGTTCCGACTGAAACCCATGGTCCACTGGTGTACCTGAATGCCGACCCTGATTTGCAACTGGTGCTGGATAAAGTGGAGGCTGCCGGAGGAAAGATACTGGTTCCCAAAACGGAAATTTCAGCAGAGTATGGTTTTATGGCCGTTTTAATTGATACAGAAGGCAACAGGATTGCCCTGCACTGCAGCCCGGTGGGGTAATGGCAGATATATATTTAAAATATTAAACGAATTATACCAAATGGATGCAGTAGAAAAGGCCTTACAAACGCAATTGGCAAACATTGAAAACACTTCGGGCAAAAAATTGGCAGAATGGAAAACCATTTTAGACAACTGTGGCCTTGGCAAACATGGGGAACTGGTAAATTTTCTGAAAGAAAAACATGGATTTAGCCACGGAAATGCCAATACCCTGGTACATATGGCCAAACAAAGCCATGCAGGCGCCGCAGAAAACGAAACCGACTGGATTAATGAACAATATAAGGGTAAGGAGGAAATGAAGGCATGGTACGATGCCATTATGGAAATGGTGAACGCCATGGGAAGCGATGTTGAGGTGGCTCCTAAAAAGGCTTATGTAAGCCTTCGCCGCAAAAAACAGTTTGCCATAATTCAACCTTCTACCAAAACCCGAATGGATGTAGGGCTGAACATAAAAGGAATGGACCCCTCGGGGATTGCCGAAAAAGGAAGTAGTTGGAATGCAATGTGTACCCACAGGATAAAACTGGAGAATGTTTCGGGCATAAACGCGGAGTTAAAGGGATGGATTGCTGCGGCATACGATCAGGCGGGTTAAGCCTTCAGGCCTTTATTGGGTAACTTATCCTGGTAAACAACCATCACAATCCTTTTGAATGCCGTTTCCGCAGTTGCTTCTTCACCCATTTTTCGGCTTCCACTGCGTGAAATACAATGACCGACATGCCAATACAAATCATTAACTCTTTGATACTGAGCGGTGATGTACGGAAAATCTGGTTGCATACCGGTAAATAGACCAGGGCCATTTGAAGTAAAAAGGTAAATATTACCGAAGCAAGCAAGGGCGTATTGGAAAAAATGCCCTGACTGTATAAAAATGTCCGGTCGCTGCGAACAGCAAGTACATGCCCCAGTTGCGATAAGGCAAGCACGGTAAACACCATGGTTTGCCAGTGTTCCATACCCTGGTGCAGGGCCCAGCCCTGTGTAGCAAGGGTTACACCGGCCATTAGTAACCCCACCCAAACAATATGATAGCCCACTCCATCCGAAAAAAGGCTTTCACCTGATGGTCTTGGCGGACGCTTCATAACATCGGCCTCCGCTTTTTCATTGGCAAGTGTAAGCGCAGGCAGGCCATCAGTTACCAGGTTAATCCATAATATATGAATGGGCAACAGGGGAATTGGCATCCCTAAAAGCGGTGCAAGAAAGATTGTCCATATTTCCGCACCATTACAGGTCATAATGTACTTGATAAAGCGGCGGATATTATCAAAAATGCGCCGGCCCTCCTTTACGGCTTTTACAATGGTGGCAAAATTATCGTCGAGCAATACAAGGTGCGCGGCTTCCTTACTTACATCGGTGCCGTTTATACCCATAGCTACGCCAATATTGGCAGCACGAAGGGAGGGTGCGTCATTTACGCCATCGCCGGTCATAGCGGCAAAATGCCCTTTTTTCTGCAGGGCCCTTACAATGCGCAATTTTTGATCGGGCGAAACACGGGCATATACCCTTGTTCTTTCCACAATTCCTGAAAACGAATCTTCAGAAAGCCGTTGCAGTTCGGCCCCGGTAAGCACGAGGTCTTCTTCTGAAAGTATACCAATTTCGGCGGCAATGGCTTTGGCTGTGGCAGGATGGTCGCCTGTAATCATTACGGTTTTAATACCCGCCGTTCTGCATTCCGCAATAGCGGTTTTCACTTCCTCCCGGGCAGGATCCATTAACCCGGCTATTCCCATTAAATTCAAATCCATTTCAACAAAATCGTTCAAAAAAGGATCCGGTAAATGATCAATTATTTTGTAGCCAAATGCCAACACCCGTACCCCTTTTTTAGCCCATGTTTCAGATAAGGCTACCATCTCCTCTTTTTCAGATTGGTTGACAAGGCACTCACTGATTGCCTCGCTTGCCCCCTTGGTAATCACCAAAAAGCGGTCGCCTTTCCGGTGGATGGTAGTCATTCGCTTCCGCTCCGAATCAAAAGGCAATTCAGCCACCCTTTTGTATTGTTGAAGCAGGTTTTTATACTCCTTTTTACCAAGATGATGAATTGCATGGGTTACCAGGGCAAGTTCGGTAGCCTCGCCAAGTAAATCGTCCTCCACGTTCAATTGTACATCGTTGTTAAGCGCCATGCCATACAACAACAGGGCATCGTCGCCCGCTTCATAATAATCCGGGTGATCGTACACCTTCACCACTTTCATCTTATTCTGGGTAAGGGTCCCCGTTTTATCGGTGCAGATAAAGGATACCGATCCGAGTGTTTCCACAGCAGGCAGCTTACGTATCAGCGCATGTTTTTTAGCCAGGCGCGATGCACCCTGCGATAAGGCAATGGTAATAAGTGCCGGCAAAGCCTCCGGAATGGCAGCAACTGCCAGGCTGATGGAAAGCAGTAATATTTTGTAGGGATCTTCGCCCCGCAGAATGCCGCTTATAAATAAAATAGCGCAAATAACCAGGATGATATAAGACAGGTTCTTTCCAAACTTTGCCATGCGTTGCTGCAGCGGGGTAACCAGTTCTTTTTCCTGCAACATGCCGGCAATTTTACCGAGCTCGGTTTTCATGCCGGTTTTAACCACTACCCCTTTTGCACGGCCGTTGGTTACAAGGGTTCCCTTATAGGCCATATTTATCCTGTCGCCAAGTGGAATTTCCTCAACAGCAAGTGCTATGCTCTTTTTATCTACAGCCACACTTTCGCCGGTAAGCGATGATTCATCAATTTTCAAGGCATGAGTTTCAATAATCCGAATATCGGCAGGCACTACATTCCCTGCCTCCATTACTACCAGATCTCCCGGTACAAGCTGTGTGGAAGTTATGATTACTGCCTGTCCATCCCTGACCACCTGCGAATGGGTGATACTCATTTTTTTAAGGGCTTCCAGTGCTTTTTCTGCCCGGTACTCCTGTACAAATCCAACAATTGCATTCAAAAAAATAATCACCAGGATAATTATGGTATCCGTAAGATCGCCCATGATACCCGACAGTATGGCTGCGGCAATCAGGATCAGGATCATGAAATCTTTGAACTGATTTAAAAAGAGAAGCCATGCGGGCACTTTCTTCTTTTCTTCCAGTGCATTGGGTCCGTATCTTACAGCACGTGCATCGGCTTCAAATTGACTCAGGCCCTTAATAGTAGTACCCAACGATTGCATTACTACTTCTGCCTTTTGTTGGTAAGCATGCATGGGATATCTTCATTTTTTTGGTGCTTCCTTTAAGGCCTGATGAGCTTTGGTAATAAAATTTTAACCAAAAGGTTTCCGGAAGCTATTTTGCCAAAAACGAAGCCTCTCAAAGGTAAACTATTAGATTCTGGTAAATCATGACAGGTATCAGGGCAACAAAAAAAATCAGGAATAGGGCTGTGTTTTCCGGTTTATTTTAAAGCTGAAATCCAGTTAATTAAAAGGCAGGGAGATAAAATCAGCACTATTCTCCTTGTTAGGTGGCTGGTTCACCTCATGCCGCCTGGGAACTTAAACCAAAAGGAAACCCTGGCTGGGATTCCAAAATATAAAATCTATGTCAATAATCATTGATTGAAGAATTAAAATTGTATAATTTAGAAAAAAATTTGCCACATGAAAAAATACCATGTCGTATCCAGGGTTGCCATTTACCTGCTTGCCTTAGTTTTAATTGGCCTCGGTATCTATCATTTTCTTTATCCACGCGACGTATTGGTTTACCTGCCCCCAAACCTATTGGGTAATATCTGGCTGCCTTATGTTGTTGGCGGGGCGTTTACCCTTGTCGGGCTTTCATTTCTTACCAATCAGTATGTAAAGTTTACAGGCTATTTTCTGGGCATCATGCTGTTTCTTTTTATTGTAGGAATCCATTTTCCCAATTACCTGAATGCAGGTGATGTGGAAATGAGTCATATGGCTTTAATGAATATGCTGAAGGATACCGCTTTAATGGGTTTTTCGTTTCATATAGCTGCGGGCGCCCACCATCAGCACCTGCATGTTGAAGAAGAAGCCGACTGATTTTATTAAATAATGCGTATTCAGTTTAGCCGGGGGCAATTCAGCCTTCGGCTTCAAGTTCGTTTATCCGTTCCCTGAGTTGAATCACATACCTGCCAAAGGCCACTTTGGTCATCCCTTTTGCTACAAGGTATCCCAGTGGAACCAGCACCATTACCACAATGGCCATAATGATCATAATCCGGCTGTCGGAGAGCCAAACTTCAGGCGACTTTCCCGATCCTACAGCACCACCCAGCATAAAACCACCGGCCGCGGCAAAGGGGTATATCATAAGCCCTGCCCGCATACTCTGCTTTTCCCACTCCATAAAAGCATGGTAGTGTTTTTTTAATTCATTCAATACATTGGTGCCTGTAAGGTTCAGGTCAATATTCTTGTATAATTTATATGAGGTAATCATGGCCCACAGGTTAAATATTATCAGCAAATACATGCAGGCCTGTACCTGCCAGAAGGCGAAATAGTAAATAATAAGGGCATAACCAATCGTTATAATGGCCGCATACCCGATATGAATGGCAAGGTTCCGTTTCAGTTTGGCCAATGGCGTTTGAATATTAGCCTGCCGGAAGGTTTTATTTTGCAGCATCTGCTCAAGCAGATCGCCCCCATTGGGTTCCTGATGCCATATGTCTTTCAGTTCATTCATGACAGTTGGGGTTGAAGTTGTGAAATCAATTGGTGTTTTATCCGGTGAAGCTTCACCGTTGCATTGTTGGGCGAAATACCCATCATTTCGGCAATTTCCGGGTTGGTATACCCATCAAGATGAAGGGAAATAATGGCCCGTTCCGTTTCGGGTAACCGCCTAATGGCGACCCGGAGTATCCTGCTGTTTTCATTTTTTACCTGGTCACCCTGATCGTGCAAAAGGTCATCCTCCACCGATTCGCGGTATTCCACTTTATTTGTCTTTCGCTGGGCGGTAAGAATGGTATTGAGGCTTATCCTGTACAACCAGGTACTGAATTTGGCATCGCCCCTGAAGGAAGCAAAACCTTTCCATGCCTGGAACAAAATTTCCTGGTAAAGGTCTTTCCGTTCTTCGTCGCTATTGGCATATAAACCTACCAGTTTTCGTATAATACCCTGGTTGGATTGTACCTGTTCCATAAAGTTTGCTTCGGTGTTCATGCGGGGTACTAATGGTATGTTTGGTAGTACAAACTAACCCTTAACTGGTTCGAATCTGCACTTTATTGGTAGCATTAGGAACCGGTTTATTACAAAGGGTAAAAAAACTGCAGCCCTGCAAAGTGGGCGGCAGTTAGCCGGTTTTACTATTGAAAAAAAATGGTAAAGCCTGATTGGTGGATGGGGATTCTAAAAACCAGGCGCAATAGCTAATCCGCGCGGGGCGGTTATCATCACCATTTTACCATCAGTTGCTGCGCCTGTAGCGAGGTTGATGCTAAGCAATTGCGATTGGGTTGCGTTTGTAAAAAGGGCATATCCTCTGTTGCTTCGTGCGCCAATATCAAACCCGCTTGTTGCCGAAACGGTGGTACCAAGCATGCCCCTTTCTACCAAAGTGCCGTTATTTGGCGGGCTTTGCAGGTAAAACTTTCCATTGCTATGGTCAATTACCAGTAACTCGGTTGCCGTGGAACCCGCAAAACTATTGGTATAGGCTGCTGCACTTACCATTGGGCTACCAGGGTTTAGCATCATATCAACAGCGGCAATGGCCCCGGTTGCAGGATGCAAACGAAGATTCTGCCCCGTGTTGCTTACTACCCGTATCCGGTCAACGGTAGGGTTAAAATCAAATCCGAATTCGGTTCCTTCGAGCGGGGTGGTTAGTGGTAAACCTACTGCAGCCACAGCGCCATTGGCAGTATTAATGGTGTAAACCTGACTATTACTGCCGAGGGCATACAACTGGCCATTTACAGGTCTGAAATCAATTCCAACCAGCATTGTTCCCACAGGCAAGCCGGTAATCGGTTTCATAATGGTATTTGCAGGTATTGCAGGATTAAAAATATGCAGGTTATTACTGCCATCCACTGCGTAGGCAACCGGGTTAGTGGGAATGGCAATATCCAAAATAATTACAGGCAGGGTACGGATTTTTTTTGCTTTACCTGTACCAAGATCAATGGAATAAAAATTGCTTGTATTTGCGTTGTTGGCTGCAACGGCAAGTGCATAGGTATTGTCGGGCGAAATATCGAAACCCGCAGCCCCATTGGCTTTAACGCCAAGGCTTCCTACCATCACAAGTGTTCCGTTATTAGGTGGATCCTGTTTGTATAATATACCATTTACAAAATCAATATCAAAAAGGGTGGTGGTTGTAGCACCTGCCATACTGTTGGTATAGGCAACTGCGCTAATGGCAGTTCCGGCAGTACCTGTGATGTTTCCATCTGTAAAAACAACCAATCCTGTTTCGGGATTTAGCCGCAGGTTTTGCCCCTGATCGGATACAAGCCTTAAACGGTCTACTGTTGGATTAAAATCAATTGCTGCAGAGGCACCCATTATGGCAGGAGTAAAAGCGGCGGTACTTACCGGCCTTGCATTTCCATTATCGTAATTAATGATCAGCAAACGGCTCGAATTGCTAAGACCATATAATTCGCCCGTTGCGGGGCGAAAATCAATGCTAATTATTTTCTCGGCACTTTCCAATCCATTAATGGAAACCGTTTTGGTAAAATTCCCGGGGTTATCTCCACTAAACAAAACCAGTTTATTATCGTCCGTAAGCCCAATGATAACAATAGCAGGACCTTTTATTTCCATTTCGGAAGGCATGTCGCTTTTTTTGCAACCAAAAAGGGTAGCGGCCATAAAAAGGCCGAGGAGGCATTTTTTAAATGTTCTTGAAAGCATGGTAATTTGTTTTGATTGGCTTTTATATACGAAGCCGATCCAAACCCGGATTGCCCGGTTAAAATTCTTTTCTGCGGTGATTGCTTTCAGAGGAAAAAAGTGCCCGTTAATCTATTGGCAGAAACCCGATTTATAACCTGAAATTGGATAACGTTTTTACCAGGAATCCTGAAAAGACCCTGTTGCCTGACTATATGGAATAAAGGGAAGGCATATGCTACTATCACAGGGCCCTTGATGGCCATTTATTTCCGCTTTATCCCCGTCTCATACAGGTTAATCCATTGATTTACACTCATTTTGGCCACCAGTTTTCCAATCAGTTCGTATGGAATTTGCTCCGGCTTTTTAAACCGCAGGCAACTTTTGCCCATATCCGGTTTGCCCTTTACATGTTTGGGATACTCGGCAGTAAACCATGCAAGCATTTCAGGATTCGCATAAATACCCATGTGGTAAAAGTTGATGGAATTTTTTTGTGAAGCAAGCGCCATAAAAGGTAATGGCAACTTAGGATCACAATGATAACCTGCAGGATAAAGGCTGTGTGGTACCACATAACCCATCATGCCATAATTCATTACTTCTTCAAAACCTTTTGGCAGGTTTTGCAAAATGGTTTTTCTCAATTTTTCCATAGCAGGTTTCCGGTCATCAGGTAGTTCGGTCATATACTGATCAACGGAATTGGCGGAAGATGTCATAAAATTTTTTGGGGAACAAGATATAATGGATTTTTTCCTTTTGCAAATGAATTATTAATACCGGAATGGTTTTCCATTCATTTCAAAAAATACCCAGTTCGTTAGCCTTAAAGGCCAGTTAAGGAAAATGGACCCTGAGTGTTTGAATACTCAGCTTATCCTTGTAAAAAAATACTCACACCAATGAAAAGAATCTTGTTTGTTTCACTTCAAATGTTGCTGATAGCCTGCCAACTACAGGCCCAGAACAAACCCGTAAAAATGCTGCTCTTAGGTTGTTTCCACTTCGACAATCCCGGCCTTGATGTTGCTAAATTTGAGGATGCCGATATTGTAAGCCCCAAAAGACAGGCCGAGGTAATGGAGGTAGTGGAAAAACTCGCTGCCTTCCGCCCCGACAAAATATTTGTGGAAATGCCTGTGGAAATGCAAGGCAAACTGGATAGCTCGGTAACCAGTTATAAAAATGGCAAACTAACCCTCAAAGCAACTGAAATACACCAATTGGGTTACCGGCTTGCGGCGCGGCTTAACCTGCCAACCCTTTATGCTGCCGATAACCGGAGCACCGATTTTCCAATGGATAGCCTGGTAAAAGTGTTGATGTCCAATAAGCAAATGGATATGCTGCAATACATAAAACAGACTATTGACAGCATTGAAACTGATTTTAATACCCGCCTGAAAACAAAAACCATCCAGGAATCATTGGTAAACATGAATAGTCCTGAAGTGACAGACTTCCAGGTGAGTATGTATTTCAACTTTCTGAAAGCCGGTGATCTTAAAAACAATGTTGGATCTTACTTAACCAGCGAATGGTGGCGCAGGAACATGATGATTTATGGAAATATTCAAAAACAATTGACGGGAAAGGAAGAACGGATCCTGGTAATTTTTGGTTCGGGCCATACTGCTCTTTTGGAGGCTATGATGAAGTACAACAAACAGATTGAAATAGTTCCGGTGAAAGAGGTTTTATAGGGGACTGCAGGTATCCTGAAAACTTCCTCAGATTTGGGATTGAAGAAATCAGATTCTCCAGCTTCGAAAGATTTAATGGAAAGACAATGGAATTTAAAAATGGAATGAATGATTACCTTATCAGTATGGTTGTTCCCTTTTGCACCATTCTTTTTCCGGTATCTATTTCGGTGTATTGCAGCACCCATACAAAAGTGCCGCCGGGCGCTTTGCTTCCTCCTGTACTGCCATCCCATTTACGGGTCCAGTCGGTGGTTTCCCAAACCAGTTGGCCGTATCGGTTATAAACCTTAAATACCAGGTCTGTTGCTTTCCAGGCATTCAGCGGGTAAAGAAAGTCATTCAAACCATCGCCATTAGGGGTAAAGGCGTTGGGGATGGCAATGTAGCAATTATTGGGCACGCTGATGATCTGAATAATGGTATCGCTGCACCCATTTGCGCTGCTTACCACCAGTTCTACCGGAACCCGCGACAAAAGGGCATTACTGCTATAAAACTGTTCGGGCGGCGTTTGAAGTGTACTTTGGTTGCCATTCCCAAAATTCCATTTCCAGGAAGTTACCGGGCCGGTGCTTTTGTCGAGAAAGCGGATGGTATCGGTTGGGCAGGCAAAAGACGGGTATTCAAAGGCAGCCTTTACCCTGAAATTGGAAAGGTTAACCACCGCTTTGCCCGAATCGGTGCAAACACCATTTGAAACAGTAAGATCAACATAAACCTCACCCGGGGCATTATAAACCCGCCGGTAAAACGGTGTAATTCCGGTTTGGCTGGTGCCCGTTTCCGTCCAACGCCACAGGTTAATGCCATTGCTACCTGGGTTTGAAAAAGTAATGGTATCGGCTTCGCAACTGCTTTTTACCAGTACATCAATCCTTGCCAGTACCGAATCGTAGCCTGTAAATGAAACGGACTCACCTGCCAGGGTTTCAATATTGCAGGCATTCATCAGGGTATTCCCATCACTTCCTTTTTTTACAGAAACCGTATACGTTCCGCCGAGGGTTAAGGGCCTTCTCAACAGTAACCTGATTACCTTAACCTGGTTATTGGAGCAATTAGCTTGTGCAGCGCTGGCAATCAGAACTGGCGCGGGGCCGGTTATGACAAAATCGCTTCCATCAGCTGCAATGCTGTTGCACAGAATGGGGTCGCGCATCACCAGTTCCAGCTCAACAGGTTTACACCCCACTTTCCTTATACTGTCGGGGCTGGTAGGTGCAGGCGGCAAAACGTTTACTACCAATGCCTGTCCTTCAGCCAATGCATTGTCGCAAAAATCCAGCAGGGTATTGCCATCAGAACCTTTTTTACTTCGTATGGCGAAAGTGCCTGCTGGTAATTGTCCGGCAGTAGTAATAAGGATGGAATCCGTATCGAATCCTCCATTGCAGTTTACGCCTGTAGCTGCGCTTATGGGAATGGTAGAACTTACAAACTCCCAGTCGCTGCCATCGGTGGCAATGCTTGCACATTTAACCGGCTTGCCCAGCTTCAGGTAAAACTGAGTACCCGAGCAGCCTGCCTTTAACTCCTTCATCAGCGGCTTTGCCGTATCGGTGATTATGGCTGTACCTCCCTTAAATTCCAGTTTATAACCTGCCTGGTTATTGCTGAAATGGCTGATCATCAGCAGGTATTCATGGCCCTTAACCAGGTTGGGCCAGCGGCTGAAATTGGGGGTATTGCCACCACATTCATGTTGCCCTGCTGCGGTACCATTGGTGCCCGTTTCGCCCGGGTTACCACTCCAATTAGAGGAAACAGTTAGCCCCGAAGCGGTGAAAATATCATTTGGGTTTCGGCCTGTTATGTCAAATATCTGCCAGTCGTAATCGCTTGAAGCGGCATTGGGCGTAATCAGGAAGCCAAGGGTTCCCGCTTCAAAGCAGGTAAACTTGTAATAATAAGGGTTCCTGTCATCATAAGAGGGGCTGCACACAGGGTTGGGCAGTGTTCTGCCACCACATAAATTTACGGAAGACTGGATAAAGGTACCGGTGCCGCAAACGGGGAAGGCGGATGTGGGATTCTGGCCCGGCGTATTGCAGGGGGTTTGGCCGAACCCGGTTAAAAAAAATACCTGGAAAAGTGTGAGTGTTGATATTAAACGCGAAATCATCATAGGTGGCAAAAGTAATAAACATTGGTTTGGGTGAGCAAGCCATCCCGGTTGCCCGAAAATCCGCAGGTGTATTTTAACATAGCTGCCACAGTTTTACAAAGAACCTTCCTGATTACCCATACAATAAACCGGAAAATAAACCCTGGTTACCTTTGGATAAGGAGCACTTTCAGGCCCATTGTCTGCCACATAGGTTTGCATAATCAATTTATTGCACACACCAAAAACACGACCATGCGCTCAAAAAAAATTCAACCCGGGTATTATACCGTTTCATTGATAACACTGGTATCATTATTTTTCATCATTTGCCCTGTATTGCAATCAAACGCCCAAAATGTGGGTATAGGAACCCCAACACCTTTCAAAAAATTAAGTGTAAACGGAACCATAGTGGTTGACCATAATAATACAAATAGTGGTACCATGGATTCGGCGGCGTTATGGTTTGGTACAGCAGGTGGTGTTGGTATAGCAAGCAATAAAGTAGGCGAAGGCACTACAAATGATCTAACATTTTTTACAGCCAATCAAAACCGGATGAATATTAGCATGAACGGAAATGTAGGTATTGGTACATACAATATGGGTGCGTTCAAATTCCAGGTGAATGGTACCTCAAACTTTACGGATAATATATTTATAAATGGGGTAATGGTTGCAGAAGACGCCAATATATCGGGAGAACTGATACTGGGGACTGATGCAGTGATTGGTGAAAACCTGCATGTAGGTAGTGATGGTATCATTGGTAACAATTTCCGGGTAAATGGCAGGGCAGGTATTAATGGCCCCACTAATGCAAACTATGGGCTCTACGTAAATAACAGCAACAGCTATTTCCAGGGAAATATCACCGCCACTGGTTCTGCTAGTACTTCAGGTTCAATTTCCACATCATCCAATCTTAGTGCAGGCAATAATCTGAATGTGGGTAATGATGGTATCATTGAAAATAATTTTCGGGTAAACGGCAGGGTGGGTATTAATGGCCCTACCAATGCAGGATATGGCCTGATGGTAAATAACAGCAACAGCTATTTCCAGGGAAATGTAACTGCTACCGGTACCATCAATGCTTCGGGTAACCTTACTGTAAAAGGAAATGGCCATGTCAGGAGCAATGGTCCGTCAAACCTGAAAATAGGTTTTACAAGCAAGAGTGTAAACATAAATATAGCAAATGGCAGTAATGCATCGGTAATAGCCAATATATCAGAATTTACAGGTGATAATGATGATGTACGCGTTTTTGTATCGCAGGTAGTAAGTGATGCGGGCGGGGTTGTATTGTGGCCGGAAGTAAATATTAC
>Ga0116158_10002134_pt1 | contig 17574 bp, 15 predicted proteins | sample AD_UKC052_MetaG_FD_89883 | JGI IMG/M metagenome (GOLD analysis project Ga0116158, IMG submission 89883) | Active sludge microbial communities of municipal wastewater-treating anaerobic digesters from USA - AD_UKC052_MetaG | ecosystem: Engineered > Bioreactor > Anaerobic > Digestate | place: USA... | reverse complement strand
GTATGGGCGGACCTTGAAGCCGGGGCGCAGCACCAGCTCGATGTAGGGCGTGAAGTTGTAGGCGATGGCGCGCTTGGCCGCCTTCTCGCGGTCGGGCGCGGTGAACTGCTGCCAGCCGAGGCCGAGGCGGGCGCCGATGACGAGGCGCTCGCGGATGCCGTAGCCGTAGCCGAATGTCACATTGCCGGCGGGGCCGGTGCCCGGCACGCCGAACATCGGCGCACCTCCGAGGATATTCAGGGAGTCCGTCGACCCCCTCGCCTTGTCGTCGCTGTCGTTGCCGGTCCACGAGGTCCAGCGCCGCCAGGCGAAGGCGTCGGTGTCGATGTGCAGGCGATGTCGGCCCTCGATCCTTCCATTGTCGGCGTCGTCACGAACGACGGCGACGGGGACCAGGGCGACCTCGGTGCGGGTCACGGTCGTGGTGACGCCGGGTTCGACCTCGGTGGTCTCGGTGGTCTCGGTCTCGATGATGTCGTCGACGGGCTGGGCGCGAGCGTCGGCGGCCTGGACCGCGAACGGCGTCGCGAGGGCGAGCAAAAACGGGACGGCTGGCGTGATCAGGTGCATGGGGGCCTTGCGCCCGCCGACAGCCCGGGGCGCGCCGGTCCGCGTGGGTCCGGTCGTCACGGCCGCCGCGGGTCGGCGGAAGGAGGATGATGGGGGCCCGAGCGCAGCACCTTCGCTGAGACTGCTCGGGGTCGCTGGCAATGTGATGGACCGCCCCGGGGGCGCAAGCCGAAATCTGCGGTGCTGCGCACCCAACTATGAGCATTCATAAGCCAGACCACGCCCGCAGGCCATCGGGCGCCCGCCCGCGCGTGGCGATCGCGGAGCGCGCGCGACTGCGCGCCCGCGGCGGACGGATATGTCAGGAGATCCGCGAAGCGGTCGCTATGGCGGTACTGTCACGGCCGCAGCACACGCGCGAGGTAATGACCGGTGGCGCTGGCCTGCACCCGGGCGACCTGCTGTGGAGTGCCGCAGGCGATCAGCTCGCCGCCGCGGGCCCCGCCCTCGGGGCCGATGTCGATGACGTGATCCGCACATTTGATGACGTCGAGGTTGTGCTCGATCACGACGACCGTGTTGCCCTCGTCGACCAGGCGGTCCAGCACCTTGAGCAGCTGCTTGATGTCGCCGAAGTGCAGGCCAGTGGTCGGCTCGTCGAGGATGAACAGGGTCTTGCCGGTCGACTTCTTGGCCAGCTCCCGCGCCAGCTTGATGCGCTGGGCCTCGCCGCCCGACAGCGTCAGCGCGCTCTGCCCGAGGGTGACGTAGCCGAGGCCGACGTCGCGCAAGGTCTCGAGCTTCTGCCGCAACGCCGGGTAGTTGGCGAAGAAGTCGCAGGCGTCGCTGACCGACATGTCGAGCACGTCGGCGATGCTCTTGCCGCGATAGGTGACGGCGAGGGTCTCGCGGTTGTAGCGGCGGCCGTTGCAGGCGCGGCAGGTGACGAAGACATCGGCGAGGAAGTGCATCTCGATGCGGCGCACGCCGTCGCCCTGGCACGACTCGCAGCGGCCGCCCTTGACGTTGAAGGAGAAGCGGGCCGGGGTGTAGCCGCGGACCTTGGCCTCGCTGAGGTTGGAGAACAGGGTGCGCAGCTCGGCGAACAGGCCGGTGTAGGTCGCGGGGTTGGAGCGCGGCGAGCGGCCGATCGGTGACTGGTCGACGTGGATGACCTTGTCGAGGTGCTCGAGGCCGGAGATGCCGTGATGGGCGAGGCCGAAGGCGTTGCCGCCGTTGAGCCGGCGCACGGCCTCGGGGAGCAGGGTGTCGATGATCAGCGAGGATTTGCCGGAGCCGCTGACGCCGGTGACGCAGGTCAGCGCGGCGAGCGGGATCCTCACGGTGATGTCCTTGAGGTTGTGGCCGGTCGCGCGGTTGATCACCAGCGAGGGACCGACGGGGTGGCGGTAGACCTCGGGCAGCGGGATCGTCATGCGCCCGGTCAGGTAGGCGGCGGTCAACGAGCGCTTGTTGGCGAGCACCTCCGCGAGCGTGCCCGCGGCGACCACTCGACCGCCCTGCACGCCGGCGCCGGGGCCCATGTCGACGATGTAGTCGGCGGCGCGGATCGTGTCCTCGTCGTGCTCGACCACCAGCACCGAGTTGCCGAGGTCGCGCAGGCGCACGAGCGCGGCGATCAGGCGGTCGTTGTCGCGTTGGTGCAGGCCGATGCTCGGCTCGTCGAGGATGTACGTGACGCCGACGAGCGCGGCGCCGACCTGCGTGGCCAGGCGAATGCGCTGCGACTCGCCGCCGGACAGCGTCATGGTGGTGCGGTCGAGGGTCAGGTAGCCGAGGCCGACCTCGAGCATGAAGCGCAGGCGCTGCCGGGCCTGACCGAGGATCGCCTCGGCGACCTCGTTGTTCTCCGCGCCGAGCTCGAGGCGCTCGAGGAAGGGGAGCAGTTGCTCGATCGGCCAGGCGGAGATCTCGCTGATGTTGTGCCCGCCGATCTTGACCATGCGAGCCTCCAGGCGCAGGCGCTGGCCCTCGCATCCGGAGCACACGACCTCGCTCATCAGGGCCTCGACCTCCTCGAGCAGGTTGCCCTCGTCGTCCTGCTCCTCGGAGACCCGGTCCTCGGCCTCACGCAGGCGCCGCTCGAGGCCGGGGATCACGCCCTCGAAGGGGATCGGCTTCTTGGCGAGGCCGGGGATCGCCTCGTCGCCGCTGCCCTGCAGCAGCACGACCTTGAGCTCGTCCGGGAGCTTCGACCACGGGGTGAAGAGGTCGAACTTGTAATGATCGGCGAGGGCCTGCAGGGCCTGGGTGTGGGCCCGTCCGCCGCGCTTGGTCCACACGTGCAGCGCGCCCTCCTTGAGCGAGAGGTGCTCGTTGGGCACGATCCTCCGCGCGTCGAAGATCCTTCGTGAGCCGAGGCCGTCACACACCGGGCAGGCGCCGTCGGGGCTGTTGAAGGAGAACAGGCTCGGCGTGATCTCCGGGTAGGCGAGGCCGTGGTCGAGGTCGGCGTACTGGTCGCTGAACAGCAGCTCGGGGCCCTCGAGCGGCAAGATCTTGACCAGGCCGCCGGTCAGGCGCAGCGCGACCTCGAAGGAGTCGGCGAGGCGACCGCGGATGCCGTCCTTGAGCACGAGGCGGTCGACGTAGACCTCGATCGTGTGGCGCTTGCCAGGGGCGAGGGTGATCGGGTCGCCGAGGTCCATGACCTGATCGTCGATCGCCACCCGGCCGAAGCCCTGGCGGCGCAGGTCGGTCAGCAGCTCCTCGTGATCGCCGGGCTGGCCGCGCACCACCGGCGCGAGCACGCTGAAGCGCGTGCCCGCGGGCAGCGCGAGCACGCTCGCTAGCATGTCCTCGACGGTGTGCCGGCGCATCGGCTTGCCGGTCTTGTAGCTGTAGACCTCGCCGACGCGGGCGTAGAGGAGGCGCAGGAAGTCGTGGACCTCGGTCGAGGTGCCGACGGTCGAGCGGGGGTTGCGGCCGCCGGGGCTCTGCTCGATGGCGATCGCGGGGCTCAGGCCCTCGATCAGGTCGGCGTCGGGCTTGGGCAGCTGGGCGAGGAACTGCCGCGCCGAGGCGCTCAGGCTCTCGACGTAGCGGCGCTGGCCCTCGGCGAAGATGGTGTGGAAGGCGAGGCTGCTCTTGCCCGAACCCGAGGGGCCGGTGATCACGATCAGCTTGCCGCGCGGCAGGTCGAGGTCGAGGTTTTGTAAGTTGTGCGTGCGAGCGCCCCGGATGCGGATGCAGGGCGCGGGGATCGGGATCGGTGGGGTCGGCGCGGTGGAGGCCGCGGTGGCGCCGGCCTTGCTGGTCTTTGCGACCTTGCTCATGGGACATGTCCACGGGCGAGCGCGACGGCGGCGAACATGCTCGAGGGATCGGCGATGCCGCGGCCGGCGATGTCGCGGGCGGTGCCGTGGTCGGGCGAGGTGCGCACGAAGGGCAGGCCGAGGGTCATGTTCACGCCGTCGCGCATGTGCAACAGCTTGAAGGGCGCGAGGCCCTGGTCGTGATACATGGCGACGACGCCGTCGAGCTGGCCGGCGGCGTGGATGGCGAAGGCGGTGTCGGCGGGCAACGGGCCGCGGAACACGGCGGGCTCTTGATGTTCTGCGGCCCAGTGGTTGAGCGCGAGCACGGCGGGGGCGACGGTCGTGATCTCCTCGTCGCCGAGCAAACCGCGCTCACCGGCGTGCGGGTTCAGGCCGAGCACGCCGATGATGGGGCGCGGGCGGCCGAAGTGCGAGCGCAGGGCGCGGGCGAGCAGCTTGCCGGCGCGGACGATGCCGGCGGTGTCGAGGCGCAGCGGGACCTCGCGCAGCGGGATGTGGATCGTTGCGAGCACGACGCGAAGGATCGGGCCGACCATCAGCATCGCGAAGTCGTCGACCTGGGCGCGCATGGCGAGGTACTCGGTGTGGCCGGGGAAGGTGAAGCCCTCGTCGCGGCAGCCGGCCTTGTCGATCGGTGCGGTCACCAGCGCAAGGCCGCGAGGGTCCTCGAGCACGAGGTCGACGCCCCGCACCAGCGCGGACACCTGTCCGTGGCTCGAGGCCGATCCCGGGCCGCGATCGAGCAGCGCTTCGATCACGTCGAGGCCGCGCGCCGCCCAGCCGCCGAGTTCACCCGCGAGCTGGCGCAGGCGGGCGTGGTCCGCCACCACCACGTCGCCGGGACGCAGGCGGTCCTCCGCCGCGAGCCGCAGCAGCAACTCCGGGCCGATGCCCGCAGGGTCCCCCTGCGTGACCACGAGCCGGGGTCCGGGGTCCACTCCCGAGGTCGGCGCAGGAGGCGGCGCGGCAGATGCCGGGGACGGCGTGATGGATGTGCCAGACACAGACGGCATTGGGTGCTCGCCAGTTGGCGGCAAGGGCCGGGCATTCTAACATGCCGGGCCGAACCTGGCCGCGAGTAACCATGCACCTCTGGCTTCTTGTCGCGACTTTCCTTCTGAGTGCTCCCGCGGGCGCGGGTGATGGCGCCGCGGCGACCAGCGCCAAGGTCATCAACCCGAAGCGACCCGCCCGCGTGGAGCCGACGGAGGAGGCTGCACCGTCATCGGCGTCGACTCCTTCACCTGCTTCACCCCCATCACCTTCGTCGCCTGCATCGCCTGCATCGCCTGCACCGCCGAGTGCGCCGGAGCTGCGACCGGCGGCGCCGGAGGTCGATGTCGGGTTATGGGGCGACGACAGCTCGCGACTGCCGCGTGCGGAGCCGCCGGGTGTGGTGCATGGGGGCGGTCGGCGGGCGGTGGCGCCGCTGCTGGGGTGGAGCGGTGCTCTGGCGGAGCCGAGCTTCGAGGACCGGCATCATCGTTTGCCGTGGACGCCGCGGCCCACGAATTTCGGGGCGACGCTGCTGCCTGGCGAGCACTTCAAGTTCGACGTGTACTTCGGTGGCAACCCGACGGGCATCGCGGAGGCGGCGGTGGTGTTGCGGGAGGCGGGCGCGAACGGCGGTCCGGACCGCATCCGTCTCGAGGGTTCGGCGCGGACCAGCGGGGTCGCGGCGCTGTTGACGACGATCGTCTACGACATGGCGGCGTACGTCGACGCGGTGACGGGCGCGCCGCTGCAGACCGGCTCGATCACCAAGCGCGAGGGCTTTTCGAGCACATACAAGCGGCGCGAGATCACGACCACCTTCTTTGGTCGCGGCTTCGTGGAGATCGCCGACGACAAGGACGGCAAGGCCTCGACCACCCGGCGGCGCCTGCCGGTCGACACCTTCGATCCCCTGTCGATCATGGCGTGGGTCCGCTCACTGGACCTCGAGAACGGGGCCAAGGCCAAGGCATACGGGCTCGACGGCACCGCGCTGCTGCGGGTCGACATCATCTCGCGCGGGCCGATCCGCATGCCCGAGATGCCGCCGCTCGCGGCTGCGCTGGGGATCACGTCCGAGCAGGTCATCGCCTACGACGGCACCATCACCCGCGTCGACCGCCAGGGGGCTGCCATCCCCGGGAAGAAGGCGTACAAAATGCGGTTCTGGGTCAGCAACGAGGGGCGAAGGATCCCGCTCATGATCGAGAGCGACCTGTGGTTGGGGGTCGTACGCTTGATCTTGACCCAGTACGACCCACCCCACGAGCTCGCTGCCGGCCGACCGGCAGGCCCGAAGGGCTGAGGCTTTGACCGGCCAAACGCCGTTTCGCCGGTCCTGCCTCGCTTGCCGTTGATCCTGTTACACTCTCGCCGCGGTTTCCAAGCCCACTCCACGATGTCTCAACGCTACCGTCCACTCTATAAGCTCGACGCGGGCGGCATGGCCGAGGTCTATGTGGCCGAGGCCGAGTCGATGGCGGGCTTCAAGAAGAAGGTCGCCATCAAGCGCATCCTTCCGGGGCTTATCAAGGACCAGCGTTTCGTCCGGATGTTCCTGGACGAGGCGCGGCTGAGCCTGCGCTTGAACCACGCCAACGTCGTGTCGGTCTTCGACATCGGCGAGAGCGAGAACACCTACTTCATCGTCATGGACTTCGTCCATGGCACCAACCTGAAGTCGCTGCTCGAGTATCAGGCCAAGAAGGGCGGCGTCATGCCGGTCCCGCTGGTGACCTGGATCTTGAGCGAGATCTTGAAGGGCCTGGCGTACGCGCACGGGCTCTCGGACGCCGACACGGGCCGACCGATCGGCATCGTGCACCGCGACATCTCGCCGCCGAACATCCTCGTGTCGTGGAACGGCGAGGTGAAGCTGACGGACTTCGGTCTCGCCAAGGCGACGACGCAGCTCGAGTCGACCGACCCGGGCGTGGTCAAGGGCAAGTACAGCTACCTGTCCCCGGAGGCCGCGCGTGGCGAGGAGATCGACCATCGCGCCGACCTGTTCTCGGCGGGCATCCTCGCCTTCGAGATGTTGACCGGCCGCCGGCTGTTCCGCGGCAAGAACGACTATCAAACGATCGCACTGGTGCGCGCGTGCGAGGTCCCGAGCGTGCGCTCGTACAACCCCGCGGTGCCGCCGGACCTCGAGTCGGTGCTGATGAAGGCGCTGGCCAAGGACATCAAGGATCGTTACGTGGACGCCGATGCGTTCGCGGACGCCTTGATGGGCTTCCTGTTCTCGAACCGGCTCAAGGTCGGGTCGCGCGACCTGATCGACTACTGCAAGCCGATCCGCGAGGAGATCGAGCAGGAGAAGCGGGCGGCGGAGAAGAAGGCCCAGGAGGAGAAGTCTCCCGGCGGCAACAACCTGATCATCAACCTCATCAACGAGGAGATGCTGCACTTCCGTTCGCTCGGTGAGACCGAGAAGAGCGGCCAGGCGGCGCCCCAGGCCGGCGCGGCGCCGGTGGTCGCGGTCGCGGAGATCTCGTCGCCGAGCCACAGCGGCGGCCACAGCGGCGGCGACAGCAACAGCACCAGCGGCAAGCACGACGTCGATCCGTCGCGTCCGCTCGATGTCGACGTGTTCACGCCGGTGCCGGGCAAGGTGCCGATGACGCCGAACAAGCTGGCGTTGTCGCCGACGCCGGTCGAGCCGATGTCGGGGCGCGACCCGTCGATCGTCGACGAGCTCGGGCTCGCGGCGGGCGACCACAAGTCGCCGAAGCCGAAGCCGATGGCGACGATCCCGCCCGGCCCGCGCACGGCGCGTCCGCCCGAGCCGACCAACAAGGAGAGCAGCTCCGCGTGGATGCTCGTGCTCGGGCTGATCTTGCTCGCGGGCGGCGTGGTCGCGTTCCTCGTGTTCGGGACCTGAGGCCTGGGCGATGCTGCAGGCGTTTCGCGGCAAATTTCCGCAGGTCGCCGCGGGTGCCTTCGTGCATCCGATGGCGACGCTCATCGGTGACGTGGTGATCGGTGCCGGCTCGAGCGTGTGGCCGGGCGCCGTCCTGCGCGGGGACGACGGGCCGATCGTCATCGGCGAGCACACGTCGATCCAGGACGGTACGATCATTCACGCGACCGAGGGTCAGTCGCGCACGACCGTCGGTTCACGGGTCACGGTCGGGCATCAGGTCATTTTGCATGGCTGTACGATCGCCGACGATTGTTTGATCGGGATGGGCAGCTGTCTGCTCGACAATGTCATTGTCGAGGGTTGGGCGTTCATCGCGGCGGGGACGCTGGTGCCGCCGAACAAGCGGGTCGGGACCGGGCAGATGATGATGGGTAATCCCGGTCGCATCGTGCGGGCGCTGACGGATACCGACCGTGCCTGGATCGTGCATAGCTGCCAGGCGTATATGAAGCGGGCGCAGGAGTATCTCGCGGAGGAGGCTGCGGCCCGCGGCGGTTGATCTCGGCGTCACTGCGGGACGAAGCAGCCGATCGTCGTGTCGATGCGGAAGTTCGAGCCGTCGGAGTGGCGCTCGGCGTGGAAGATGTCCGTCTTGTAGGTCTGGCCGGGGGCGATGCCCAGCATCGCGGCGGCGGCGTCGAGGTCGACGGTGTCGCTGAGCGGCGGGTGCAGGCCGCCGAGGTCGATGGCCAGCTTGTTATTGATGAACATCCACAGGTCGTCGTCGCCGGTGAAGGTGAACTTCTCGCCGCCGTTGTAGATGAATTGGGTGTGGATCTCGGTGGTGAAGGCGAAGTTGTGGCCGAGGCCCTCGTTACCGAAGCCCTGGCCGTCGACGGGGAAGAACGCGTCGCTCTTGTACTGGTAGAGTCCCGGCTGGATCTCGGTCAGATTGAGCTGGACCTGGAAGGTCTGATTGACGCCAGGGGTGTCGTTGTACCACTGCTTGAAGGCGTCCGGGCCGCTGGTTTGCGGGGTCGGGCCGGGGTTGGCGTAGGCCGGCTTCATGTCGGGGCCGAGGTCGGCCTTGACCAGGCCCTTGTAGGCCGCGTTGCCGCCATAATCCTCGAAGTCGGGGTGGCCGAGCGAGAAGTCGCGGATCGTCGCGTCGAGCAGGGTGCCACATTCGACGTTGCCGCCGGTGGTATCGCCGGTGGTTGTGGTCGTGGTGTTGTCGCCGGTGGTGGTGCTCGTGGTGGTGTCGCTACCGGTGCTGGTGTCGCTGACGCCGACGGTGGTATCGCCGGTGGTGGTCGTGCCCGGGATGGTGTCGGTGCCGGTGCCGGTATCGGTGGCCGAATTCGCGGTGGTGCTGGTGCTGGTGCTGTCGCTCGCGCCGCTGGCGTTGGCGCCGGAGGTCGGCTGGTCGGTGGTGGCGCTGTCGCTGCCGCTGTTGCCGGTGGGGTCCACGGTGCTGGTCGGGAAGCTGGCCGAGCTGGTGCTGTTGCTGGACGTCTGGCTGTCGCTGGCGGCCTCGGTCGTGCCGCTGGCAGGGTCGCCGCAGGCGGTGGTGAGCGTGAGCGCGAGCGCGGTCGACAGGCCCGGTAATCGTTTCATGATCGAGGGATCGCTCAGATCCGGCGGCCCGTCAACGGAGAAGTCCCCCCTGAAGATGCCCGTGGAACGCCGTCCACGGGCGTTTCTGGGCGTCTTCAGTTGGCGGTGCCGGCCTTGTCGAGGGCCGCGGAGAGCTTGCGGCCGAGGGCGGCGAGGGCGCTGACGCCGGTGTCTTGCAGGTCCTCGGAGAGGTAGCGCAGATGCGTCATCGCCTGGCTCGCGGTGATGCGCGGCAATGCCTCGACCTGCAGCTGGAGCTCCGCGGTGTAGCGGATGAAGTAGTCGGCCTGTTGCGCCATCTCGCGGTCCTGAATGTAGTGGCGGCGAAGGATCTCGACGTACTCGGCGATGGTCTGCTCCTCGTATTCGGACTGCAGTCGCGTGAATGTGGCGCGCAGGTGCTCGAGGTCCGCGTCGCTGAAGCGCGGCGGGCCGCCGGGGGTCGATTCGGGCGTGGCGGATGATGCGGGTGGTTCGGGTGATGCGGGTGGTTCGGGTGATGCGGGGCGTTCGGATGATGCGGGGGGGTCGGCGATGGGGGCGGCGATGGGGTCGGCGAGCTCGGGGACCATGGCGCTGAGGGGCCACAGGGCCTCGCGTGGGGCGTGCATCATCAGGACCTTGATCAGCATCGTGCCGGGGTGGCCGTCCTGGACCTCGGCGCCGCCGGGGCCGCAGCTGAGCAGGACGCGGGCGGATTCGGGGAGCTTGAGGGCGACGGTCGCGTCGCCGAGGCGGATCTGATGGGCGCCGGGTGCGAGGCCGGTGACGCCGAAGAAGGCCCGCGTCGCCTCCGTGGGGACCGCGTGGCCGTCGAGCGTCACCGACTCCGGGGCGCCCTGGAAGAACACGCTGGCCAGCGGCCACGGACGCAGCGCGCCGGAGCGCAGGGAGGCGCCGGAGCGGGCCTGGTCGCGCTGCTGTTGCTCGGTGTCGGCGTCGGCCGCGACGAGGCCGCCGCGGGCCCAGTCGCAGCTGCGCAGCTCGGTGGCGTTGGGCGCGAGCTCGAAGCGCCAGCTCGAGCGCTGGCCCTGGCGCTCGAGGACCAGGGTGTGCCGGCCCGGGGGCACATTGAAGAAGCCGAGGAAGGGCTGCTCCGGGGCGCGCGAGACGGGGTCGCCGACATCGACGCCGTCGAGCAGCAGGCGGTCGCAGGTGAGGGCATGAAGAATGAGGAGGCCGTGGCCCACGACGATATCCGTCGGCAGGTTGGGGGCGTGGGGGTCGACGTAGTAACCGACGACGGGGTCACTGACGGTGGGCGCCTCATCGTCGCCGGGGACGGCGGTGGGCTGCTCTTGAGGCGCCTGGGCGGCCTTTCCACTGAACATCTTCTTCAGCCACGAGAACATGGGGATACGATAACCGAAGCCCGGGCGGAGGCCGCCGCTCGGGTGCGTCCGGAACGACGTGACGCTCGGGCGCACGGGCCGCAGGGGGTCGGACGCTCGACATCGTGGCATTGGGGCGAGGCTTCGCGCAGCCAAGATCGTGGGTTCGTCGGTGTTTGGCGATCTCGCGCCTGGTAGGCGCAGGGCGCGACCTCGATGCTGCGGTCTCGATCCCTCAGCTGGGGTCGAAAGTGACCAGGGTAACGATGGTGGCCTGGTGGCGCGGCTGATATCCTCGCGCCTCCGTTGGTTGTGCGAGCTCCTGGACCTTCGATCGTACCGCGCTTTGTCGGCGACCTCGGTGACGCCATCGTGCCGCTCGACGAGGCCGCCTTCGACGCGCACCGCCGGATGCTCAGCAGCGAGTTTGTCAAGCTGACGGCGTGGATCCTCGTGATCTTGACGGCGGTGCTGTGGCCGACCGACACGCTGCTGTTCGGCGGGCAGCCGGAGGTGCTGGGGTTCTTCGGTTATTGGCGGCCGCCGATCCTGGTGCTGGCGGTGGTCACCCTGATCGGCTTTCGCTACTCGGCGACGGTGCGCGAGCACGCGGCGTTGTTCGCGATGATCAGCCTGGCCGCGGGAGCGGCGATCTGCGGGGCCGCGCTCGGCCACCTCGGCCCGCTCGGCGAGGTCTACTATCCGTGCTCTTGCCTGCTCTCGCAGGCGACCGTGCCGTTGATCGTGCGGCCGGTCTGGCGGCTGATCTGCAACCTCGTGGTGCCGCTCGCGTTCACGCTGCCGTACGCCTATTTTTACGCCGAATACTTTCGCAGTAATCCTTACGCGATCTCTTTGTTGGTGTTTCAGCTGCTGGCGATCGTCGCCAGCGTGGGGCTCGGGCACAGCCTCTATGCGCTGGTGCGCGGCAACTTCGCGCGCCGCGAGGCGCTCGCGGCCCAGGCCGCCGAGCTGGCGCGGGCGCGCGAGAAGTCCGAGCGGCTGCTGCTCAACATCCTGCCGGGGGCGGTGGCGACCCAGCTCAAGGACGGCGCGGCGACCATCGCCGAGGCGCACGACGATGTCACGGTGCTGTTCGTCGACATCTGCGGGTTCACGCGCCTGTCGGGGGGCTCGGGCGCGGCCGAGGTGGTGCAGATGCTCAACAAGGTGTTCTCGGCCTTCGACGCGCTGGTCGAGCTGCACAGCGTCGAGAAGATCAAGACGATCGGCGACGCGTACATGGTCGCGGCCGGGCTGCCGGAGCCGCGCGCCGACCATGCCCGGGCGATCGCCGACCTCGCCCTCGATATGCTCGCGGTGATCCGTGGGCTCTGCGACCCGGCCGGGGCGCCGCTGCAGGTGCGCATCGGCGCCCATTGCGGGCCGGTGATCGCCGGGGTGATCGGCCGCAAGAAGTTTATTTACGATCTGTGGGGTGATACCGTCAATACCGCGAGTCGCATGGAATCGCATGGTGAGCCGGGGTCGATCCAGATCACCGACGAGCTCGCGCGGCGACTCGGGCCGGCCTATCGTTGTGAGCTGCGCGGGGTGATCGCCGTCAAGGGTAAAGGCGAGATGGTCACCCACTTCTTGCGGGGCCCTGCCTGAGGGTATTTCGGGTGGCGGTGCCTGCGGTGCCTGCGGTACCGGCCGAGCCCGCGGTGTCCTTCGCACCGGCGGTGCCGCCCGTGTTGGGCGGGCCGGCCGAGCCGGCCGAGCCTGCGGAGCCGCCGTAAGCGGCCGAGCCGCCGTAACCGCCTGGGCCCGGTTGATTGGCGGAGCCGCCCGGCTCGCTTGCCGCGAGCGCGCCAGCTTTCATAAAAAGAGGCATCGAAGGAGAACCCGATGAAGCTGCTATCCCCGAAGATCCACGGCTATATCGATTATTTGGTCAGCGTCGTGTTCGCGATGGCACCGATGATGTTCATGATCGAGGGCGTAACCCCGGCCGTGATGGGTTGTTATGTGATCTCGGGGGCGCTGCTGCTGGTCTCGCTGGTGACGCGCTACCCGCTCGGTGTGGTGCCCTTCGTGCCGTTTCCGGTGCACGGTGCGCTCGAGCTGCTCGGTGCGCCGGTGATCGTCGCATATCCGTGGATCGCCGGGTTCGAGCGCGCCCTGCCGGCGCGTAACTTCTACATCGTCGCCGGGGTGGTGGTCTTCGTGCTGTGGCTGATCACCGACTATCGCGCGGCCGATCGCCCGGGGACGACGATGCGCTGAGGGCGACTAGAGGGCGACCCGCGAACGGCGAAGGATCCGCGGCTCGGCGACGGGGTTGACGATTCGGCGCTCGTGCAGGCCGCCGCGGGCCCGGGCGAGCATATCGACGTAGTCGACGCCGACGCAGGGCTTGCGTAACAGGTCGTCGAAGTTACCGGTGCCCATCATTTGCATACAATGGGTGTTGCATATGGCGGTGAATAGGACCGTCCACGGCCGTTGCTCGGGCGGGAAGTTCATGCGCAGGTGCTCGGCGATCGCCAGGCCCGAAAAGCCGGGGAGGCGGTGGTCGAGGAGCAGCAGGTCGGGCATGCGCTGGAAGCAGGCGGCGAGGCCGGAGGGGCCGTCGGCCACGCCGCGCACGTCGGCGTAGCCGCGGCGTCCGAGCCAGCGCATGACGATATCGAGCGATAGCTCGTCGTCCTCGACGACGAGGATGTGCTGCCGGTGGCCCAGCAGGTCGCCCGCGGAACTCGATGGCGTGGAGGAGGTCTGCGACACACAGCAACCATCCCGCGGCTCCGCGGTACCAGCCACCCGTGGGCTCGCGCGGGTCCGATGCGTAGCGCGCCGAAGCGGCGAAAGCGATGGTCCGACGGGGCGCACCGTGTGCGAGGTGTGACCGGGCGTGGGGCCGCGTTCGGGGTCCGCAGTGAGCGCCGCAACATCGGGCGCCGGGGAGGCAGTGCAAAGCCCTGCAGCCGCGATCGCGCCGGCGTGTAGACTCGCGGCGTGCGTCGCCATTTGCTGCCTCTCGTGATCCCCGTCGCGCTGGCGACCATGCTCGCCTGCGCGGGAGAGGCCGCACCGATCGCCGTAGCGCCGGCCACCGAGGCGGTGATGCATGGGCCGGCACCGGCGCTGCAGCCGACGGTGTCGACGCCGGTGTCGACGCCGACCGCAGCGACCACAGCAATCGCAGCGACGCTGCGCCGACATACGGTGCAGGCCGATGGCCACCCGATCGCGGTGTACAGCAAGGTACCGCCGCATCCGCGCGCGGCGATCTTGCTGGTGCATGGACGGACCTGGAGCGCGCTGCCGGACTTCGACCTGCAGGCGCCGGGCGCGAAGGTCTCGTTGATGGACGCGCTGGCCGCCGCGGGCGTGGCGGCCTATGCGGTGGACCTGCGCGGCTATGGTGGGACGCCGCGCGACGTGACCGGGTTTGCGACGCCGGAGCGCTCGGCCGCGGATGTCGCCGAGGTGCTGCGCTTTGTCGAGGCGGACGCGGGGGCGGGGCGGCCGTATCTGCTGGGTTGGTCGCTGGGCTCTCTGGTGTCGGCATTGACGGTGCAGACGTGGCCGGAGTCGGCGGCGGGCGTGGTGCTGTATGGGCATCCGTGTCGCGGGACTGGCCGGACGAAGCCTGCGGCCAAACCTGCGGCCAAAGCCCCGGTCACGGAGCCAGCGATCGAGGCGCCGGCCCCGAAGCGGGCCGCGAACACGGCGGCCTCGGCGGCCTCGGACTTCATCACGCCGGGCTCGGTGTCGCGGGAGGTGATCGATGCATTCGTGGCGGCGGCGCTGCAGGCCGATCCGGTGCGGGCGGACTGGCGAGGCGGTTCGAGCTGGGACGGACTGCGGCTCGCGGCGCTGCGTGTGCCGGTGCTGGTGATCCACGGCGAGCGCGATCCGGTCAGCGCGCGCGGCTGCATGGCCAGTCGCTTCGCGGAGCTCGAGGGTGTCGACCGGCGCTGGGTGGTGCTCGCGGGCGGAGACCACGCAGCGCACCTCGAGCGCAGCGCACCGGCCTTCGCCGCGGCCGTGCTCGAGTTCATCGCCGCGCCCGCCTCGCGCTGACGGGCCGGGCCGCGGTCCGGGGCGAGCCCGCCGGGCCCAGCGTCGCCGCCGCTGCGTGAACCTGTCCCCGGGGATATGTCTTAAACGACATGGTCCATGGAGCATGTGGAGACAGGCGATGATGGCGGGGCGCTCGCCGGGCGGCACAAAGGATCGTAGGCTGATGATGGTCCCGGGTCGGTGTGGCGGCGGACAGATCCGCGCGGGCCGGGATCGAGGAGAAGAACCAATGCAACGACGAATCGTGACGATTTTGGCCCTTTGTTTGACCGCTGGCCTGGCGGCCTGCAGCGAAGACGAGCCCGGCGGCCTGCCGGAGCCGCCGACCGAGTTGAGCGCCGAGCTCGATGCGTCGAGCGGCGTGGTCCTGACCTGGAACGACGCCGGTGACGAGCAAAAGTATGTGGTCAAGCGGCAGGCGGTGGGGGTCGACAGCGGATTCGTCGTGATCGCGGAGCTGCCGGCCGACACGGTCGAATACAAGGATAACAAGGTCACCAGCGGCAAGACCTATCGCTACCAGGTGCTGTCGGAGAACCCCTATGGCGAGTCGGCCTCCGAGGAGGCCACGATCGACGTACCGTGAGCGGGCCCTGCTGAAATGTGATTGACGCGAATTTTCCCGGGGTGCTAAAGCCGATCTTCGGCGAGTCGCCGCTGCGGCGCGCCGGGGAGACGCATCCGTGACCGCGAGCAAGATCCAAATTGCTGAACTGGCGCTCCGCGACATCGCCATGGCCTACCCGGAGGCGCACGAGGACTTTCCGTGGGGCCACCGGGCGATCAAGGTCAAGGGCAAGGCGTTCGTGTTCATGTCCGGGGGCGACGAGCAGCTGACGCTGACGACCAAGCTGCCCGCGTCCAGCGAGGTGGCGCTGCTGCTGCCCTACGTGTCACCGACCGGCTATGGCCTCGGCAAGAGCGGCTGGGTCACCGCGACGTTCGGACCGCAGGACGAGGCGCCGGTCGAGATGCTGCGCGAGTGGATCGACGAGAGCTTTCGCGCCGTCGCGCCGAAGAAGCTGGTCGCGCAGCTGGCCGCGCCGGCGGTCGCGGTGAAAGCGACGGCTGTGAAGGCGGGGAGGGCGACGGCTGCGGTGAAGACGCCCGCGGTCAAGAAGGTGGCCAAGAAGGTGGTCAAGGTCGGGGCGGCGAAGGTGCGGCGGGCGCGGGCCTGAGCGGCTCGCGGCGGGTGTGCGGGGCGTCGCAGCCGGCCTGACGACCTGGATGGGCTTCCGGTGTAACCTCGCGGGCGAGGTGGACGTATGTCGATGCGTCCATGAGGAGGATGACAGACATGACGAGCACGACGACGACGCGCACCATGACCCGAAGAACGCTGCTGTGCCTGGTCGTTGCTGCGGCGGCTTGCGGGAGCGCCGACCCGACGCAGAAGAAGTCGACGCCGGTGGCCGAGCGCGCGGCGCCGACGAAGACGACGACGGGGCCGACGGAGGTTGGTTATTTCGCGGGGGGTTGCTTCTGGGGGGTCGAGCACTTCCTGGAAAAGATGCCGGGCGTGGTTGCGGTCGAGTCGGGGTACATGGGCGGGCCGAAGGATTCGCCGACCTATGATGAGGTGTCGAATGGGGACAGCGGGCACGCGGAGACGGTGCGCGTGACCTTCGAGCCGCAGACGATCGGCTACGCCGCGGTGGCGAAGCGCTTCTTCGAGATCCACGACCCGACCGAGGTCGATCGCCAGGGGCCCGACATCGGCACCCAGTACCGATCCGCCGTGTTCGTCACCGGGCCGGCGCAGCGCGCGGCGGTGGAGGATCTGATCGGCAAGCTCAAGGCCAATGGTTATGCGGTCGCCACCACCGTGCATGACGCGGGGAAGTTCTGGCTGGCCGAGGAGTACCACCAAAACTATTACGTGCGGACCCAGAAGCAGCCGTATTGCCACACGCCGGTGCCCCGCTTCGATCGGCCGGCCGAGGGCTGAGCATCGCGGCGCGCAGAACTTGTAATCTGCGATACGTAATCTGCCAGCGGTTGACGAATGTCGGGATCCCCCGAGGAGCGAAATCTCGGGGTTTAGGGCTGGAGGCGGGCCAGCAGGCTGCTATGCTCGCCTGCCATCATGATCGAGCTCAGCATGGAATCTCCGGGGCACGCGCCCCGGGTGCAACGTTTCTCGTCGACGGTGATCACGGTCGGTCGCGCGACGGACTGCGAACTATGTGTGGACGACCCGGCGGCGTCGCGACGACATTGCCGGATCTCCCGGAGCCTGCAGGGCTGGCTGGTCGAGGACCTCGGCTCGGTGAACGGCACCCGCGTCGCCGGTGAGCGCTTCGTCGGCACGGTCGAGGTGGCGCCCGGCGCGGTGATCGAGATCGGTGAGCTGCGGCTGCGCATCGGCGGGCACGCGCCGGGCCGGGCGGTGGCGCGGAGTCGGGTGGCGGAGCCTGTCCTGGAGGACAGGGTCCGGGCGGTGGAGCCTGTCCTGGAGGACAGGGTTGTGCGGGGGCGGGCGGAGCCTGTCCTGGAGGACAGGGCGAGGCGTGAGCGGGGGCGCCGAGGCGCGTGGCTGCGGGCGCTGCTCGGGGTGACGGCGGCGGTCGGGGTCGCGGGGCTGGGCGGTTGGGCCAGCGCGCAGGCGTGGGACCGGCCGCTCGTGTTGCGGGCGCCCGCGCTCGCGGGCTGCGATGTGGCGGACCCGCGGCTGCGCCAGGCCGATGCGATGGCCGATGCAGCGGCGCTCGAGCCCGATGCGACGCAGGCGGTTCGTGCGGCGCTGGGGGCGTTGCTGCAGGCGCGGGCGCTCGGCTGCGCGGACCGGTCGCGCGCCGGTGCGGTGCTGGGCGCGGCGCTCGGACGGCTGGGCAGTCAGCAGCTCGGGCAGCACGCGGGTGCGCTGCGGGGGCTGGCGGCGGCGCGCGACACGAAGGTGGTCGCGCTCGATGATGAGGGGCAGGTG
>Ga0116158_10002132_pt1 | contig 17583 bp, 16 predicted proteins | sample AD_UKC052_MetaG_FD_89883 | JGI IMG/M metagenome (GOLD analysis project Ga0116158, IMG submission 89883) | Active sludge microbial communities of municipal wastewater-treating anaerobic digesters from USA - AD_UKC052_MetaG | ecosystem: Engineered > Bioreactor > Anaerobic > Digestate | place: USA... | reverse complement strand
GGAGGACAATCATCGACCCGCGTGACACGCGGCGGTAGTGTGCCGCCTCATCGATGCACGCGCAGTCGCGCATGCACAGGTTCCTCATGCGTGCGGACTCAACGTCCCAGCAGGGCTGAGGCGGCGATGCTGACGCCGGTGGCGAGAAGCAACACGCACACGATCCTGAGCACCGTCTCGCGTCGCCAGCGGGGGGGATAGCGTCGCAGCAGCCAGGACGTCCCCAGCACCGCAGGGGCGGCGAGCAGGATCATCTTCAGCGCAAGCAGGCTGAACTGTCCCGTTGCCAGGACGACGACAATCCGCATCACGCTCATCGTGGTCAGCGCGGCAACCAAGGTGGCCCGCAGGGCTTCCATTGCCATGGGCTGTCGGTAGAAGTGGTACACAAGCGGGGGGCCGCCGGCCGAAAACAGGCCGCCCAGCAGTCCCGAGAGCAGGCCGAAGCCGCCGAACCAGATGCCGCTGGACCGTACTGGCAGCACGTTTCCCGGCCGCAACATGGTGATCGCGCACGCGAAGATGGTCACGCCAAGCGTCACGCCCAACACGGTCATGACGTTTGCGCTCAGCCACTTTAGCAACATCACACCCGCGAGAACCCCCGGCGCGGATCCAGCCACCGCCTCGAGATAGGCAGTACGGTCGACGTGTCTCAGCGAGGTGCGCAGCATTGCCGCCGCGCCCAGCACGGCCAGCGTGGTTGCCACGTTCGCCAGGTCCGTCACGGGCGCAAGCTGGAAGAGTCCGGCGAGCCCAAGCAGTACCAGCACGAACGCGAAGCCTGTCAGCCCCTGCGCCAGGGTCGCGACCACCACGAAAGCGATGAACAGTGCGACCTGGGCGCCGCTCATGCGCCCCTCTCGCCACGAAAGTGCAATCCCTGGCGACCGGAAATGATCTGGAGTGTCCTCAGCACCTGCATGCCTTGCGAAGCCAGCGGAATGATGTGCATTCGTTGTATGTTCATGCGTTCAAAGGTGTTCACCATTCGACAGCATTCGATCTCCGGACCTATCACATGCCGAACGCTCGCGGAAGGCATCTAGCCCTGGCTCAATGTTCAGTCGAACGGAGGCTCAAGTTAGCTCGGCGGCGACACCTTGGGCATTCGTCGCGTACGAACTCGCTGTGTATGCCCAACAGGAAGGCTGAACGGTTCGTGCAAACCAACCTGCGCGAGTGGGCGTACGTCCGCCCTTATGAGAGTTCAGCGAGCGCGGAGCCGCCCTGCAGCCTCTTACTGACGGCAACTGGCTTCGCCAACACTCCGTTGAGAATCGCAAGCCGCCCATCAGAGGAGGATTCGCGCGTGAACAACGCCTTGGGATTCGACATTTAGAGCGGCAGATGCGTAAATGCATCGAGAACGCGTGTCTCCAGTTGCACCCGATGGACGCTGAAGCGCCAGCCGCTCCCGACCCGGACCAGCTCGTCCAGGTAGCGGCCGACCGCGAAGAGACTGGTCTCCCCCGTGGGCAAGGTGCGAAACACCGAGAACGCGGTTTCTCCACGCGCCTCGTCACCCGTCACGCTCACCAGCGGCGGTCCAAGAACATGCAGGCGTCTTGCTGGATCTCGCACGTGTCTCGGCACCTCCGAGATGGTCTTTTGCAACAGCGGCAGCTCCTGCTTCCACCAGGCCAGTTCCTTGCCTAGCTCGGTGCTGTAGGCGGTGACCTCGTACGTGCCGGCGGCATCGAACTGCTGGACCCATTCTGAAAGCTTCTCGGCGTTCAGAAGTGAGGCAGTGCGTTGAATGAACTGCTGGACCTCAAAGGCGTCCACTAGGTTTTCATAGCTCACGACGTCACCTCCTGCGCGTCCCGAGCGAATGGAGCAGAGGCGCTGCGCCCCATCAATCGGCCCCACTCTTGATAATAGGCTCGAAGGTTCGCGTCGTCGGTCGGATTGAGGTCTTCTTCGCGTGCGAGGATGCTGTAGCGGACTGCGTCGGCGCGCATGGACCGGTACTGCGATTCCACCGCAATCAGGTCTTCGGGCAGGTTGCGGCCCGCCGGACCCCAGAACATGTTGTGGTGCCGCAGCCTGAGTTCCCGCGTCTCAGCGTCGTCGTCGGCGACACCGAGCCCCCGCCATTCGATCATTGTGTGCTGCTCGTCGATGGGGCTCATGCGGTCAATTCGCACCACGTTGGAACGAATATTCACCATCAGATCGGGGAAGAAGTTGACCACCCGCATTTCGTTGTCGCGCATGCCCGGCAACGTACCGCCGGTCACGTTGGTATAGCCACCGCGCTCGTACGCGACGGCTGCCTCGCCGTCAGACCAGTAGCCACTGTGGCCATTGGGAAATAGCCTGAGCTTCATCGGGCTGCTCTTGCCCAACACCCAAGGCTGCGTGGATCGGTTGATCGTGTGCAGCATACTGTGATACCGCTCGCTGTTATTGTCCTGCCACAGCTTCCAGTTCGCCTTGACCACGGCCTTGTGAAAGTGGATGACTTGCATCGGCACAGAGCCGAGTGGACCCTGCAAGGGTTGGAGGATATCTCCGAGATATTCCTGCAACGCAGGCGCGTCCGGATCCAGGCAGGTGAAGACGAGCCCGAGCACGGACTCGGTCCTCACCGGAACCAGGCCGAGCGCAGCCTTGTCTAGACAGGCGCGCTCGTATCCTTCCGGCTTGGAGACCACCCGCAGGCTTCCGTCCAAGCCGTAGTTCCAGTGGTGGTAGAAGCAGGTGAACGAGCGCACGTTGCCTGACTCTGAGCGCACCACCTCCGCCGCGCGGTGCCGGCAAACGTTGAAGAAGGACCGGATGCTGCCGCTTTCGTCGCGGACCACGATGAGCGGCTTTCCCGCGACCTGCGTGGTGCGGAAGTCACCGCTGTTCGGCAGCTCGCTCTCATGGCAGACAAACTGCCACACCTTGGAGAACAGGCGTTCCTGTTCCTCCCGGAAGATGGATGGATCGGTGAAAATCCGGTTGTCCAGATAGTGGCTGGGCGGCAATGCCGGAGGCAAGTGGCCAGGGTTCTGCATGGGATGTACCTGCTTGGTTCGGCGCGGAGCGCGCGCCTTGGGAAAAAATCGGTTGCCGGTAACGCTACTCGGCGACGAGGCTCGCCCGCTTGGCGACGCTGCCCCAAATTTCAGCTTCCCGCTTCAGGAATTTCGCAAATTCCTCCGGTGAGTTTGCAACAACGTCGAACTCATTGGCTTCCATCCTTTTCTGGACTTCGGGACTCGTGAGCGCCCGCGCGAACTGCTGCTGCATGTCGCGTACCACCGGGTCCGGCGTGCTGGCCGGAGCAAGGAAACCGATCCAGATGGTGGCACTGAAATTCGGGAAGCCTGCCTCCGCCATGGAAGGGACATTGGGAAGCGCCTTCAGCCGCTTGCTGCCGGTAACCGCGAGCGCTTTCAGCCGGCCGTCCTTGACGTATGGAATGACGTTTGCCGCCGCGAATACCCCTGCGTGGGTCACCTTGCCGAGGAGATCGGTGATGGCGGGCGCAGCCCCCTTGTAGGGGACGTGCTTGAGCTCGATGCCCGCACGGGACTTGAACAGCTCCATCGTGAGGTGCGACGCGCTGCCGGCGCCGATGGATCCGAAGTTCATATTCCCATCGGACTTCTTCGCCAGGGCCACGAACTCAGCCAAGGTGGACACTGAGACTTCAGAGTTGACCACCAACACCTGCTCGGAAGTGACACCCAGCGTGATCGGCTTCAGATCCTTCTGCAGATCGTATTGCAGGTTCTTCGAGAGGAACGTACTGATGACGAGCGGATTGAAACCGGTGAGGATGGTGTGACCGTCACCCGGCGACTTCGCAACTAGGGTAGCGGCAATGTTGCCCGACGCGCCCGGTTTCGCATCGGCAATCACCGACTGACCGAGGGCCTGCTGCAACCCCGGGATCACGGCACGCGCGACGAGATCAACCGTTCCCCCCGATGCCGGGACCACAATGCGCACGGGCTTGCTCGGTGTCCAGGATTGCCCGAAGGCAAGAGGAGAAGCCAGAGCGGCCGAAGCAACGCAAATCAGCGTGAATATTTTAGGCTTGGAGGTCCCGAGGAGGAGGAGGGCGCGGTGTGTCTCGACGGCGGCTTCAATCTTTGATACCAGCCTATTCTAGTCGTTCCCGCGGGGCCGGCGTCTTGCGGTTTTCCCTGAAAATGTCCGGAGTGTGGACAGATCAGAGTCGCGTTGAGATGTCGCACGCCGCATTGGCGGTCTGGCTGCGAGAGGAGTGCAGTGCGGCGCCGCGCAGCCGCATCTCCGCCCCGAACACGCAGACTGCCGCCACCGGCTGGCCGCTTTTTGTCAGCACCGGCGAGGCGACGGCCACCGTCCCCGCCATCACTTCGGCGTGCGTCACGAGCACACCGTCCTGGAGCACGGTCTGGAGGTCACGGGCGATCAGGTCGCGTGCATGTCTACTGAGCTGACTAAGCGACTGCCGCCGCTGGTCCGGCGTCAAGTGCGCCAGTATGACCTTTCCGCCGGCACCGTTGTGCAGCGGCTCGGTATAACCCACTCCGCGGCTGAACGAGAGGGCCTGAGGGCTCTTCCGCTCGAAGACGCACATGCGATGGGTAGCGGAGACGGGCATCATGAGCGCGACGGTTTGCTGGGTGCTACGCCAAAGCTGTTCTAGCGGGCCGGCAGCCAGAGTGACCAGTGGAGGCGCAGGCGTCCACGTGCTCGCGAGCAAGCCGGTGCGGGCGCCCAGCTGGAAACGTAGCGGGTTCCCGAACGAGTAGATCAGTCCCCTGGTTTCCAGTGTTCGCAACAGTCGGTAGAGAGTGGGTCGGGACAGCCCGGTGCGCTGCTGCAGCGCCGGAATATCGAGAACCGGCTCCTGCTGTGTGAAACTGAAGAGCACTTCGATGGCGCGTTCCACGGAACGCACCGAGCTGTCACTCAAGATCTGGCTTGTGGTGGGTTGCGACTTCGAATAGAGCTCTGCCATACACATGCTTGCTGAGACTTACCGATTAAAGATCCAGAACAAGGCAAGCTGACCTGGAGCGGGAACAGCAAGGCAGGAACTGGTCGTTCGCGGCCTGCTCCTGCGGCGTCAGGTACATGTCCCGATGGTCGGGCTCTCCTTCGAGCACGCGTGTGAGGCAGGTCCCACACACGCCTTGCTCGCAAGAGGTCGGCACCAGGATACCTGCGGCCGCAAGCGCCGAGGTCACCGAGGCATCGGCCGCAACGCGGATGGTTCGACCGGAGCTGGCTAGCTTAACCTCGAAGCTTCCGTCGGTGGCCAGCTTCTGCGGCGCGGCGCTGAAGAATTCGTAGTGAAGCTGGTCCTGCGGCCAGCCGCTGCTGCGCGCATTGGACAGCACAGCGTCCATAAAACCCTTGGGACCGCAGGTGTAGATGTGGACTCCGCGCCGTGGCGTGCGCAGCAGCGCGGGCAAGCCGAGCTTCTGCTGCTGCGGGCCGTCGTCAAGGTGCAACTGCACGTGCGCTGCATAGCCCGCCTGCTGGATGCGCTCCCGGAACGCTGTGCGTTCCACCGAACGCGAACAGTAATGCAGGGTGAAAGGCTGCTTGAGCACGTACAGCCGCTCGGCCATGCACAGCAAGGGCGTGATGCCGATGCCGCCGGCGATCAGCAAGGTCTCCTCGGCACCCGGAGTGAGTGGGAAATGGTTCCGCGGTGCGCTGATGGTGATCACATCACCTTCGCGCACGAGCTCGTGCATCGCGCGCGATCCTCCCCTGCCCCGCGGGTCCTTGAGCACGGCAATCTGGTAGCGGTGCGACTCCTCAGGATCGTTGCACAGCGAGTACTGGCGCGTGACACCAGAGGGCAACAGAACGTCCACGTGCGAGCCCGCAGAGAACGGAGGCAGTGCCCTGCCGTCGGTGCTCACCAGTTCGAACAAGGCAATGTCCAGCGCAAGGGGAATCTTGCGCGCCACGCGCACTTGCAGCATTTGCGCATTCATGGTCTCGACTTCTCCCGACTGGCAGACGAAGAAATGCTCGCGCCGCGCTGCGAACCGGCAGCCGACGCGGCTGTCCCGATCCGTAGAATCTGCGCATGCGCAACTCTCCCCGTGTGCCCCTTGAAAACAGAATCTCTTACCGCTGCCTGTCGGTGGCATCGCGCATCACACGCCATCTCGCCCCGCGGTGGAAGAGCGAGTTCGGCCTGACGGTGACCAGCTGGCGTGTCATGGCCGTCATCGGACGCTACGAGCCGCTGTCGGCGATGCAGGTCGCCGAGCGCACCAGCACCGATGCCTTCTTCGTCGGCCGGGCGATCGACAAGCTGGTCGAACAGGGATACCTCAAGAAGGGCGTGGACCCCGACGATCGCCGGCGCTTGCGACTGAGCCTCACGGCCACCGGCAGGAAAGTCCACCGGCAGGTGGAGGACATGATCAACCTGGTGGAAGCCGACCTGCTCGCCGGGATTCCCGCCGATCATCTGAGTACTTTCTTCGCCACCATTTCCCTGCTGGAAAGCCGAGCCGGCAGGCTTGGCGGCTGCGATCCGTAGCCGGGTCACTTGTCGAGAGTGATCCCCGCCTTGCGAATCACGCCGCCCCAGCGCTTGTACTCGGCCTTCAGGTAGGTATCGAACTCCTCCGGAGTCATCCCTCGGCTTTCCACGCCGAGTTCCTTCAACTTCTCCTGGACCTCACCCTGATTCAGGATCTGGCGCATCTCATCGGAGAGCTTGCGGCGGATCTCGATGCCGGTACCTGCGGGTGCCAGCACCGCGAACCATGGGCCCGAGACGATTTCAGGGTGACCCGCCTCGGCGAAGGTCGGCACCTGCGGCAGCACGGTGCTGCGTCGGGCAGACGCGATGGCGATGGGCCGCAGCTGGCCGGATCGGATGCGCGGCACGAGGTTGATCGTGTCCCCGATCATCATGCCGACCCGCCCGGCCAGAACGTCCGTCAGGGCGGGAGGAAACCCCTGATAGGCAACGTGAGTGAGACCAAGCCCAGTCAGCTGGTTGATCAGTTCGCCGGTGACATGCCCGGTGGTGCCCACTCCTTGCGTGCCAAAGGTCATCTTGTCCGGGTTTGACTTGGCAAAAGCAAGCAAGTCGGAAAAATTAGCCACCGGAAACGCTTGGTTGGTCACCAAAAGGTTCGGTGCCTCGGCCACGAGGGTGACCGGCGCGAACGCAGTTTCGGCGTTGTAAGGCAAGCGCTTCATCAGGAACGGATTGAGCACCAGTGGCCCCTGCGCCGTAAACAGGAAGGTGTGCCCGTCGGCCGCGGCCCGCGCTACCGAGTCCGCACCGACGGTTCCGCCTGCGCCGGGGCGGTTCTCCACCACGACGTTTTGACCCAGCCGTCCTTCCAGGTGCCGGCCCATCAGACGGGCCACTACGTCGATTGAGCCGCCTGCGGCAAACGGGATCACGAAGCGGATCGGCTTGGAGGGCCATGCAGCATCCCTGGGCTGCGCCTGCGCGGCGAACGCAAAGGCGGTGGCCACTACAGCGGCAGCCAGCGCGAGGGGTCGGCGGAACTTCACGAGAACATTCACTGGAGTCTCCTTTGGATTGGTGGTGAGGCACGGGCTCGCTTCGCTTTGGCGGCGCGCGCCGACCTCCTGCAGCGGCGCGCTCAGGCGCTCGGCACGGTGGCAGGATGGGTTCCCGCCTGCTCTGCGGTCATCTCCTTGGGCAAGAGCATGGCGACGGCGCGCCGCTTGTACAGATCGGCGCGCGAGACGGCCGCCGGGATCGTGCCTTCCGTGGCGAACTTCTTCGCGGATTCGATCAGGCGCCGGCGGCACTTGACGATTGCGGTATCCGAAGAGCCCAGGTGTTCCTTGGTCCGGTCGGCGATCGCGCCCTGGCTCTCCTGCACTACGAGATCCTGCAGCTGGGCGCTCAGGACGCCGGTGAACGAGCCGCTCTTCTGGAGGGTGCGGTCCATTAGGTAATCATTGGCGCGGTTGCCCTCGGGGATGTAGGTTCCCGAAACGAGCTTCGCGTAGTCGAGCCCGCCGCCCTTGTACTCGGCGAGTTCATCGTTGCTCAGAGGACGTCCAGCGTGGTAGCGGATGCGGTACCACCAGCAGTTCTCATCGTCGATGGGGATGAACAGGTTGGCCCTGCAGACCAGGCCTTCGGCTGTCGGCACCAGGACGGCGGTGGGCATCAGCCACTGCGTGATGCGCCAGTAGAAGGTGTCCTCGCCTCCGTCCCGGCGCGCAGAGATGCGCATACCGTAGTCGGTGTCCTCGCAGAAAAAGCGTGGCGCCCCGTCGGCATCGCCGTACTCCTGCAGGTGGCCTACGTTGAACACGTCCTTCTCCATGGGCGCGATGGACCGGTGCAGAAAGGTAAGGTGCGCTGTGTCGATGCTGCCTTCCAGCGCCTGCTGGTAATTGCATTTCATCAGGCACTTCGAGGTGTAGAAGTTCTGTGCCGGCAGGCTCATGAATTCCATCTGCGGCAAAGGCGGGACGCACTCCTGCGGGCCCAGGTAGGCCCAGACGATGCCTCCGGCTTCGTGGACCGAGTATGCCTTGGCGCGAATGTTCGGATTGCACCGCATCGGGCTGCCGGCAGGTTCACTCGGCATGTCCAGCAGCTCGCCGGTGACGCTGAACTTCCAGCCGTGGTACACGCAGCGCAGCCCGCCTTCCTCGTTGCGCCCGAAGAACAGCTCGGCCAGGCGGTGCGGGCAATGCGCGTCCAGCAGGCCGACCTTCCCGCTGGAGTCCCGGAAGGCGACGAAGTTCTCGCCCATCAGCCGAACCCGCACCGGAGGGCAATCCGGCGCCGGCAGCTCCTCGCACAGAAGCGCGGGCTGCCAGAACTGCCGGAACAGGCCACCCATGGCCGTGCCGGGGCCGACGCGGGTGAGGATCTCATTGTTTGCAGAATTCAGCATGTTTGACCTCGGACGAAAATTACTTGCGGTTCGCTATTATTCGATCGCATCCACCGGCTGTCAATGCCGCCGCCCCGTCCCCACCGCCGGTGGGGGCAATCACCGGTCACACATACGGGGCTGCCGAGGCTAAGCGGCCCGAAACTCAGCAATCCAGGGTGCGCAGCACGTCCGGCAGGATCCGCCGGATTTGACCGGAGATGAACGGCACCCCGAGCGGGTCGCCGAACACTCCGGCGGTAGGCGGACCGATGGCCCTCAACGTGGGTTGCGGGTTCCCGGCCGCATCCAGCGCTTCGCAGTGGGATCCCACATGCAGGCCGATGCCGGTCGGGTCCAGCCGCAGCCAACCGTGGTCTGCGAGGGCATTCAGAAAGGGGTTGAACCGCCAGCCAGCGCCGGGGTCAAGCCCGGTGCAGTTCACCACCCAGTCGAAGTGCCTGACCGCCGGTTCCCCCGAACGCGTGTCCTTCATTTCCACCCGGATTCCGCCGTCTGGCGCAGAAGGATGGACCGCAAGCAGCGTGGCGGCCGCAAAGCGCACGCGGCCGCTGCTCTCCGCCCGCCTCACGCCGGCGTCGTTCATGGGCGGGCAGCGGAACCGGTGGGCGTCGTAGTAGACGCGCAGTCGCCGCAGGAAGCGGTTTTTCTCCTCGACAGGCAGCTGCGGCCAGATCTTGAACACGGCATCGCGCAAAGCGTCGAAGCTGTCTTGCCAAGGCAGCCCCGCTGCGCTGCAGCGGCGCATCTCGCGGCGCAGCGCCTTCGACCATGCGCGGATGCGCAGGGGCTCGTCCCGAAGGAAGGCAGGCACCGGTGGATCGAATACCACCGGTGGCCGGTGTCCCTTGGGCGCTGCCGCACCGAGGATATGTGGGGCGTGCGGGCGCGGCCGAAGCCCCCGACGGGACACGACGAGGAGCTCGGCTCGGTGTTCGCGGCGCAGCAGCGTCGACACGATGTCCAGCGCCGTGAGGCCGCTGCCCACCACCAGCACGCGCGCATCGGCCGGGATGGCTTCGAGGCACCCCGGCTCCAGCGGGTTTGCGATGATTCCCGGATGCCCGGCGTGTTCTGGCAGGAAGGGCGGCCGCAGCGAGGGCTCCGGGTTGCCGGTGGCGAGCACCAGGAGGTCGGCCTCGAGCCGGCGGCCGCCCGACGTGACCACGCGATAGGCCCCGTCCGGGCGCGACACCGCCACGGCGAGGTCCCTCACGTGCTCCATGCTGGAGCCGGGGCGAGCGTGCGACGCCTCGCGCCGCAGCAGGTCGGTCAGGAACGCTCCGAAATCCCGCCGCCGCAGGAAGACGTGCCCGCCCCCGGAGCGGCACTTCTCGTCGGAGTGCAGGACCCCGGCTCCTTCAACCCATTCCCGCAGTTCGCCGGGCCGGTCCGGGTCGATGACATGACCTTCGAGCGGCGCGTTCAGCCGGTGGTCGGCGTCGGCTGCGGAGTACGCAAGCCCGCGCCCGAGATGCTCGCGCGGCTCGATGATGGAGATCGCCACGGGGAACGTGGCAGCACGCAGTAGTTGCAGGGCGAAACAGGCGGCGGAGAACCCGCCGCCCACGATCACGACGCGCCGGGACTGCACTGACCCTCCCCTGTCCGGGTGCGATCCTGCGGCGGCACGGCCCGAGGCCTGCCGCTCGGCTGGGTCGTTGGACATGCAGGAGCTGTGTCTAGCGCTGGAGCCACGATTCGACGCGGCCCGTGAAGGTGTGGTGCATCGCGCCCGATCACCTTTGCGTACTGGCCGGCGCTGAGCGTGCGATTGCTGGCTGCCCAGATCTGCGCGACGCACGGCGTGTTCACCGGGTCCCGGGTGAAGGCGGATGCCTCTGCCATGCCTGCTGGAGACGGCGCAGCTTGTCTGCATCTGCGGTTGCCTTCTCGCGGGTCGTCACATAGACCGCGACAGTCCAGCGCGTCAGCAACTCGATCCCCTTGCTTCCCGCCATGTCGAAGACCGTGTGAGCGCCCTTTTCCTCCAGCACTATCGTGACGGGCGTAAAGGCCACCACCGCGTCGGCCTGCTTGGCTTGGAAGGAGGCCACTGCCTGCGGTCCCAGACCCACCGCGAGATAGGACACGTCGCGCTCTGCATCGGGTCCGGCGTGCTTCAGCAAGGCCCTGGCAAGCGCGCGTCCTTCCGAGCCCAGCGCCGGCACGCCGAAGGTCTTGCCCTTGAGGCTGCGCATCGCCTCCTGCAGCGACTTGCCCGCAGCGAGCTCGCGCCTGGCCAGCAGCGAGCTCGCGCCTGGCCAGCAGAACCGAGGGTGCCGCCGACTGGTGCGAATACACCTGCACCAGCTGCTTGGGCCCGGAGACCGTGTTGCCATTGAGCAGCATCTGGTTGGTCCCGCTCGTGGGGTACAGATCGATGCTGCCGCCCAGCAAGGCGGCGTGCGCCGCAGGCGACGCGCCGAAGTCCACGCTCTGCACGTCGGTCCGCATCGTCTGTCTTGATCTGAAGGCCGTCGGAATAGTCCGGCACCGGCTTGTCCTTGCGGCTTGGGCGACTCAATTGTCCATGCCTGCGAATGATTCTAGCCAGCAAGAGTTCATCCTGAGTCTGATTCACGTGCGGGCGCTCTTCGTGATCTCGTCCCTACCACGACGTGCGAACCAAGGTTGATACAATCATCGGGCAGCTTCAAAGTCCAATGCGCTCCGCAGGTGCCCCCCCCCATTGATCGCCCTCGACCAGCCCCGAAAATCACGGGGGTACATCTGCCGCGTACCTTTGAAATAGTGCGTGACCAGCTGCGAAATGAGATTCGCACTGGTGCCTACGTTGCCGGGGACAAGTTTCCGAACGAGAGGGAGCTCGCCGACGGGCTGGGCGTCAGCCGGCACGCGGTGCGTGAGGCCTTGCGCTTCTTAGAGAGCCAAGGCATGATCGAAATGCGAAAAGGCGGCACCGGCGGAGCATTCGTCAAGCGGCCGGACGAAAGCCTGATCAGCGGTGCGATTCAGGCGGCGGTCGATTTTGACGTCGTCAGCATCGCACACTTGACCGAAGCCAGGCTCCACCTCGAGGCCATTGTAGTGCAGCTCGCGTGCGAACGGGCCACCGAGGAAGAGATCGCCCAACTGGAAGAAAACGTCCGCTTAGCCGAGGCAGCCATGGAAGCCGGGAATAGGCAGGAGCGCGTGCGCCTCAACATCGAGTTTCACAACATCCTCGCGCGTGCCACCAAGAACCCGCTGATGCTGACCATGACCCAGGCGCTGCTCGCAACATTGAACGAGATCACCTCGCGGGTGGGCCCCGTAATGGGGCGCGAGCTTTTCGAAGGGCGCAAAAAGTTCATCGCTCATCTGAAGGCACGACGGACGCGGGCTGCGGTGCGGGACATGCAGGCTCACTTGGAGCGGTTGCATCGTGACCTGCTGGCCCTGGCCCCTCGCCGGTGACGGGGAGCCGACCGCCACGACTCGGGCGTTCACCACCCGGTATTCGGTGGACTACGACCGCTCCCTCCGCAATCAGCGCGTCGATCTTCACCCGAGGAAAACCCGCCTCCAGGAGCACCTCATAGGAGTGTTCGCCTAGGCGCGGCGCCTCGCGAGGTTCGTCAAGGGGTGAACCAAACCACTCAGTCGGAATGGCGGTCGAGAGCAGCGGTCCCTCGCTTGAGTGCTGTACTTTCCTGACGAAGTCCGTTTTGACGATATGGTCGTCTTGCAGGATATCCGGTACCGAATACATGGGTGCGGCTGGAATGTCGTGCCGCTCAAACAGCTCCATCCATTCCTGCGTTCGGCGCTTCTCCAGGATGGTGGCCAAATATCCGTAGACATCGTCGATGTGCTGCAAGCGCGCGCCTTGCGACGAAAAGCGGGGGTCTGCCTCGAATCGGTCTGGGTCGCCGATGGCGCTGAAAAATGAGCGCCAGTGCTTGTCGTTGTAGATAAGAGTGCAGATGTGGCCGTCCTGGGTCCGGTACGGACGCCGGTCCGGGCTCAGGCTGCGCTTGTACCCCGCAGGGCCTAGCGGCGGCTCGAACAACATGCCAACCAAATGTTCGCCGAGGACCACCGACAACAGGCCCTCGAACATGGGAACGTCCACCCGCTGGCCCTCGCCAGTACGCTCACGGTGGACCAGCGCGGTGCTGATTGCCCCTGCCAGCTGCAATCCAACGATGCGGTCAGCTATGATCAGTGGCGCGTAGCGCGGAACCTCGGCGCCGGCCTGTTGTGTCAGCCACGGAATCCCGCACATGCCTTGGATGAGGTCGTCATAAGCCGGTTTGCCTGCGTAGGGTCCGCGCTGGCTGAAGCCGAACGCCCCGACGTAGATGATGCGGGGATTGACCTCCCGCAAGTCCTCATACCGCAAGCCCAGGCGCTGCATAGCCTGCGGGCGCAAGTTGTAGACCAGCACATCGGCGGTCCGGGCGAGATGAAGAAGCGTGTCACGTCCACCAGGGGTCTTCAGGTTGAGCACGACTGACCGCTTGGCCCGATTGGTCGTCAGGAAGATATGCCCCATACTGGGATTGCGCATCGGCCCATTGAGCCTGAGGATGTCACTGTTGGCGCCGACCGAAAACTGAGCCACTTATGAGGGTTGTGCCGACCCAAAATTGAGCCAGGTGTTCAACCTACTCTGCTGTTTTTTTGTGCAGCAGAGGACGAGGAGTGAATGGAATGGACGCCTCCCACCTTGACACGGGGGCGTGGTGCGCCGCTCCCGTTAGGTGAAGAATGTGGTCCTCACAGTCAAACCGGAGATTCCGAAATGAACGCTGCAGCGATGAATGTGGTCGGTGTTGATTTGGCGAAAAACGTGTTTCAGGCCTTCTGGGTTGAGCCGGGAACGGGTGAAATCAAGAACGTGCAGATCAAGCGCGCGAAGTTCCGGGAACACTTTGTCAATCGAGCGCCTTGCATCGTGGGCATGGAGGCCTGCGGCGGCGCACAGCATTGGGCGCGCGAGTTGACCGCACTCGGCCACGAAGTGGTGATGCTGCCGGCCCGGTCGGTCAAGGGTTTCGTCACCGGCAACAAGAGCGATGCGATAGATGCCCGGGCGATTTGGATGGCTGTTCGCCAGGGAGGAATCAAGAGGGTTGCGGTGAAGACCGAAGGTCAGCAAGCAGTGTTGGCACTACATCGCATGCGACAGCAGCTGGTCAAGATGCGGACGATGCAGATCAATGAGCTTCGCGGACTGCTGACCGAGTATGGTGAGGTCTTCGCCCAAGGGCGAGCTTCGCTGACTCGGGGTCTCAGCGATGCGTTGGACCGTCTCGGCACAAGGCTTCCGCGGGTTGTCATCGACTCCCTGTACGAGCAGTGGCAGAACGTAAGCAAGCTCGACAAACAGGTCGAGCAGATCGAAATGCGGCTCAAGGCACTAATGAAAGAAGACCGCAACGCGCAACGCATTCTCGCCATCCCGGGAGTGGGCTTGCTGACGGCAACCGCTGCCAGTGCGGCGATGGGCCGTGCCGACGCCTTCAAGTCCGGCCGTGAATTCGCGGCCTGGCTAGGCTTGGTGCCCGCGCACACCGGCACGGGAGGCAAGACGCGAATGCTTGGCATCAGCAAGCGGGGTGACTCCTATCTTCGCACCTTGCTCATCCACGGCGCACGCAGCGTGCTCACTCACGGCAAGGACCCCAGTGCGTGGCTGCAGAGAATTAGCCAGCGCCGGCCTCTGAACGTGGTGGTCGTTGCGATGGCCAACAAGATGGCGCGCACGATCTGGGCGCTGCTCAAACACGAAAGGCCGTACCAGGCAGGCTGGGTGAGCACGCCGGCTTGACGCCGACGAATGGAGCATCCAAAACACACGTTTATCAATAGGAGAATTGAAATTCCTGAGGTTGCGTAAGGGCAACAAAAAGTGATGGCAAACGGGTCGAAGCCGGGGCTTGTCAAACCTGCATGGTGATCGGGACTCAACAGTCCACGGAGTGAATGAGGAGCAAGCCATCGAATTCCATCGGGGCCAGCAGGGCCAAAACTCCTGCATAAAAGGCCGGATATAGACCTGCAACCTCGTACCGCGCGAGCCAGCACTCGAAATCGCTCTTGCACAGCAGGGAGGCGTCCATATAGATCACCATGGACATGATTGGCAGGATCCGGCGTTTGCATGCCCGGAAGAACAAATCGGAGCGCGAGATCTCGCGCATGACGGGGCTGTCGCGCAACACGGTTGCGAAGTGGCTGCACGGCGAGGTGGATGGCCCGCCGAAGTACCGGCGCGGGGAGCAGCCGAACAAGCTCACTGCGTTCCACGAGGCGCTCAGGCAGGCGTTGAAGGCCGACGCCCGGCGGCCCAAGCGCGAGCGTCGCACGGCCAAGGCGCTGTACGCCGAGATCAGGGGCGCTGGCTACGACGGTGGCTACACGCGGGTGACCGACTTCATCCGGGCGTGGCGCCAGGGCGAAGGTCAATCTGCGAGCGCCAACGCCTTCGTGCCGCTGGCCTTCGAGCTCGGCGAAGCCTTCCAGTTCGACTGGAGCGAGGAAGGGCTGGTGGTGGGCGGGATCTACTACCGCATGCAGGTCTCGCACATGAAGCTATGCGCTTCGCGGGCCTTCTGGCTGGTGGCCTATCCGAGCCAAGGCCATGAGATGTTGTTCGATGCCCATACCCGCAGCTTTGCAGCCCTGGGCGGCGTGGCCCGGCGCGGCATCTACGACAACATGAAGACCGCGGTGGACAAGGTCAAGAAGGGTAAGGGCCGGATCGTCAATGAGCGCTTCGCGACCATGTGTGCGCACTACCTGTACGACCCGGACTTCTGCAACGTCGCCAGCGGCTGGGAGAAGGGCGTCGTCGAGAAGAACGTGCAGGACAGCCGCCGGCGCATCTGGATCGACGCGGCCAAGCAGCGCTTCGGCAGCTTCAGCGAACTCAACGCCTGGCTGGGCCAGCGGTGCCGGGCGTTGTGGGACGAGGTGCGCCACCCCGAGCACGAGCAGTTCAGCGTGGCCGAGATGCTCGAACACGAGCGGGCGCATCTGATGCCCATGCCGGCGCCGTTCGATGGCTACGTCGAGAAGCCCGCGCGCGTGTCCAGCACCTGCCTGGTATCGGTGGCGCGCAACCGCTACTCGGTGCCGTGCGAGCTGTTCGGGCAAATGGTCAGCACCAGGCTGTACCCGGGCAGCGTCGTCGTGGTGGCCAACGACCACATCGTCGCGCGCCACGACCGCCTGAGCAACGCCGGCGAGACGCGGTATGACTGGCAGCACTACATCCCGCTGCTGCAGAGGAAGCCCGGCGCGCTGAGGAATGGCGCGCCGTTCGCCGACATGCCCGAGCCGCTGCAGAGGCTGCGCCGTGGGCTGCTGCGCAACCCGGGCGGCGACCGCGTGATGGCGCAGGTGCTGGCCATCGTGCTGAGCGCCGGGCTGGACGCGGTGCTGGTGGCGGTGGAACTGGCGCTGGAGACCGGGCCGCCCGGCAAGGTGAGCGTGGAGCACGTGGTCAACGTGCTGGGGCGCCTGAATGCGGTGCCGATGCCGCAGACGGCTGCGACGCAGCTGAAGGTGAGCACACCGCCGCTGGCCAACACGGCGCGCTACGACAGCCTGCGTGCCGACAACGCCACCGAGGAGGCCGGCCATGACGCGTGACGTGACGGTTGAACTCAAGGCGTTGCGTCTGCATGGCATGGCCGGCGCCTGGGCCGACCTGGTGGAGCAAGGAACGAACGCAGGGGTGGACTCCTCGCGCTGGTTGATCGAGCACTTGCTGCAGGCCGAGGGCACGGATCGCGCCATGCGCTCGGTCAGCCACCAGATGCACGCCGCGAAGTTCCCGGTGCATCGCGACATCGCCGGCTTCGACTTCGAGGTCTCGCCGGTAGATCGCAAGCTTGTGAGCACACTGGCCGCAACCAACTTCACAGACGACGCACACAACGTCGTGTTGGTGGGTGGGCCGGGCACGGGCAAGACGCATCTGGCCACGGCCATCGGCGTATCGGGCATCACCCGGCATGGCAAGCGCGTGCGGTTCTTCTCGACGGTCGACCTGGTCAATGCACTGGAGCAGGAGAAGGCGCAAGGCAAGGCCGGGCGCATTGCATTGAGCTTGCTGCGCATGGACCTCGTCATCCTGGACGAGTTGGGCTACCTGCCGTTCAGCCAGGCCGGCGGGGCGTTGCTGTTCCACCTGCTCAGTCGCCTGTATGAACACACCAGCGTGATGATCACGACCAACCTGGACTTCGCGGAGTGGTCCAGCGTGTTCGGCGACGCGAAGATGACCACCGCGTTGCTGGACCGGCTCACGCACCACTGCCACATCGTGGAGACGGGCAACGAGTCGATCCGCTTCAGCCGCAGTACGGCAGAGGCCAAGAAGCGCATCAAGGCGCGCGAGCAGGCCCGCAAGGGCAGCAAGTCCGAGCTGCCGCAGGACGACTTCTGAAGCGGCGCCGCGCGGGGAAATCCGCTACGGGCTACGCCCTGCGCGGCTTCCCCCGCGCGCTCAACTCAACATCGAGGAGGTCAAAGAGCCAGGACAGACCTACACTTATCCACCGCCGGCCCTCTGAAGGCCGGCCCCCACCCCTGGCTCAATATTCGGTCGGCACGGTGGCTCAGATTTGGATCGGCGCCGACAACCACATCCATGCCCAGCCCGTGCGCAAGCTGAATCACGGTGTGCACGATGGTTTGGTCGCGGCGGTCGTTGGCGAGCCCGGCGACAAACGATTGGTCGATCTTGAGCGTGCTGATTGGGCAG